>Ga0182024_10014060_pt1 | contig 15513 bp, 13 predicted proteins | sample P32metaG_FD_120480 | JGI IMG/M metagenome (GOLD analysis project Ga0182024, IMG submission 120480) | Permafrost microbial communities from Stordalen Mire, Sweden - P3-2 metaG (Illumina Assembly) | ecosystem: Environmental > Terrestrial > Soil > Wetlands > Permafrost | place: Sweden: Stordalen... | reverse complement strand
GGAGCGGAGTTGCGTCGCCCACTGGGAATCACGATTGTCGGCGGCTTGATTTTGAGTCAATTACTGACGCTGTACACCACCCCAGTGGTTTATCTGGCTTTCGATTGGCTGGCGCATCGATTCAAGTTTCGCATCGGCAATCCCATGGAAGAGTCTGGTGATGGACACGCGCCCAGTCCGGCACGGGTAGATTAGCTGTGCACCTTACCTCCAACTTCTCCGCTCCGTTCATACGCCGCCCGGTAGCAACCTCGCTGATCACCATTGCGATTTTTCTTTCGGGAGCCGTGGCGTTTAACTTTTTGCCGGTGGCACCTTTGCCGCAGGTGGACTTCCCGACAATTTCGATTGGCGCAAGCTTGCCGGGCGCCAGCCCAGAGACCATGGCGTCCGCCGTAGCTACTCCGTTGGAGCGGCAATTTGGGCGCATCGCGGGCGTCACGCAGATGACGTCTTCGAGCGGCCTCGGGAACACCGGCATCGTTTTGCAATTTGATTTGAATCGTGACGTGAATGCCGCGGCGCGCGATGTCGAAGCGGCCATCAACGCGGCGCGTAGTCAATTGCCGGCCGATCTGCCGTACCAGCCAACCTATCGCAAGGTGAATCCCGCGGACGCGCCCATTTTGTTGCTGTCGCTGACCTCCGACAACGTGCCGCCAGCGGAAATTTATGACGCGGCCGATTCCATCCTGGCGCAAAAACTTGCGCAGATAAACGGGGTTGGCCAGGTGTTCGTCTGGGGCAGCGCGCGGCCTGCTGTTCGCGTGGAAGTAAATCCCACGCAGTTGAATAGCTACGGCGTGAGCCTGGAAACAGTGCGCAAGGCATTGCAGTCCGCTAACGCCAATCTGGCCAAAGGCTCGGTCTCCAACGATAAAAAAACCATAAACATTACCGACACCGACCAGATTTTTAAGGCTTACGAATATCAGCCGCTGATTATTGCCGGACACGCCGGCTCCGCCCTGCGGCTGCAGGACGTGTCGCAGGTTGTGGATTCGCTGGAGGACACTCGAAACCTGGGTCTCGCCGGCGGGCAGCGGTCGGTAATCCTGGCCGTTTTCCGCCAGCCCGGCGCAAATATGATCGCTACCGTCGATCGCATTCTGCCGATGCTTCCCATGCTGCGCGCGTCTATCTCGCCTTCGCTGCATTTGAATGTACTCATTGATCGCACCACCACCATTCGGTCGTCGGTCCACGATGTGGAAGTTGCGCTGATGATTTCTATCGTGCTGGTAATTTTTGTGGTCTTCGCGTTCTTGCGGAATGTGTGGGCCACGGTAATCCCCAGCGTGGCCGTACCGCTTTCTTTGGTCGGCACTTTTGGCGTCATGTATCTTTGCCACTACAGCCTAGACAATTTGTCTTTAATGGCGCTGACCATTTGCACCGGATTCGTCGTGGATGACGCCATCGTGGTGATTGAAAATATCGCGCGACACATCGAATCAGGAATGGCTCCTTACGACGCGGCGATGAAGGGCGCCAGCGAGATCGGTTTCACGGTCATTTCCATGAGCGCGTCGCTGGTTGCCGTTTTCATTCCCATTTTAATGATGGGCGGCATTGTGGGCCGGCTCTTCCGTGAGTTTGCCGTGGTGCTCAGCGTGGCCATCGTGGTGTCGCTGTTTATTTCGCTTACCACCACGCCGATGATGTGCGCGCGGTTTTTGCGTCACGATACCGGGCGGCACAACCGGCTGTACCGTTTTTCGGAGCGGTCTTTCAATGGCCTGTTGCGCAGCTACGATTATTCGCTGAAGTGGGTGCTGCGGCATCAGTTCTTAATCCTGCTGCTCACCATCGGCACGGTGTGCCTCAACCTTTATTTATTCGCGATAACGCCCAAAGGATTCTTCCCGCAGCAGGACACCGGACGCATCAGCGGCCTGATTCAGGGCGATCAGGACTTGTCCTTCCCGGCCATGGCTGAAAAAATGCGCGAGTTTACCGACATTGTTTTGCAAGACCCTGCGGTCGACACGGTGGCCTCCTTTGCCGGCGGTGGCAACGGCGGTGGCACGGCGCGTATGTTCGCCTCGCTGAAGCCTTTGAAAGAGCGCAAGCTCAGCGTCGATGAAGTGATCGGGCGCATTCGCGAAAAGACCGCGGCGATACCGGGAGCTTCGTTGTATTTGCAGGCGGTTCAGGACCTCGGCATCGGCGGACGCTTTGGCGGCGCGCAATATCAGTACACCCTGCAGGCTGACAATCTTGACGACCTGAATCACTGGGCGCCGATAATTATGGAGCGCATGCGCGCGATTCCCGAATTGCGGGACGTCAATAGCGATCAGCAAATGAAGGGGTTGCAGACGTCCCTGTTGATCGATCGCGACACAGCTTCGCGCATGGGCGTTAATGTTCTGGATATCGACAACACTTTGGCGGACGCGTTTGGGCAGCGCCAGGTTTCGAATATTTACAAAGGCATGAATCAGTATCACGTGGTGATGGAAGTTGCCCCCGAAGCGCAGGAGGGGCCGCAAGCGCTCAACACCATTTATGTGCCTTCGAAGAGCGGGAAATTGATTCCGCTGAGCGCCTTCGCGCGTTACGAGCCGTCCAACACGGCGTTATCCGTGAATCACCAGGGCGTATTTCCGGCGATCACGCTGTCGTTCAATCTTGCGCCGGGAGCTTCATTGGGCCCCGCTGTGGAGCATATCGAAGCGGCGCAACGAGAGTTGCGAGTTCCTTCCACCGTGCACGAAATGTTTCAAGGCAATGCGCAAGCGTTTCAGGATTCACTGGCCACGGAAGGAATATTGATACTGACTGCTTTGGCCGCCGTGTATATCGTGCTGGGGATTCTTTACGAAAGTTACATTCATCCCATCACCATTCTGTCCACCATTCCTTCGGCGGGCATTGGCGCGTTGCTGGCGATTCGGTTCATGAAATCGGATCTGAACATCATTGCGCTGATTGGAATTATTTTGTTGATCGGCATCGTCAAGAAAAACGCCATTTTGATGATCGACTTCGCGGTGCAAGTGGAACGAGAAGGGCACAAATCCCCGGTGGAAGCTATCTACGAAGCGTGCTTGCTGCGCTTCCGGCCCATTTTGATGACCACCATGGCGGCGCTGCTTGGCGCGCTGCCATTGGCATTGGGTAGCGGCGTGGGTTCCGAATTGCGCCGGCCGCTGGGTATCACGATTGTCGGCGGATTAATTCTGAGCCAAATGCTCACGCTGTTCACTACACCCGTGGTGTACATCTACATGGACCGGCTGCAAAGTTTTATTCAGAGCCTGCGAAGGCACGGCGCCGCTCCCACTCCGGCACACGCCCAAAGCGACTAAGAGGCCTTACGGCTTCGTCAACGGCAACGGTTGATCCGTGTCTATGTCTGACTTCACGGCGACTACGCCTGCTAGATTTGCGTGCGAAATAGCGCTCGGTCTGGTCAGGTAAACCAGAAACGGCGCCACTTCGAAGGGCATCTTTTCGTAGTCAGCGATGGAGCCTTCTGATTCTAACTTGCGCAACAACAGGCGGTCGTCCCAGGGCTGAACGATGATGCGTCCGCCGATCGGTAGTGCCGCCAGAGTATTGGCGGCAGGTTTCGTACCCGGCTGCTGCGATGCTTCAGCTGATGCGATTGTCGAAGTGCCTGGGATGCTGTCGCCCAAGTGCGGGCTGATCAGATTAGGAATTTCCTCGGCGCGCTCTTGCAACGCCTGGAAGAATGCTTGTGCTGATCCGGATTGATCCCGGTACGGAGATTTCTTCAGCAGCTCAGCGCCTTTTTTGTTGGCCGCTTCTTCTTCCTGGGCATTGCGCGCAAAACCAAAGTGATGGAAGGTTTCTTTCTCGTCAAAACGCATGTGGCTGAAAAAGGCGAATTGCGTATCCATGCGGTGGCCGAGCAGCACGTGGCCGAGTTCGTGGGCCAGAACTGCTGCCAGACTGGCTTCGTCGGGTAACACGTCGATCAATCCGCGGCTCAACACGATGGTGTGGCCCATAGTGAAGGACTCCAGCGTGGAGGTCATCAGCACGCGGCAGTGCACCTCCGGCTGGATGTCCAGATCGTTAGTGACTTCCAGGTTGTTCACCACCGTTTCGAGCAGCTTGTCCACGTCACCGGAAGGCGCCATGAGGCCCATGCGCTGCATTTTTCCTGCGACATTTTCTTCGGCGAGGTGCTCCCACGCCCGCTTGGCGTGGAGCGGCGAGTAGCCTTTGCCGAGTTCCGCTTGATCTGTTATTTGCGGTCCTTCGATCTCCACGCTGGTTAGCGTCTGTTCGGGGTGCTGTTGGTTCAGGTCGTAACCCCACAAGCGCGTCTGTGCTTTGAAGGCCTGGAACGCGGAATGTTTTCGCTTGCCGTATTGCACGTTGCCTTCTTCGCTATACACAAAGGACGGCAACCATTCGTTTTTGGCGGAGTTGGAGCGCCAGCTGTCAAAATTAAAATAAAAGCTGCTGGCGGAAGATCCCGTAAATGCGCCGTTGAAGCGAACGATGTGGTAGTCCTGATCTTCCACCCAGATGCGGCCCGCGAAACGTCCCTTTCCAGCGCCCGGCAGAGGGTCAACGTCAAAAATCACGCAGCGTACTTCGCCCAGGAATTCCTTTCCTGCGTAGGTGAACTTGTAGTGCTGGCGGTCGAAACCGTCCGCGTCCAGATAAATCATTTGCAGAAATCCGCGCGGCAAAAAGTCGCTGGAGAAAAAGCGGCCGACACTGAGCAGCAGCTTGTGTTTTCCGCTGTCATTGATGAGCGGCTCAAGTTCCACACCCTTGGCTAATTCTGCGCGCCCCAGAAAATATCGGTCTCCGTCGGGAACCGCACCCAGCTCTTTGTCTGGCCGCACCGTTTGGATATAGGTCTCCACCAGCGGCGAATAGCGGCGCAGCATCTGCACCTCGGCCTGCTCCTGAGTCACGATTTTATCCACGACCGCGGTAACGGTGGTCGATTCCGTGGCATTCGCGGCAAAAGGCATAGCTCCCAGCAGCAAAGTTGCGGGCAAAATCATTCGTGTGCGCATTCGTTCTCCGAACATTAGTAAGTTTTAAGGATGAGGCGACGAGCTGAATCCTAGCTGCTCGCGACGTTGCCGCCATCTGTCCCAAAGCACAGTTTAGGGACAGCCGTTTGCGCGTTTTGCGGGGTGTCCCGACGCCGCCAGACAGGTGCATTCCGAGCAATATTTTGCTTTTTGGCGGCAACTCTTCCAAGATGATGCGAGATTCAACTCAGGAGAAGGAAATTAAAGCTTATGAATCTTATTGAGACGCCAGTAATTGTGACTTGGCCGGAAACGCATTACGTCTTTCTCGAAAAGATTGGGCCCTTCCAGAATACGGCTCCAGCGGCGTGGCAAACTTTGCACCAATTTGTTCCGGCAATTTCTGAGCACAACAAGATCACCGGCTATACGAGCCTCTACAAAGTGGGTCCGAAGATTTATCGGGCTGGAGTTTCGATCGCCGCAGCGCCACGACAAGTGCCTGAGGGCCTGGCCTATGAAAAATTCAAAGGCGGGAAGTACATGAAATTCGTCTTGACCGGACCGTACTCGGACTTGCCGCAAGCATCGGGCCGCGTCTTTGAAATTGTTTCGGGGAAAAAAATCCAGCTGCGCGACGACTATTGTATTGAAAATTATGCCAACGACCCGAGAACCACACCTGAGGATAAATTAATCACGGAGATACTCGTTCCCACAGTGTAGGTAGCTTCGCACCGCGATTAGGATAAGTCGCGGATAATAAGCAGCAGCTCACTTCACGTTACGAACTGCCGATCAAATAGCCGGTAAGAAAAACCAGCGTGCCGCCGACGATGGCTTGAAATGCCGCCTGAAAAAACGGGACGTCCATGTAGCGATGGCGGATATAAGCGATGGCAGTAAGTTCAATGGCCACCACGATGACGGCGATCACCATGGCGACGTGGAAATTGGAAATTAAGAACGGAAGCGTGTGTCCCAGGCCACCGGCAGTGGTCATCATGCCGATGGTGGCCCCGCGAATCCACGGCGAGCCGCGGCCAGTGAGCGAGCCATCGTCCGAGCCCCACTCCGCGAAGCCCATGGAAATGCCCGCGCCGATGCTGGCCGCCAAGCCCACGAGAAAAGCGTCGGCGCTTTTGTGCGTGACGAACGCGGTGGCAAATAAAGGGGCCAGTGTGGATACCGAGCCGTCGATGAGTCCAGCGAGTCCGGGCTGCACGAACTGCAACAAGAAAAGCTTGCGGTGCGATTCGTCTTCTTGCGCGCGGGCGTCCTTGGTCAGATGTTTTTCTTCCAGGTCTCCGGCGGTGGCGGAGTGTTTTCTTTCTTCATCGGCAAGCTTGTTCAAGAGCTCGCGAATGGAAACATCGGTAATGCGGGCTACGGCTTTGTCATAAAATCGCGCCGCTTCCATTTCCATTACCCGCGCCTGGCGCCTGGCGACGTTCACGCCGAGTGGGCGAGTCAGCCAAGTCGGCTTGCGGGTCAAAAAGCCTTTCACATTTTCGCGGCGAATCAAGGGGATGCGCTCGCCGAATCGTTCGCGAAACATGGCCATCAGACGGTCGCGGTGGACCACTTCTTCTTCGCGCATTTCTTCAAACATCTGCGCGGTTGCGGGATAGGAATCGCGCAAACCCTCGGCGAACTCCCCATAAATGCGGCCGTCTTCTTCTTCGGAAGCAATGGCCAGGGCCAGAATTTCTTTTTCCGTCAAATCTCTAAATTTTTTCTGCGCCATCTTGTCCTGGATACCTCTATGGGGAAGAAGAATCGCACAAACAGTGAGAATAAGTCATCTCGGGGAAATGTAGTTTCTGCCCATCGAGAAGACTACATAATAATCGGACTGATTTAATTTCGCCGGAAGAGTGAGAGTGCCAATGCTTGCAATGGTTTCACCCTCGGAGTGGACGGAACTGGTCGCGCGACAGCGCTGGGAAGAATTGCGCGAAAAGCTGGAACGCACACACGTTTCCGATATAGCGGAAATGTTAACGGCGTTGCCGCCCAAAGAACGCGCCATCGTGTTCCGCTTGGTGGCACGCGAGCGCGCCGCGGAAGTTTTCGGGTACCTGGCACCTAGCGAGCAAAAGGAATTGATTCATTCACTGACCGCCGACGAAGTGAAAGGTATGCTCAACGCGATGCGCCCCGACGACCGCACGCGATTTTTTGGAGAGATGCCCGCGGAAGTTACGCGGAAACTTCTTGAAGAGCTTTCACCGGAAGAGTTGAGGGAATCGCGCGAGTTACTCGGTTATCCATCGGAGAGCGTGGGGCGCTACATGACCCCGCACTATGTGACGATCTCTCCGGACATGACCGCCGGCGAGGCGCTCGAGCATATTCGCAAGGTCGGGCACAAAAGTGAAACGCTGAACGTGGTGTACATCCTGGATGCGAACGGGAAATTGCTCGAAGACTTACGGCTAGGATCGCTGGTGATGGCCGATCCGCAGACTAAGGTTACTGAAATTGCCGATCCCGCGCTGGTTTCCTTGCACGCTATGGATGATCGGGAGTCTGCACTGGAGCTATTCGAAAAATATGACCGCGTGGCGCTGCCGGTAACCGATGCTCAGGAAACATGCTGGGGATTGTGACCGTCGACGACATGCTGGACGTGGCGCAGTCGGAAGCCACCGAAGACATTCAAAAGCTCGGCGGTTCTGAAGCGCTGGATGCGCCGTACACGCAAGTTGGCTTGTGGGAAATGATCCGCAAGCACGGCGGGTGGCTATCGGCGCTGTTTCTGGGAGAAATGCTGACGGCCACGGCAATGTCATTTTTCGAGGGAGAAATTGCCAAAGCGGTTGTGCTGGCGTTGTTTGTGCCCCTGGTAATCAGCAGCGGCGGGAATTCCGGCTCGCAAGCGGCCTCGCTGATTATTCGCGCGCTGGCGTTGCGGGAATTGAATTTACGCGACTGGTTCCGAGTGTTCCGCAGGGAATTGATTTCAGGACTCGCGCTGGGGTTCATGCTGGGTGTGATTGGGTTTTTTCGCATTGTGCTGTGGCAACATCTGCATCTTACGAATTACGGCACGCATTATCTGCTGCTGGCGTTTACGGTGTGGGCCAGCTTGATTGGCGTGGTGATGTTCGGAACGCTGGCGGGCAGTATGTTGCCGTTTATTTTGCGTGGATTGGGATTCGACCCGGCGGCAAGTTCGGCTCCCTTTGTAGCCACGCTGGTGGATGTGACGGGTTTGTGTATTTATTTTTCCGTCGCGCTGCTGATCCTGCACGGAACGCTGCTGTAGGCGAAAAACAGGGAGCGCGGACAAAATTAGACCTGGTTTGCACGGTGCGGCGCGGTCCGATAGAATTTCGGCTGCTATCCTTCGGCGTGCAGGAGTGATGATGAGTCCGACCACCAATGAAAATGAGCGCATGAATCGACCGCTGGACGCTGTCGATCCACAAATTGCCGAGCTGTTGCGCAAGGAAGCGCGTAGGCAGGCCACGGGGCTGGAGCTGATCCCCTCTGAAAATCTGGTCTCCGAAGCGGTGCTGGAGGCCATGGGTTCGATTTTCACCAACAAATACGCGGAGGGTTATCCGGGCAAGCGCTATTACGGCGGCTGCGAATATGCGGACAAAGTGGAACAACTGGCCATTGATCGCGCGAAAGAATTATTCGGGGCAGAGCATGCCAATGTGCAGGCTCATTCGGGGACATCGGCCAACGTCGCGGTGTATATGTCCGCGCTGCAACCGGGTGACACCGTGTTGGGAATGAACCTCGCGCACGGAGGGCATTTAACTCACGGGCATCCGCTGAATTTTTCCGGACGCATGTACAAATTTGTACCCTACGGAGTCAAGAAAGAAGACGAACGCATCGATTACGAAGAATTGGAAAAATTAGCGCAGGAGCATAAGCCCAAAATGATTGTGGCGGGGGCGAGTGCGTATTCGCGAATCATCGATTTTGAGCGCATCGGCAAAATTGCCAAAGCTGCGGGGGCATTATTTTTTGTGGATATGGCGCATATCGCGGGCCTGGTGGCGGCGGGAATTCATCCGAGCCCGGTGCCGCACGCGGATTTTGTTTCCACCACGACACACAAGACGTTGCGAGGACCGCGCGGGGGATTGGTGCTGTGCAAGACGGCCTTCGCGAAAGAATTGGATAAATTGACGTTTCCCGGAACGCAGGGCGGTCCGCTGGTGCACATCATTTCCGCCAAAGCAGTGTGCTTGAAGGAAGCGATGGAGCCATCGTTTAAGGAATATCAGAAGCAGGTGGCGCTAAACGCCAAGGCCATGGCCGCAGCGATCGCCAAGCGCGGCTTTCGCATTGTTACCGGAGGCACGGACAATCATTTATTTCTGGTGGAAGTGCACTCGCGTGGGATTACCGGAACGGACGCGGAAAAAGCGCTGGATCGCGCTGGAATTACAGTCAATAAGAACTCCATTCCTTTTGATCCATTGCCGCCGATGAAAGGTGGAGGAATACGCTTGGGCAGCCCGTCGGTAACCACGCGAGGCTTGCGAGAACCGGAGATGCAAGAAGTAGGCGACTGGGTCGCTGACGTCCTCGAGCATATGGGTGACGCCACCGTGGAACAACGCGTGCGTAAACAGGTGGCAGAGCTGGCGGGGCGTTTTCCGATTTATGCTGCGCGCATGAATGTTCGTGCTGCCAGCCGGGTGCAAGTAAGCGCTTGATAGTAGAATAAACTCCGCGGAAGCCGCGCAAACCGTAGTCGCAGAAATTCAGCGATCAAACCCTTAGTCAATGAGTCCGGCTGTCCCAAGACTGGCCGTTGGGCCAGTAGCTTCCAAAACATTGGGCGAGTAATCTCTCCACTCGCATGGGAATCCTTAACGTAACGCTGCTCGGTCTTTTCGTCCTTGCCCGGCTGGTTCTTCATGTTAAGACCGTTCAACTTTTGCCTGTCGCAATAAGTGGAAAACCTGCTATGGGGGTGGGTTTAGGGCGGCGTGCTCGCACAGAATTCCCAGAATTTCGCAGTGAAACTCGCTAGGGAGGGGACTCTATGACGGAAACGGAAGCCTTCCGGGAATTCAAGACCGGTCTGAATCTGTTGCGCGACAATCATGCGGAAAAAGCTCTTCCGTATATGCGCCGCGCGGTGGACCTGGACCGCAACAATCCATATTACATGTCGTATCTAGGGGTGGTCCTGGCGCGCTCTGAAAGAAAATGGGGAGAAGCGGAAAGATTGTGCGATTCCGCGGTGCGCATGAAGCGAAACCAGGCCCAACTGTATCTGAATCTCGCGGACGTGTATAAGACCGCGGGCCGCCGCGACGAGGCGGTGGAAGCTTTGCAGGCGGGATTGAAATTCGCGCGTCGCGATGTGCGGCTTAATATCGCGATGAACAAACTGGTGCCACGGCGGAGTCCAGTGTTGAGCTTTCTAGGCCGCACGCACCCCATCAACCGGCAACTGGGAAGAGTTCGACACCGCACGCTGAGCATGTTTGGCAAGGGGAAAATCAGTATGGGGAAAGCAGTCACGGCTTAATACGCAGCCGGGGGTTTTTGCGAAGCGGGCAGAAAGATCAGGGCATCCACCATTACGGGATGCCCTGTTTTTTCTTGATATGAACTTAGTTCTCTCGGCTTGGCGCGTCGAAGGAGTAGCCGGGCTGCTCGGTGATTTCCATCAGGGTTTTGAACCCGATTCCGATCATGCCGTTCTGCAAGGTGTCTTTACGAACGACTTCGGCGAGATACTCGCGGCCAATTACAGAGGGATCGCTGGGATACGGCATGGTGATAAAAACGCGCTGGCCCACTTCGTAACCCAGTTCCGTGGTGTGGAAATAAATCCCACTGCGGGAGACGCTGACAGTACCGCGGAAGTCATCGAAGTATTTCTGTTCGGGGTCGGATGGGCGGATGCGCATCACCTGAGTGATCTTGCAGCGGCGGCTGCTGCGGCGCTCAGAAAGCGGGGACCGCGTGGATGGGCCGCCGGCGATCGATGTCTGGTTCAGGGTCTGCTTCAGGAGTTCGTGCCTGGTTGCCATGGCAAATCACCTCTCCCGCTAAAAAGCTAAATCCTTAGCAAGTGTGCGCCGGGTGCGAAAGTAAAACCATAGCGGAACCGTACCCCGCTGACGGTAGCCCGTCAGAAAATTATCGTAGTACTCAGGTACCAGAAAGCGAATCGGGTTGTTGATGTAGGAGGACAGAGGAAAAAAAATGTGGTTCCAAATAGGGACTGGTACCGGAGTGGGACTTTACTGTCGGCGGCTATTCTGAATTTGAAAATGCTAACCCTAATCTTTGCCAGACACCGGCTGGCGCAAACAACCTTTTTAGCTTTATCGGCGCGGTCGGGGAATTGCAGGGTCTCTTACAGCGTCCAGCCTGGCGGAGCTCGCAATCTGTGCGACGGCACCGCAGGAGAGTTCCATGAACTCGGAGGCTTTGCTAATGATGAATACTAGTGCGCGACGGGGTTTACATGCCGGGGACGCAGCGCCAGCGGCGTTGAAAGACAGCAGTAAAGGAAGCGGGAATTACATAACAACGGATACTTTGAAGTCCTGTGACATGTCCCAAAGCCTGAGGAAGATTCGCGTGCGAGTGGACTCGGGCAACCGCGCGTGGCATGAAGGTTTAACGAGAATGCTGGCGAACCATGCCGGCCTGGAGATGCTTGACGGCGGCGTGAATGAAATATTCCGCATTGAAAAGATTCTTGAAGATTCACCGGACGTATTGTTGCTTACTTCTTGCGGAAATCTCGACAGCGATATTTCGAACATTCGCAAAGTACGGATCGCTGCGCCGGGCGTGCGTATCGTGATGTTCGGTGGGACGGGTGCGGAGCGGGAGTTTTTGCAGTATGTGCGCGCTGGGATCCGAGGTTATTTGTTGATGGGAGCCTCCGTTAAAGATGTGTGGGAAACGTTGGAAGCGGTGCATGCCGGGAAAGCATCGTGTCCGAACTCGCTTTGCGGCCTGTTGTTCAATTATTTCGAGCGCGAGGCGACGAGTTTGCCTTCGGGAGCGGTGCGGCAGCAGTTGGGTTTGACGCGGCGCGAGCAGCAACTGATTCCGCTCATCGCGGAGGGGCTCACGAACAAGGAAATTGCGAATCGTTTTTGTCTGTCGGAGCAAACGGTGAAGAATCATTTATACCGAATGAAGCATAAGGTCGGCGCGGACAACCGGCTGGGCATCGTACAAACCTGCCATACGCAGGGATTCCTGTTGTAGCTTGCAGCATTCGGCTGACCGCGAGAATCTACCGAAGCTCTGGAGCAGTTCGATTGGCGGAATGCCTAGTAAAATCGGCCAGGCTTTCCGAGCGCGGAGAGATGAGACGCCGTTTTGCGGTGGACGCGTGCGGCGGCTAGATTTCTTTCGCCAAAATCACGTGAATTCCCGGAGGCGCGGCTTTTCCGGCGGACAACATCCGCGTTGCCAGAGTTTCGGCTTTGGTGATGAGACTCTTCTGGATTCGAGTTGGAAGCAAGCGTGAAAGCGGAACTATCGTCTTGGTGGCGAGCCTTTCCCCCAAGCGGTATTCGGCGCGCGGACCCACCAAAAGGGCAGGTCTAAAGATAATCAAAGAGCGAAGTCCAAGAGCCTTCATATCGTCTTCGGTGCGGCCTTTGACGCGATTATAAAAGAGCATCGAGTTGGCGTTCGCGCCCATTGCGGAAACCAGCGTGAATGATTTGGCGTCATGGGCCTTGGCGATTTTCGCAAAATCGACTACGGCGGCGTGATCGACTTTTTTGAAGTTCTCTTTGCTGCCGGCGGCCTTTATGGTTGTGCCAAGACAACAGAAATAGAGGTCGCCGCGAATCTTCGATTGAATCGTTGGTAAGTCCGCGAGGTCGGAAATCAGAACCTCTGTTAGTTTCGAATTCGAGATGTTCAAAGACCTTCGCGAGACGGACATCACTTTGGTTATCGCCGAATCGGCGAGCAGCTGCCGAACCAGAAAAGACCCGGTAAGGCCGGTGCTGCCGATGAGTGTGGCGATCACGAGTTAATCTTTTCCTGGCTCGCAAGCGTCATCCGGGTCAGTCCTTGAGCCAGCCGGCGAGTTTCCGTTTGCCCGTTTAAAGTGACTGCGGCTAGTGTTTTTTATAACTGTGGTGGCGCTAGCTCAAACGCTCCATGAGGCTCTTCCAGCGTTTCCAGGCGTCAGCGCGCGCTTTGCGGTCGGCTTCTTTGGCGTCGGGGGCTTCTCCGGCACGCATAAATCCGTGGCCCGCGCCGTCATAGGTGACGGGCTCAAAAGTTTTGCCTGCGGTCTTCATGTTGGCGATGGCGTCGGGTATGGTGGCGCCGATGCGTTGGTCGTTACCGGCGTAGAAGCCGTAGACCGGGGCTTTGATCCGCGCCATGGCGTCTTTGTCTGGCGGCGCGCCATAAAAAACGAATGCAGCGGCGAGGTCTGGGCGATTGGTTGCGAAGCGGAAGGTCTGGCTGCCTCCCCAACAGAAACCGGCCACGAAAAGTTTGCCGTTTGTGGCGGGCAACTTTAGCGCGTAATCGGCTGCGGCGTTGAGATCGGCAGTGATTTGATCGGGATTTAAATGATTGATGGCTTCGATGGCTTTATCACCCGGAAAATCCGAAGTGCGTCCGCCGTTGGGGGCCATGCCGGAGAGCAGGTCGGGCGCCACGGCGATGTAACCGGCCTCCGCCACTTCATCGGCAAGTTCCTGGGCCCAGTCGGTGAGGCCAAAAATTTCGTGAATGATCAGGACCACGGGCTTTTTGTCTTTTGATTCGGGATACACGATGAAAGTCTGAACCGCGCGCGAGTCATGTTTGACGGTGACCCATTCGCGATGACGAGGGGATTTCTTGAGTTGGGCCTGGGCCCAATCCTGGGCGTTGGCCTTTGAGGAAAATAAAGTCAGCGCAAAAATTGAGCAGAGAAGTGTAAAGGTGAGACGTTTCATTTTTTGGCCCCTCGCGGTTAGCTGCTGCTAAATCAGGCGAGGAGATGATAATGCCGGCAGAACTTGCTGGCAAGGTTCGTGGCGCATTGGCTCGTGGAGCAGTTTTGCGCCGAATCGTATCGCAATGACATTCTTCCCCATTCGTGGATTTGGTGTAGACACTCGGCACCAACGCGGATTGAATGAGCTTCACTGCTCTTCGTTCACGACTTCATGCGCGTCACGGATTCCGATGTAGCACGTGCTTGGCGATGTCTGGCCAGAATTCGCGGAACACGTTCGTCAGCGCGTCCCGCCCAATCGCGTATCCGTACTTTGAGGCGAACCCGCCAAGAGTCCGAGTCTGGCTTGGGTAATACGCCAGCGAAATTCCTTGTGCGATGCCCCTGCCTAGCAGTTCGGAAACATTGAAGCTGTTGTGTCCGTGATAGTCTGGGGTCACAAAAATGCGAGTGGCGGAATAGGTGGCGCGCTTCCAGAAACCGCCCTTACCCATTGCGTAATAGCGTTCGTCCTGATGGAGAATTGACGGCAGCACGAAGATGACAAGGTAGTTGCCGTCTGTTTTGTCGACGAACCCGCGCCAGTAGTATCTCCCATACCCAGCGATGCCTTTCCCGAGTTGCGAGTGCGCATTTGTTCCCTCAGCCAGGAGTGAAGTGATACCCACGAAGATGAAGGACGAGTAATCAAAGCTGTTTTGGGTGGCTAGTTTGAAGGACTCCTTTGGCGTAGGTGGCGGCGGGATTGTCCCAGCGCTGACAGCGCGGAAATTGGGCATGACGCCTAGGATTCGTTTGGGCTGCTGTACTGCTGACGGCGTACTCTGATTTTCATTCGTATCCTGATTCGCAGAAGGAGCGTCTTGCTGAGTGGGCTTCGTGGCGGGCTGCTCGCAATTGTTCGCACTGCTCGATTGCCCGTAGTGCTCCCGTTGCTGATTCTGCTGCTGAGTTTGCTCAAGTGGGGACGCAGTATCAGTGCATTCTGCGGGTTCAGCGGACTGCGACGATGCAAGCGGTGCCGAAGATGAACCCTGCTCCTGAGCAAACAGCAGTGGTGCGAACGAGATAAGCAGTAACGACAGAAAAATCCGCAAAGAGCAGCCCCTCTTTCCACATCTGGAATTTCGACTTTCTATTCTGCTACTTTGATGCTTGAGAAGGTACAACGTTGTATCGGATCGAATCCTTCTAGCTAACGCGTGCAGATTAGCCGAAGTTCGCGGCGCTCCTTGCGAATGGTTTCCCGCAGCGGTAGCCATCCAGGGTGAAGATTCAGGACATTCTGGGTGCGAATCGCCTGGCCCGATATTGAATTCCAGTTTCTTGAATTGGAACATTGATAAGGCTGGCCATCGGATTCTGCGCCGCTTTTTTCAACGAATCGGTATTTGCCGCCGCTACTGGTGTTTCCTCTGTGGCAATCTGAGTGCCCGGCACGCCAATGGGAGTATCTTTTGCGACTAGCGGAACAGTGCATAGAAAAAAGATGACCATTGCCAAGCTGCCGCGATTGACCGAGACGGACCAGGGAACGGCCCACAGAAATGTGCAGCACTTCGTGACCCGCCTCGCTAAATCTCACCTAGGTGTTTACCTCTTCGGTTGAAATCCGCAATC
>Ga0182024_10014059_pt1 | contig 15514 bp, 11 predicted proteins | sample P32metaG_FD_120480 | JGI IMG/M metagenome (GOLD analysis project Ga0182024, IMG submission 120480) | Permafrost microbial communities from Stordalen Mire, Sweden - P3-2 metaG (Illumina Assembly) | ecosystem: Environmental > Terrestrial > Soil > Wetlands > Permafrost | place: Sweden: Stordalen... | reverse complement strand
CGGGGCGGGAGCGTGAATCCGGCGTTGACGATCGCCGAGTGCACGCGCTCGCGGCTCTCCTTGACCGCGCCGGCGGCAAGACCGACGATAGTCCATTGCGGAAGACCCAGCGCGGCATCGACTTCGACCGTGACGTCGTACGCGTCGATCCCCAGGACCGCGGCTGACCGGACAGCGGCGAGCATGCGAGCGAGGGTGGGCGTCCGGCGTCATCGAGTCGTCAGCGCACCACCTCCCGCACCCACTGGCCCGGCGCGCCGCGTCAGGCGAACGTATACACATGACACCATGGGTTCGCCGGCTCATCGCCGCAAATGTGTTGGTGTACCTCCTGCAGCAAGCCGTTCCCTCGGTGACACAGGAGTTCTGGCTCTATCCGCCGTTCGTGCTCGAGCGGCCGTGGATGCTCGTCACCTACATGTTTCTGCACAGCCAGACCAGCATCTGGCATATCGCGTTCAACATGTTCGCGCTCTGGATATTCGGTCCCCGTGTCGAGGCGCGCATTGGCAGCGGCAATTTCATCACCCTGTATCTCGTGAGCGGCATCGGCGGCGCACTGTTGTCATTTCTCCCGCCGCAGGCCCCCACACTCGGTGCGTCGGGCGCGATCATGGGCGTCATGCTCGCCTACGCGATGTACTGGCCGCACGAACGCTTTCTCTTGTGGGGTGTGATCCCCATCCAGGTGTGGATTCTGGTCGCGATCTATGTGGTGATGGATATCTCCGGCGCGAGCGGCGTCGGGGGGGCGGGCATCGCGCACTTCGCGCACCTCGGCGGCCTTGTCTCCGGCTATCTCTATCTCAAGGTGATGCAGTTCCGGTCACCGGCCAGAAGCTGGAAGAGAAAGGTCGCGGGACCCCGGCCCCCGGCGATGCTCAGTGACGCCGACAACGTGCGCCGATGGCAAGCCATCCGGCTCGACGATCTGCATTCGGTCAACCGCGATGAAATCGTGCGGCTGCTCGGCAAGGCGCAGACGCTGGGCACGAAGAGCCTGACCGACGAGGAGCGGGCGACGCTGGACCGGTTCGCGGCGATGTCCTAGGCTTCGCGCAGACTGCCGGTCCGCACCGGGTCAGGTCCCCCGGGCCACCACCGGCAGTGCCGGACGGGGCGCGCCCGGAGTCGGGTCGCCAAACACCAGCCGTCGCCACCAGCCTGCGCGGCGCTCGGCCCGCGACACGGTCTTGACCGTCAACCGCCACGCGCGTTGCATCGCCGCAGCGTCAGGAAAGCGGTCGTCCTGCGTGATGGCCAGTCCGCGACGCAACCACGCCCCGAGTGCCTCGTGGAACTCGCCGACGTCCAATCCGCCGGCCAGTTGCCGCGCGAGGATCGCCCGCGCATCTCCGTCGCCGAACGGCGGGCGCCCGGACAACACGAAGGCGACGATCGCCGCGATCGCAAAGCAGTCCACGCTCGATCCCTGCTGCTCCCCCAGGAGCTGCTCGGGCGCCGCAAACGCCGGCGTCCCAGTTGGACCACCGGGAGTTTCGCCGGGGATGTAGGCGATACCGAAATCGCTCATGCGCCAGCGCCGATACCGATCGATCAGGATGTTCTCGGGCTTGAGATCACGGTGCACGATGCCACTCCCATGCGCGGCGCTCAGCCCGTCCAGCACCAGGTCCACCTGAGGCGCGACTTCGGCGATGGGTCGCGGCCCGCTCCGCGCGATGAGTTCCGCGACGGATCCGCCTTCGGCGAGCTCCATCGTATACCACGCGACGTCGCCGCGCCGGTCCCAGTCGTACACCGGAACGATCGCCGGATGGGCGAGCTGCGCGGCCAACTGCGCTTCCCGCCGAAACCGCGATACGGCGGCATCGTCGCGCGCGACCCGGGGGTGGAGCATCTTGAGCGCCACCTCTCGCTCGAGTGAGAGATCGCGGACCCGCCACACCGATCCGAACGTGCCCGCTCCGAGCGGCGAGAGCACTTCGTAGTCGTCGCCCAGTGCCCAGCGCAGCCGCTGCTCGCTCCCGTCGGGGGCATCGCTGCCATCTTCGACATCGCCCAACGCCTGGCCTGAGCGCGGCGGCGCCGACACGCGCTCCAGCGTCCGGAGCAGCGCACCGACTGACGCAAACCGCGAATCGGGAGCCGACAGCAGCGCCCGGTCGAGCACTGTGGCCAATCCGTGCGGACATTCCGGCCGCACCCACCGGACAGGCGGGACATCGTGTGCCGGCGGCAGTTCCCCGGTCAGCAGCATGAAGCACACGGCGGCGAGCTGCCATTGATCGCTTCGCACGTCCGGCGTCCAGCGGCCGTCCGTGCTCTCTGGCGGCGCCGGCGTCCACCGGCGATCCGGCGCGAGACCGGCGGGGATGGTCTCGCGGGGCACGGCCCACTGCCAGCCGAGGAGCCACAACCGGCGAGTCGGCGTGACCCACACGGTCTGCGGCGACAGCGCGCCGTGCACCCCACCGCTGTCGTGGATGTACGCGAGGGCCGACCCGGCGGCGCGGAGCACCTGCACGACGTACGGCACTTCGTTGGGGCCGAGCCGTGCCACACGCGCGGCGATCGTCTCGCCTTCGATCCACCGGCGCAGATACCCGGGCCCGCGACGCGACTCGCGGGCCACGGACCAGTAGTGATAGGTCGTCGGCACCGATGGATGGCTGCGGTGGGCGAGTTGTCTCGCTTCGGCCGCCAGCCACGCGTAATGGTCCGGATTGGGCGCGGTCACGAGGGCGAGAGACCGCCCGAGCGCATCGACCACTTCCTGCGCGTGACGATACTCGCCGGTCACCCCGGTCGAGCCCCAGCTCCAGTCGTTTGGAAGCTGCCACCCCGCCAGATGCGCGGGCAGCTCCTGCGTCGTCACGTTGATCCCGTTCATGCGACAGACAACGGTAATACAATCGTGACCCGAGTACCGGTGCCGGGCTCGCTCTGTACCGAGATCGTACCACCCCATCCATCCACGATGCGGCGGCTGAGCGCGAGCCCGAGCCCGCTCCCGCTGGTCCGCGTGGAGAAGTGCGGCTCGAAGATGCGCGGCAGCACCTCGGGTCCGATGCCTTCGCCGTCGTCGGCGACCGTAATCACCGCTCGGCCCGTGCCGTCTCGGGCTACTGGCGCATGCGGACGATCCGATCCGCCGCGTTCGACCGCGATGTGCACCGATACCCGCTTCGCATGCGCGAGGCGGGCGTTCTCCAGCACGTTGAGGAGGACCTCGCGCAGGTCATCGGCGCGCGCCAGCGCCACGACGTCATCATCGGCGCCAGCGAGGTCCCACACGACGCCGCCCCCTGCCCCGAGGCGTTCCAGCTCGACGACGTCCTGCACGACGTGCACGATGTCCGTTGGCTCCGCGGGCGCGCGCTCATCCGGCGCGGATCCGTACCGGCTGAACGCCCGCGCGATCTGGTCGAGCCGGTCGATCTCGGACAGGATGCGCCCAGCGTTCTGGTCCAGGATCCGATCGAAGTCTGGCCGGCGCGCCGCCCTCGCCCGCTGGAGATGCTGGATGCCGAGCCGGATCGGCGTCAGCGGGTTCTTGATCTCGTGCGCGACTTGCCGGGCCATCTCACCCCACGCCAGGACGCGCTGGCTCTCTCCGAAATCGGCGGCCATTCTCCGGAAGGCGGCAAACACCGGCGCGAACTCCACTGGCGGATCGCCCGCGAGGTCCGGCTCGCGATCTCCGACCGCCATCGCCAGCGCAGCGCGACGGAGCGCATCGATCGGACGCGCGAAGCGTCTCGCTGCGAGCCCGCTCAAGCCCAACGCCGCGGCCGCGCCCAGCACGGTCGTGAACAGGACGAGGATGCCGAGATCGTCACGCCGCGTGTCGAGACCGGCTTCGTCGCCGCGCGCCGGAGCGGCGAGGACGACGCGATCGCCGCCGGGCGCATCCACCGCCCGGTATCCGATCAGCACCCGTCCGCCTCCCAGCGCCTCTGAGCGGCTCGCCCGCACCTCATTGCCGAGATCCAGTCCGAGCTCGAGGTCGGGACGGAGGAAACGGCCGAGCGGCGCGAGATCGTCGTAGAGCGAATCGCTGCTCGAGCGCAGCACGCCGTCATCGTACAGCAGGATCGGCGTGCCGACGAGCGCGGCGTCGGTGGACAGGTCGTCGAGTCCGCCCGACGCCACGCCACGCAGCGTTTGCCACACGAGCAATGCCCGCTCCTCGGCATCATCCGATCGCAGCCGCCGGTACGACCACGCGGCGAAAATCACTGCGGGCACGACGAAAAACCCGAACAGCACGATCGTGAGTTGGGTGCGATAACTCCGCGACCAGCGCCGGACATGCCCCATCATCCAGCGCGCGAGCACGCCGTCGCCCGCGACGCTCACGGCCCACAGCAGGCTGGCCGCGAGGAGATCCAACACGACGAGGAGCACCGCCCGCTGGACCAGCGCGTCGAAGGGCCGCAGTTCGACTTCGACGTGCGCCCGGGCCGGGCCCGCGCTGGTCGGCACGAGCCAATCTCCATGCAGCGCACTGCCGGCACGGGTCCACCGGACCGGCAGACGGGCTGACCGCGCCGCCGGACCCGCGAAGGGGGAGCCCGGCCCTGCAATCGAATCGCTACCTCGGACACCCGTGCTATCGAGGCCCAGGACGTCACCCGCCGGCGCACTCAGCAACGTCCGCCGCTCGGGAACCACCTCGAGCAGCGAGATCGTGTAGGGTGGCGACAGTCCCGGATCCGGCGCGAGGCCAAGCAGCGGGGCGAACGAGTTCGCCGCGATGAGCCGGGTCTGCGGGGCGACGACGACGGTGGTCACACTACCATTGAACGCCGGCACCGCGAGCACGAGTTGGACGCCGGGTGACCCCGCGGCTTCGGTGAGCACGATCGCGCGTCCCGCGAGCGCCTCGGTGGCGATCGCCGCCACCAGTCCCGTGTCGGTGTCGAAACGGGCCAGCTCCAGCGTGACGGCCGGTTGGCCATTCGCGGGGCGGACCGCGAGCCGCACGGGGTAGTCGGCGGCGGCAAGGTCCGATCGCGCGTAGCGATGCAGGAGATCCGCGCGGCTCACCGGCGGAGGCGCGGACGCGAGCTCGTTGCCGAAGCGGTCGAGCAGTGCGACCGCATTCGCATCCGGGACCGCGAGTCCAGACAAGTCGCGCTCGGCTAGCACGATCCGCTTCTGCGCCGTCGTTCCCCACACGACCACGGATGAGCCGAGGGCCGCCACCAGCGCGGACAGGAACACGCGCCAGCGAGAGCCACGCGTAAACGCGGCAGCCGCGCCCGCGACGCACCATGGAAGTGCGTACCAGGCCGGCCATCCCTCGGGCGCCACCCAGAGAATCGGTCCGAGGATCGCCGCGCCTCCCGCGATGGCGATGGATGCGATGGGCCACAGACCCTGGCGATCCGCGAGGGCGCTTCGAGCGGCGACCGACGCGCCGACCAGGAGAGCGGCGGCGCCGAGCGCGAGCGCGATTTGCCAGCCGACCCAGAGCGTCAGCGGGACCGCCGCACCGGGAGGCGTGATGCCGCCGGCGACGTACGCGACTGCGAATGGCGCGCCGATGCTCGCCGTCAGTGCGATCGTGGCCGCCAGCCATCTGGGACGCAAGCGCCAGCGGCCCCGCGCCGCCGCAAGCGCGGCCAGGAGCGCGATGGCGCTGGTGGCGCCCAGCGCACCGACGCTCGCGGTGTACGGCCCCCCGACGGGCGAGAAGAAATACGTCGGGTCAACCAGGCGACTCGTGTTGGAGAATGCGTTGAGCGGGACGATGGCGAGCGCGGCCAGCGGGACCGCCAGCGCGACCAGCCGGCGGACCAGTGCGGCGCGGCGCGGCCGCCACTCGGCGACGAGGAATCCGATCAAGGCCACGCCGAACGCGAGCGCGCAGTTGTTTTGCGCCCGCTCCGTGACCCGCTCCGTGGCCTCTTCGAACTGCGGCGCGATGGGACGCACGGTCGCGAGTGGAACGCCGGCCGGCTCGAACGCGGCGGGCGTACTGTCGGCCATGGACAGCGCGCCGGCGGATGGTGGCAGGAGCGCGAATCCATCAACTCCGGTCCGCTCGGCGACCGTCTCGTCCAGAGGGCGCGAGAGGCGGTCGGCCGGCGGTTCCGCGTGCAGTAGCGCCACCGCCACGGCCCGGCTGGTGCCGCGGCGGACCGTCGCCTGCAGCGCGACGTAGAATGGCGTCCGTACCACCGCGAAGGGCGCGTCGCTCGTGTCGGGAATTGTGCGGAGCGTCCCGCTCCATGCGACAGGGCGCCCCTCGCGCGACAGCACGATGCTCCGCTCGCCGTCGCCACGCGCGAGCGGTTCGAGCCACGCGAAGGCAGCCGCCGGGTCGGCCGGCGCATCGAGGGCGGTCGTCGCGCTCGTGCGCAGATCGGAGGCGAGTGTGGTGAGCTCGTCGTGCATCACGGCGGCGCTGCGCCGTGTGATCGCCGCGGACGTGACGTCCCAGGATCGGACAACGCGGTCGAGCGCCATCTGTCCGGCGGTCGCGAGCGCGCAGAAGATGATGAGCGCGAGTCCGGCCGTCGCTGGCCCGAGCGCCCGCTGGCGCCGCCCGATCCAGGTGGCCGCCGCGGTAGCGGCCGCACAGACCAGTAGGTAAGGTATGGCGGGCGCCTGGAGCCAACCCGCGGCAGCCAGCAATGCGATGGCGGCGCTGGCCGACCACCAGAGTGGTCGCTCCGGGACCGGCCGCCGAGGACGCCGCACCGGCCGAACAGGCAATGGCCGCCCGGACAGCGATGGCACAGCGCGGCGTGGCGAATCAGCAGGTACTTCTACACGATCGGGAATGACCACTCCGCAGCGTCTAAAGGATCTCGCACCTGATCGCATCACAGCGGCCATCGCCGCCGATCCCCGCCTCATCGTTCCGATCGGAACGTGCGATCCTCATGGGCCGCACCTGCCGCTCGGCTGCGATACGCTGCTCGTCGACCGTCTCGCCGACGACCTGTCCGCCGAGTTCGGTATTCTTCGGGCACCTACCGTTGAATACGGGGTAAGCGCGGACGCCGCCCGCGGCCGCCCTCGCGCCGCCTCGGTGCGCAAGAAGACCCTTCACCTGTTGCTCAATGACCTGCTCGCCTCATGGGAACACGCGGGCATTCGGGAGTTCATCCTGCTCACCGCAAACGGCGACGATGCGCACCGGGAAGCGCTCGCCACTGTGATGACGGCCGCCGCGCGGGTCCGCGTCGTGGATGCGTGCGCGGCACACTTGACGGGTCTCATCGCCGGTGCAGACGGGTGGCTCCGGGGTGGTGAAGCGGACACTTCGCTCATGTTGTACCTCGCCCCCCATCTCGTCGACATGCGTCTGGCCGAACAGTATACCCCGGACACGACGAACCGGCGACCGGGCGGGTGGGGATGGCCGCGAGCGCACCGGGACCCCGAGCGAATGCCGGCGCCAGACGGGGCAACGCCCGAACGAGGCGAGTCGCTGTACCGCCGCATTCGCGCCCGGATCGCGCAACGAATCGTCGCCTCGGCCAGCGCAGCGGACTGACGGCACCGCACCGATGCCCAACCTGATGCGCGAACTGCGCCACCTGGTATGGCCGGCAATCGCGGCAGCCAGTCCGCCGGCGGTTCCGCCGGCGCCATCCACGCCTGTGCATTCGGCGGTCCAGGCGGCCGCCGTCGATGCCGGTAGTTTTACGATTGTGCGGGGCACCGCCAAGATCGGGCGCGAAGAGTTCTCCATCCGCCGCGCGCCCGATCCCGATAACGGCTACATCCTCAGCGGCACCGCCGTGTATGCCGACCGGCGCCTCACGCCGACACTCGCCACCGACTCGGCGGGCGCGCCGCTCCGCTATCAGGTCGAGGTGCGGTCCGCCGAGCGCCGGCAGGAACTGCTCACGCTCCAGATCGTGCGCGGACACGCGAGCCAGCGGACACAGACCGCCCACGGCGAGTCCGCCACCGAGTTCCGGGTCGCCGCCGATGCGCTGCTGCTCGATGACGATGTGTACAACCAGTATTACCTGATCGCGCGCAGCGTGATGGGCGCGCGGAATCCCAGTCCCGGTTTCTCCGAGACAGTCCGGACAGTGATTCCGCATCGGTCAGCGGAGTCCCTGGAGCACCTCACGGTGGTCGGCGACGACTCGGTGATGGTCGGCGGACGCCTGCTGGATGCGACACGGTTGCGGCTCGTGGCGGCATCGGTCGAGCGCGACATCTGGGTGGACGAACTCGGACGGGTATTGAAGGTCACCATTCCCGCGCGCGATCTGGTCGCGACCCGTGACGATGCGCCACAATAACCTCGACCGACGCGGCCCCGATCTGCGCTAGGGCCGTTTCCGCCTCGTTTCGCGGCACCTGCCGGCACCTGCCGGACGCGGTTGAAACCCAGTCCCGTGTGGCTGCGTAGGGCGAGCAGACGCAGACGGCAACCCCGGGACGATTTCCTTTGGACCAAATCAGGATGCGATTTCGGACAATACTCAGTCTGGTGTGGATCGTCGCGACGCCGCTCGCGGGACAAACTCCGGCTCCTGTTAGTCCGTCACCCGCGACAGGACCCACACCGGCCGCTGTTGGGCCGGCCGGCGTGTCAGGCCTTGATTCGGCCGGTCCGGTCCTCACGCTCAGCGAGGCACAGAACCTCGCGCAACGCAACAACCCGACATTCCTGCAGTCGATCGCAGCCCGCCGGAGCGCGGGGGCGGCGAGTCGCGCGGCGTGGGGCCAGCTGCTGCCGCAGGCGAGTGCGCAGTTGATCGGCGGCTATCAGCAGGCCGGACAGGTGTTCTTCAGCGGCAGCGCGCTGGGATCGAGCTCGGATGCCGTCGAGTCGCAGTGGGCACTCGGGCTGACGTATCAGCTCAGTGCCGCGACGCTGCTGACGCCGGCCGTGGCGCACGCGAATCAGCGCGCAGCCGACGCCGACGTCAGAGGCGCGTCGTCGACGCTGACCGGCAATGTCGCGGCGCAGTACGTCAACGTCCTCGAAGACCAGGCGCGCGCCGCGCTGCAGGACACGTTGGTGGTGGATGCGACCGCGCAGGCCAACCTCGCGCGGGCCCGGGTCACCGTCGGCAGCGCGACGCCGCTCGACCAGCGCCGCGCCGAGGTTGCGCTGGGCCAGCAGCAGGTACAGGCGCTCCAGGCGCACAACCAGGTGGACATCGACAAGCTGCGGCTCTTCCAGCAGCTCGGCGTGCCGCAGCCACGCGGCGTGCGGTTCATCGATGCATACGTCGTCGCCCCACCAGGCTTTACCGCCGACAGCGTGCTCGCCATTGCGCGCCGCGACAATCCGCAAGTCAACGCGCTCCGGGCACGCGAACATGCGGCGTCCGTGAGCGTGCACCGGGCAGCCGGACTGTATACGCCGACGTTCTCCCTGAGCACAGGGGTCGGCGGGTACACCTACGAGTACACGAATCAGAACTTCCTCGTCAATCAGGCGCAGTTGGAGCTGCAGGCGGAAAATGGGCCCTGCCTGTCGCTCGATTCACTCGCCCAGTCGGTCCACCAGGCGGCGCGGACCTGCGGGCCGACGACGCTGACACCCGCACAGGCCGCCCAAGTGCGCTCCGGCAACCGGCAGTTTCCCTTCACGTTCACCAACACGCCGCGCCAGATCACCGCGACGTTCTCGCTCCCGATCTTCGATGGATTCCAGCGCGAGCGGACGGTCGAGCAGGCGGAAGTCGATCAGGACGATGCCCGGTACAACCAGCGCGCCGGCGAGTTGCAGCTCACCGCGGACGTCACCAGCGCCTACCTGACGCTCACCACGTCGGTTCGCACCGTGCAGATCCAGGAACAGAACTCGGCCGCTGCACGCGACGCACTCTATCTGGCCGAGGAACGGTACAGGGTGGGCGCCGCGACATTCGTCGATGTCACGGATGCGCGGGCAGCCTACGAGCGCGCCGAGAACGATCGAATCGGCGCCGTGTACGACTATCACAAAGCGTTCGCCGCGCTCGAGAACGCGGTGGGACGCCCCCTCCGCTAAACCGTGGCGGCCATGCCGCCGGTCTCGTCCTCCCGACCCGCCAGCATTCCATGCCGGATACAGGATCCTCTATGACTCGACGCGCCAAATGGTCCATTGCCGGGGGCATCACCCTCGTCGTCGTCATCGCGGGCGTCGTGATCGCGGCCACGCGTGCCCCGAAGCGCACCGAGGTGCGGATCGAGCCCGTCACCCGCCGCGATCTCGTCGCGTCGGTCACGGCGAGCGGCCAGGTCGAGCCGCACACCAAGGTCGACATGAGCGCGGACATCTCCGGGCGCATCATCACGCTCGCCGTCAAGGAGGGGCAAAACGTGAGCAAGGGCCAGCTCCTCGTGCAGATTGACCCCGCGACATATCAGGCGGCTGTCGAGCGATCGGAGGCGGCGCTGTCCGCCGCGAAGGCACAACTGCTGCAGGCCAAAGCCAACGAAGAGCAGGCCGACCGGACGTACCAGCGGTCCGCGCAGATGAAGAAGACGAATGCCGAACTGGTCTCCGACGAACAGTTGGAGGAGCTCCGGACGACGTTCGACGTCGACCGGGCGACCAGCCAGGCGGCCCAATACCAGGTGGAACAGGCCGCCGCCGCACTCCGCGACGACGAGAGCAGCCTGAGTAAGACGACCATCCGCGCACCCATGAGCGGCAAGGTGACGCGGCTCGTCGTCGAGCAGGGCGAAACCGCAATCCAGGGCACGCTCAACAAGGATGCCGCCACGCTCCTCACGATCAGTGACATGGGCGTGCTCGAAACGAAGGTCAAGGTGGACGAGACCGATGTCGCGCACATCCAGCTCGGAGACTCGGCGATCGTGCAGTTCGATGCGTTCCCGGACACCACGTTCCGGGGACGCGTGACCAAGATCGCGAACAGCTCGATGAAGGCGCCAGGTGCGGCCGCGAACGCGACATCCACCGATCAGGCGGTCGACTACGAGGTCACGATCCAGCTCCTCAATCCGCCACCCGACTCGCGCCCGGACTTCTCGGCGACCGCGAAGGTCATCACGGACACGCGGAGCCACGTCCTCACGATTCCCATCATCGCCCTGACCGTCCGGGAGAACGAGAACCTGCCGAACGGAGATTCGGCGGTCACACTCGGCCGGGCCGCCCCGGTCAAGCAGGTCGGCAAGCGCGACGTCGAGGGCGTCTTCGTTGTGGGAGCCAACGACAAGGTGACGTTCCGGCCAGTGAAGGTCGGGATTGCCGGGGACAAATATTTCGAGGTCGTGGGCGGCCTCACGGAGAACGAGCGGATCGTCGGCGGAACGTATCAGGCCATTCGCGAGCTCAAGGACAGCACGCTCGTGCGCCAGGCAAAGGGCGACAGCACGAAAGCTGGCCAGACCAAGTCGTGAGCCCGGACACGCTGGTGATGCCTGGCGCGGACGCAGCGGGACTCGGTACCACCGCCGAACGCCGGGCTGTCATCGCGCAGACCGGTGCCGTTCCGTCGCGCGAGTGGGTGATCGTGACGCGGGGCCTCACACGTCTCTACGATATGGGCGGCGAAACCGTCCGCGCCCTTCGCGGAGTCGACGTCGCGATCCGGCGCAACGAATACGTCGCGATCATGGGGCCGTCGGGCTCGGGCAAATCCACGCTGATGAACCTGATCGGCTGCCTCGATACGCCGAGCCAGGGCGAGTACTGGCTGAATGGCCACCAGGTCTCGAAGATGACGGACAACGAGCTGGCCCGGATCCGTAATCGCGAGATCGGATTCGTGTTCCAGACGTTCAACCTTCTGCCCCGGGCGACGGCGCTCCACAACGTCGAATTACCGCTCGTGTACGCGGGCGTCGGTTCGGCCGAGCGTCGGAAACGGGCGCGCGAAGCGCTCGACCGGGTGCAGCTCGGCGAGCGCATGCTGCACCGCCCGAACGAACTCTCCGGCGGCCAGCGCCAGCGTGTGGCCATCGCCCGCGCACTGGTCAACCGGCCGTCCATCCTGCTGGCTGATGAACCCACAGGAAACCTCGACTCGGGTACGTCCGAGGAGATCATGCGGGTCTTCGGCGAGCTCGCCGAACAGGGACAAACCGTCATCATGGTCACTCACGAGCCGGACATCGCCGCCCATGCCCGGCGCGTGATCGTGCTGCGCGATGGTCTAGTGGCCAGCGACGACCGCTATGCGGCTGGCGACACGAGCCGCCGTGATGGCCGCGGCGACCCCACGCCGGCAGCCGGATAATCCGGTGCCGATCTTCGAAGCGCTGCGGATGGCGCTCGAGCAGATCCGTGTCCAGAAACTGAAAAGCTTCTTCACGCTGCTGGGTGTGACGATCGGCGTGATGTTCCTGATCGCCGTCGTCTCGGTTGTCGAGGGCATGGGCAACTACATGGAACACGACATCGTGGGCAAGATCATGGCGGTCCACACGGTCGAGCTCCGCACGCGTCCGGACTTCAATCTCGGCGACGTGGACGACGCGATGATCGCCGACTGGCGGCGCCGGCCGCGGCTCACCGAGGAGGATCTGCACCCCGTCGTCGATGGCCTGCCGCCGTCAACCCGGTGGTACATGATGAGCGAAGATCAGATTACGATCGAATCTCCCTTCGCCCGTCCCCGACAGGTGCTCACCTATGCCGTCACGGGCGACTACTTCACGATCAAGTCACTCGGCGTCGTGAGCGGACGTGAGTTCACGAACCAGGAGTTGGAATCGGGCTCGCTGGTCGTCGTCATTGGCCAGGACGTCAAGGACCATTTCTTCCCCACCGTTGATCCGGTGGGCCGCTCGATCCGCATGGCGGGCGTGCCGTACGAAGTCGTGGGCGTCGCGGAGAAACAGGGCAGCACGCTGGGCTTCTCGCTCGACAAGTTCATCATCGCGCCGTACCGCGCCCCAGTGCACCGGCTCCTCAACCGCGACCGCGGTGTCATCGACGCGATCGTCGTTCAGGCGCCCGACGATCGGATCCTGGCCGATGCCCAGGAGCAGATGCGCCAGATCATGCGGGTCCGGCGCAAGTTGCATCCGAGCCAGCCCGACAATTTCTCCCTGAATACTCCCGAGGCAGCGCTTGCCACGTGGGAGTCGATCCAGAAATACCTGGTGATTGCCGCCATCGTCCTTCCGGCCATCGGACTCGTCGTCGGCGCGATCGTGATCATGAACATCATGCTGGTCGCCGTCGCCGAACGCACCCGCGAGATCGGCATCCGGAAGTCGCTTGGGGCGCGGCGCAGCGACATCCTCGCGCAATTTCTGTTCGAGGCCGCCGCCCTGAGCACGCTCGGCGCGGCGACCGGTGTCGGCCTTGGCATCATCCTCGCGCAGATCGTGACCAAGGTCACGCCGATGCCCGTCAGCATCGCGCCCTGGTCGGTCTGGCTGTCGGTCTCGTTAGGCACGGTGATCGGCATCGTGTCCGGCGTGTACCCCGCGACACGTGCCGCGCGGCTCGACCCGATCGCGGCCCTCCGGCAGGAGTGATCGTGTCCGCCGCGGCGCGGATCTCCGCGCTCTTCGAGGGAGTCGCCATCGCGATCGACGCGTTGCGCACCAACAAGGTGCGGGCGGCGCTCACGATTCTGGGCATTGCGGTCGGCGTCTTCGTCGTCGTCGCCATGGCGGCCGCCATTCATGGCATCAACGTCAGTGTCGCCAAGGACATCGAAGCGGCGGGCGCCACGACGTTCTTCGTCGAGCGCTATCCGGTCGACTTCAATGCCTGCGACGGTACCGACGAGACCTGCCCCTGGATCCACAACCCGCCGATCCGGCTCGGCGAAGCCGCCATGCTTGGCCGCCTGCCGTCCCTCGCCGGAGTGACGACCGAGATCGATTTCGCGGGCTCTTTCAAGTACGCGGACCGGACACTCCCCGGGGCGCAGATTCAGGGGTTTTCGCCCGGATGGACGAACACCGACGGCGGCGACATCAACCCCGGCCGCTCGTTCACCGTGCAGGAAAACGCGAGCGGGGCCCATGTCGTACTGATCAACGACAAGATGGCCGAGCGGCTGTTCCCCTTCGGCGATCCGGTCGGGAAGAGCGTCTTGATCAACAACAGCCCGTACGAAATCATCGGCCTGTACCACTACCATCCGAGCTTCTTCTTCGGCGGCGAGCGGGCATTGGCGATCCTTCCCGTGCAGACGCTCCTGCGTCATTTCACAGTGCGCGAGGCAGATGCCCAACTGATCATCAAGCCCCGGGATGGCGTGGGCCGCGAAGAGGCCATCGACGATGTCACTGCCACCCTTCGCGGTGCCCGTGGCCTTCGTCCGTCGAGGGAGAGCAATTTCTTCATTCTGACGCAGGACAAACTCTTCGAGGTCTACAACAAGTTTTTCGGTGTGATCTTCCTGGTCACCTTTGTGCTCTCAGCGGTGGGCCTCATGGTCGGCGGGGTGGGCGTCGTCGCCATCATGATGATCAGTGTCACCGAGCGTACGCGCGAGATCGGAGTCCGGAAGGCGCTGGGCGCGACGAAATGGACGATCCTCTGGCAGTTCCTGGTCGAGTCGGTGACGCTCACCAGCATCGGATCGATGACGGGATTGCTGGTCGGCTGGGTGATCGCGCTCATCGTGCGCGCGGCGACTCCGGTCGCGGCGTCCGTCCCGCCACTGGCCGTCGTAGCGGCCCTCGCCAGCAGTGTGATCACAGGCATCCTCTTCGGGATCTATCCTGCGTACCGGGCCGCACGGCTCGACCCCGTGGCCGCGCTTCGATACGAATAGCACGACCAGCTCACCGAACCGGCACCCCGGCGGCCATTGACGCGGATCGGCCAGCCGTGCATTTACCGCAGATGGCCTACGTTCCCGTTGATGTCCTGGCCATCGCCGCACACCGCGACGATGTCGAACTCACTTGCGGCGGAGCCCTGCTCCGCGCCGCGCAATTCGGCCGGCGCACCGCCGTGCTGGACCTCACCGCAGGGGAAATGGGGACCCGCGGCACCGCCGAGATCCGTGAGGCCGAGGCGGCGGCCGCAGCCGCCGTGCTGGGGCTTGCCGCGCGCGAGAACCTCGGCTTACCCGACGCCGGCATCACCAATACCCCCGAGACCCGGGCCCAGTTGGCACGGGCCGTCCGGCGCTTCACACCGCGGGTGGTCATCGCGCCGGCGCCGGACGGCCGCCATCCCGATCATCGCGCCGCGTCGGAGCTGGTCCGCGACGCGTGCTTCGTGGCCGGATTGGCGAAAGTGGCACCGGACGTACCGCGCCACCGGCCGTTCAAGGTGATCTATTGCGTGTCGTTCCGCGAAGACTGGGCGAAACCGACATTCGTCGCAGACATCACCGACGTCTTCGAGCGCAAGCTCGAGGCGATCGCGTGCTATGGATCGCAATTCATGCACGCGACGCAGGCGGGCGAAGTGTTTCCGAATGGCGATCCCCTGCTTGAGGTGGTGCGCCATCAGGCCGCGCACTACGGATCATTGATCCGGCGGCGCTACGGCGAGCCGTTCATCACGCAGGAAACGATGCGGGCCGACGATGTGGCCGCGCTCGACGTTTCGACGTACTGAGTGCGACCAGGCCCGACCCGGGGCCCCGGAAGTGCGGCGCGCATGCGCGGGCACACGCAGTGCGCGCGG
>Ga0182024_10014058_pt1 | contig 15515 bp, 14 predicted proteins | sample P32metaG_FD_120480 | JGI IMG/M metagenome (GOLD analysis project Ga0182024, IMG submission 120480) | Permafrost microbial communities from Stordalen Mire, Sweden - P3-2 metaG (Illumina Assembly) | ecosystem: Environmental > Terrestrial > Soil > Wetlands > Permafrost | place: Sweden: Stordalen... | reverse complement strand
CACCTCCGGCAGGGCCGACAGCGGCAGGAACCTGAAGGCGACCATCCCCGCCAGCAGGATCGCCGCCATCAGCAGCGACGTCGCCACCGGCCGCATGATGAACGGACGGGAGGGACTCATGCTCGCTGTTCCTGCCTCCACGTCACGCGGAGGGACGATCGCGCGGCGATCCGGGTGGCGATGTGTCGACCGTCACGGACGTCCAGGGCGTCTTCGCACAGCCCCACCCCGCGCTCCGCGCCACCCATCCCAACGAGGGGAGGGAGGATTTCGGCGCCCATCATCCGCCGGCCGGCGCGCCGCCGCTCCCGCCGCCGCGGCGATGTCGTCCTCCGCCGGCCCCCACGCCGGCGCGCTGGCCGGGCAGGATCACGTCCGCGCCGTCCCGCAGGCGGTCTCCGCCATCGGTGATCACGCTCTGCCCGACGCTCAGTCCGGAGGTGATGGAGACCATCTCCGCGGTGCCCGGTCCGACCTTCACCAGTCCAGACTTGACCGTCTTGTTCGGCTGGAGAAGCCAGACGAAGTCCCCCTGCGGTCCGTGCCGCACCGCGGTGGTCGGGACGACGATCTGATTCTTCAGCGTGTCGACGAGCAGCACCACGTTGACGAACTGGTTGGGGAACAGGCCCGCGCCGGCGTTGGAGAAGTTGGCCTTGGCCTTCACGGTGCCGGTGGTGGGGTCGATCAGGTTGTCGAGGGTCGCCAGGCTGCCGACGGCGAGTACCGTGCCGCCCGCCCGGTCATAGGCGGTCACCGGCAGCCCGGTGGTCCCGCGCGTGGCGATGGCGCCGATCTGGCTCTCGGGAGCGGAGAACACCACCGCGATCGGGTCGAGCTGGGTGACCACGGTGAGCGGTGTCGATTGGTTGGCGGTGATCTGGTTTCCGGGATCGACCTGTCGCAGTCCGATTCTGCCGCTGACCGGCGAAGTGAGGCGGGTGAAAGTGAGGTTGAGCCTGGCGTTGGCCACCTGGGCGCGATCCGAGGCGACGGTCCCCTGGTCTTGCCGCACCAGCGCCGCCTGGCTGTCGTAGGTCTGGCCGGCGATCGAATCCTGGGCATGCAGGGTGCTGTATCGCCGCAGGTCGAGCTTGGCGTCGGCCAGCAGCGCCTCATCGTGCAGGAGTTGACCCTGGGCCTGTTGGAGAGCCACCTGGAAGGGGCGCGGATCGATCTGGGCCAGGAGCTGGCCCTTGCGCACCATCTGGCCCTCCTTGAAGCCCACCCGGTCCAGCATGCCGGACACCCGCGCCTGGACCTCCACAGTGGCCACCGGCGTGACCGTGCCAAGAGCGCTCAGGGTGATCGGTATGTCCCCGAGCGAGGCCTTGGCGACGCCCACGGTGATCGGCGGGCGCCCGCCTGGCCCGCCACCACCGCCTCGGTGGCCGGCGCCGGCCGGGCCGGTTCCGTTCGCGCCGCCCCCTTGCGCGCAACGCGACAACACGACCGCGACCAACACGGCGACGAGGACGACGCCGCCGGCCCAGACCAGCGTCCGCCGCGTCGGTCGGCCGCTAGGCGCCGCCGCGGGCCGCCGCCTTGGGCTCGGTTCGGTCATTCCGTCTCCATCGGGACCCGCGCCGGCGGCGACCGGGGCGGGTTCTCATGGGACATCGCGGCGTTTTGTTGTCCGATCATGACGTGTTCTAAGGCGCCCATGCCCACTCGACCAACCTTAACGGCGTGGTCATTTCCTAGCCAGACGGGGATCGCGCTTCGATGAAGGTGCTGGTCACCGGCGCGGGGGGGCAGCTGGCGCGCGCCTTGGCGGCCCAGGCGCCGGCTCATTGCACCGTGAGCGCGCTCACCCGCGCTGAACTGGACATCGCCGACGCCCGAGCCGTCGCCGCGGCCGTCGACGCCCTGAGACCCGAGATCATCGTCAACGCCGCCGCCTACACGGCCGTCGATCGCGCCGAGTCCGAACCGGATCGCGCCTTTCGCGTCAATCGGGATGGGACCGCCCGGCTCGCCGAGGCGGCGGCGAGGATCGGCGCCCGTTTCGTTCATTTCTCCACCGACTATGTCTTCGATGGTCGCTCCGGCCTAGCCTATCGACCGGAAGATTCTGCCGCCCCGCTGAACGTTTATGGGACCTCGAAACTCGCGGGCGAGGAGGCGGTCAGGGCGTCCGGCGCGCGAGCCCTGATCGTGCGTAGCGCCTGGCTGTATTCGACCCACGGCGCGAACTTCCTGACCACCATGCTCAGAATGCTGAATGCGCGGCGTGAGGTGCGGGTGGTGGCCGACCAGGTCGGAACGCCAACCTCGACGTTGTCGCTGGCGGGCGCCGCCTGGGGACTGGTCGAAGCGAACGCATCGGGCCTCGTCCACTTTACCGACGCTGGCATCGCCTCGTGGTACGACTTCGCCGAGGCCATCGCCGCGGAAGGCTCGACACTGAACCGTGTTCCGCGCGGTGTGCGGGTCGTCCCCATCGCCACCGCCGACTACCCCACGGCCGGCCGCCGACCAGCTTTCAGCGCCCTCGACAGTTCCACCGCCTGGGGTGTCCTCGGCGCTCCGGCGCCGTATTGGCGGACATCCCTGCGCCTGGTGCTCGAAAGCCTGTGAGCGAACCCGACGTCTGGCTTGGGGATGCGGCCGCGCGGCTACTCGGTCTTCACACAACTCACTGACAGCATTCGGAGAATCAGCTTACCGTGCAAGAGGCGACTCGTTCAGGCGCGGGTTGTGTGGCCGCAGGTTCAGGGGGACGCTGCTGGTGACCCTGGCTCCAGTCGAAAATCCGTGGCCAGAGCCGGTGACGGAGACGCCGCCGCCGCGGCGCGGCGCGGCGCTTCTCGCCTTCGCCCTTGTGGGCGCCGCCATGATGCCGGCGCTCTACGGATTCGTCGCCTTCCACGGCGACTACGCGCCGATGATGAGGGCGCCGGTTCTGCGGCACGTCGCCTTCAATTGGCTCGCCAACGGCGTAGTGATGCTCGGCGCGACCCGGCTCGCCGGGCGCCTCGATCGCAAGCTGGCCGCGGTGTTCGCCAGAGCCCTCCTGGCTCACGGGGCCCTGGCTTTCCTGACCCTCGTCTTTCGCCACTACTATTCCGTGCCCATGCTGCTCACCGGCGTGGTGTGCTCGACCGTGCTGGGCATCGGGGTCATGTACGCGCGCCATGTGCGGGCGAGGGTGCGCGTGGGCGTTCTGGGTCCTGACCACTCGGCCATAGTGGCCGGCGGCGACGAATGGGAGCGGATCGAGGCTCCCAACGCGTCGCTGCGCCGCTACGATCTGCTGCTGACCACGTTCGCGGGGGAAGTCCCTCGACAGTGGTCGCGGGTGATCTCCCGCGGCCTGCTGGCCGGCAAGCGCGTTCGCCACATTTCGGAGTATCTGGAGGAGGCCCGGGGCGTCGTGGCCATCGACCATTTCAATCTTGACCATCTGCCCGGAGGGGGCGTGACCAGCTATCGCGCCCGCAAGCGGCTACTCGACATCGTCGTGGTCGTCGCCACACTGCCGATCACCGCGCCGATTCTCGCCTTGGCTGCAGTGGCCATCAGGATCGCCATGGGCCGGCCGATTTTCTTCGTTCAGGCGCGGGTGGGTCAGGGAGGCGAGGTGTTCCGGATGTTCAAGCTGCGCACCATGCGACCGCCGGACGCCGATGAGATCAACATCGCCACCCTCAGAGGTGAGGCCAGGATCACGACCCTGGGCCGCTGGCTGCGCCGCTTCCGGATCGATGAACTGCCCCAGCTCTGGAACGTGCTGATCGGCGAGATGAGTCTGGTCGGTCCCCGCCCGGAACAGCCCGGACTGGTCGAGACCTACGCCCGACAGGCCCCGGCCTTCAGGTATCGGCAACTGGTCCGGCCGGGGATCACCGGTTGGGCGCAGGTGCGCGCCGGCTACGCGGCCGATCTCGCCGAGACGCGCGTGAAGCTCGGCTACGACCTGTTCTACCTCAAGAACTTCTCCTTCGCGCTCGACGTGCAAATCCTGATGCGCACGTTCTGGACCATCATCAGCGGCGGCGGAGTGCGGTGAGGGGCGCGGTTCTGGTCACCGGCGGGGCCGGCTATATCGGCAGCCACGCCGTCCTGGCTCTCGCCGAGGCGGGCTTCACGCCGGTCGTCCTCGATGACCTCACCAGCGGCGCGCGCGAGGCGGTTCCCCCAGGGGTGACCTTCATCCAAGGCGCCGCGGGCGATCGGGCCCTGATCAGCCAGGTCGTCGCCGATCACGACGTCACCGCCGTGCTCCACTTCGCCGGCAGCATCGTGGTTTCCGAGTCCGTGGCCGCGCCCCGGCAATACTATCTGAACAACACCGTCCAGACCCTGTTGTTGCTGGACGCCTGCATAGAGTCCGGCGTCGCCGACTTCATCTTTTCGTCGACCGCCTCCGTCTATGGCGCGCCGCCGACCGCCCTGGTCAGCGAAGAGGCGGCCGCCGCCCCGATAAGCCCCTATGGAGCATCGAAGCTGTTCTCCGAACGCATGCTTCAGGACGCGTCCCTAGCCCACCCCCGGTTCCGCCCGGTGTGTCTGCGCTATTTCAACGTCGCCGGCGCCGACGCGGCCGGGCGCGCCGGTCAGCGCGGTCCCCGGCGCACCCATTTGATCGCCTCCGCGGTCGATGTCGCCTTGGGGATGCGGCCCCATCTCGAGATCTTCGGGGCCGACTACGACACTCCCGACGGAACCTGTGAACGCGACTATATCCACGTCAGCGACCTGGCCGAGGCGCACGTGGCGGCCTTGCGCTACCTGCGGGCGGGCGGGGCGCCGGCGGTGATGAACTGCGGCAACGGCGTGGGCTACTCGGTCCTGGAAGTGGTCGCCGCCCTGGAACAGCTCATTGGTCGGCCCCTGCCCGTCAAGCGGGTGGGCCGCAGGCCCGGCGATCCGCCCCGTCTTCTGGCCGACCCCAGCCAGATTCGCCGGCGCCTGGGCTGGCGCGCCACTCGCGTCAGGCTTCCCGAAATTCTCGAGTCCGCCCTGCGATGGCGCCGGGCCCATCCGGACTGAACGGCGATCCCCGGATCAACCCAGACGCTCGAGGCGCAGGCGCGCGTACCAGATGACCACCGGACTTGGCCGCTCGCCCGGCCCGGGCATGAGCCTCAGCCATTGCGCGGCGCAGGCGCTGTCCGGCGCCTCGAAAGTGACGGAGAATGGACGCCAGCCGCCGAGGATCGCCGGTGGTCCGGAGCGCGTCGCCAGTGGCCCGCCATCGGCGCAGTTCACCGCCCACCCCATGCGCCCGGCGTCGTCTCCGCTTTGCATCAGGTCGAGGCCGGTCAACCGATAGCGTCCGGGGGCCACGCTGAGCATCTCACCGGGCAGCGTCGGTGACGAGCGCCCGTCATAGTCCACCCGCAGCGCCCGGCCGCCGATCGCGGCGGGGGCGGGGTGAATTTCGCTGACCGCTCCGGCGCCCTCGGCCTTGGACCAGGTGAAGGCCGTGCCATCGGGATCGTCGAGAAAGTCGCCGTCGAGGGGCGGGACGTGTGGCCCGTGACCGGCGCCGGTCAAGACACGCCAATCGGCCAGGGCGTCCGAGAATCGCCGTTCGGCGATCCTGCGTTCGAGATAGGGGCCGAACTCTCCCGGCTTGAGTGGGGCCGAGCCGGTCACCAGGGCGATGAGAACCGAGCGCGCGGCCTCGGGATCGGCCTCGCCGACCAGTCTCTGGATGAAGGGTTCGCGCCAATCGGGGTCCGGCGCCAGGTGGGCCACCAGAAACCCGCGCATGGCGCCGTCCGTGGCCGCGATCAGCAGGGCGTCTTGGAGATGGTCGCGCAGGGACGGATCGACATCGCGCCGCAAGAGCGCGTCAGCCTGGTCGAACGCCTCTCCGAAGCGGCCTTGCTGGAGCCGTCGACGGAACACCCACCCGCCGAGCAGGGTGTCGCGCCAGGTTCGAGTAGCGGCGAGGTCCATGACGGTGTCGGCGTCTCCTTGCCGACCCGTCGCCGCCAACGCCAGGCCGAGGGTGCGAAGGGCGGCCCCGCCGAGAGGGTCGCGAGCCAGAGCCCGCCTCGCCAGCCAAGCCGCGACGGCGGGTCGCGCCCCGCGCATGCGCGCCCGCGCTTGGGCGACGAACGCGTCGGGGAAGTCGGGTGCGAGAGCCAGGGCGAGATCGGGCCGGGTCGGGGCAAAATGAGCGGCGAAGCCGAGGCTGGCCATGGTCCAGGCCAGCCACAAGGCCCCCAGTCCGACGGCGGCCGTGGCCAGGGGGATCCGGCGAAACGCCTGGCGCAACTCTGTCGCGGCGGCCAGCTTCAGGCGGCGACCACGCGCTTTGCCCGGGCCAGCATAGCCTTCAGGCCGACCAGCCTCAACTCCGCAGAGAGATCGGGCGCGGCGCCATAGCTGAAGTCGTTTCCGTAGCCGTATCCATAGCCCCCCTGGGCCGGCGCGCAGCGCGTCAACAGCGCGCCGAGCACATGCGCGTTGCTCATCGCCAAGCGGTCGACGGCGGCTTTCAACTGCCCTCGGCTGGTTTTCCCCGCCTCCACCACCACCAGTGTTCCGGCCACCGCGGCGCTCAACACCGGCGCGTCGGCCAGCCCCATGATCGGCGGCCCATCGAAGATGACCATGTCGACAAACAATCCCGCCTCGGCGATGAACTGCTTCAATCGCGTCCCGGCGAGCAGTTCGGCCGGGTTGGGCGGCAGCGGCCCCGAGGTGACCACGAACAGGTTGGGCTGCGGAGCGGCCTGGGCCGCCTCCTGCAGGCTCGCCGCACCTGTCAGCAGATTGCTCAGGCCGACACGGGTGTCGGCGCCGAACAGTCCATGCAAGGAAGGCTTGCGCAGATCGGCGTCGACCACCAGAGCGCGAAAGCCCAGACGCGCCAGGCTCTGGCCTATCGCGAAGGCGGTCGTCGTCTTGCCCCCGCCCGGGCCGGCGCTGGTGACCAGCAGGGTCCTTGGAAAACCGTCCGTCGTCGAGAACTGCAGGGCTGAACGCAGGGAGTGATAGGATTCCACCAGGGGTGATCTCGCGTCAGCCAGAGCCTCGCGGGCGAGCAGTCCCTTTTTCAGGGATGGCGTGACGCCGAGCAGGGGCAGGCCGGCCGCCGGACCGATGTCGGCCGGGGTTCGTATGGCCTGGTCGAGTACTTCGCGGGCGAAGGCCAGACCGACGCCCAGCACCAAGCCCGCCAGGGCGGCGAGCAGCAAGTTGGATGCGGGTTTGGGGCGGGACGGGAACGGCGGCGCCACCGCCCGATCAACGATCGAGACGTTGTTCGTCGCCAGGCCGCCGGCGACGCCCACCTCCTTGTAGCGCTGCAACAGACCCGCATAGAGCGTGCGGTTGGTGTCGACTTCGCGTTGCAGGATTGTGTAGCGGATGCTGCGCCCGCGGAGGTCGAGCACTTTTCCCTTGAGCGCTTCCACCTGGGTGGCGAGAGATTCCTCGTTCTTCAGCGCTATGTGGTATTGACCCTCCAGCGATGACCGGATGCCTGACGTCTGCAGCTTCAATTGCTTGGTCGTCTCGTCGATCTGCGCCTTCAGTTGGCGCATGTCGGGATAGTCGGGCTTATAGACGCTCAGTTTATCCTGATAGTCGGCGAGCAGCTTGGCGCGCTGTTGGCTGATCTGCTGGACGGTGGGATTCTGCAGCGCTTCCTGCAGCGCCGCGCCAGATGTCTTCTGCGCCTGCCGCCAGTGTTCTTCAGCCCGTATGCGGTCGGCCGTGGCCGTCGCCAGAGCGCCGTTGAGCGCCTCCAGATTGGCCCCCGCCAGGGATTGGGTGGCGTCGGGATTGGTAGGCTGCGCGCCGGAGATCTGGATGATCTGCTGGTCGGTGGCGTAGGCGACCAACCCACGCTCGCTGTCTTCGAGCTTGGCCTTCACCTCGGCCAACCGATGTTCCAGAAAATCCCTGGCGTAGGACGCCGACTCGAACTGCCGGTCGAGGCCCGCGGCGATGAAATTCTCCGCGAAGGCGTTGGCGATCTTCGCCGACAGGGACGCGTCGGGGCTGGAGAATCTGATCGTCACCAGCCGCGAGCCGCGAGCCGGGACGACGCCGAGATGGTCCTGCAGCAGGTCGATCACTTCACTCTCGGCCTTCACGGCGCGACGCGGCGCCCTGCCGGTCATGGCCACCACGAAGTCGTCGTTCTTCGCCAACGCGAGGGCCCCGGACACCCGGTTGGCGAGGGAGCGGCTTCTCAGAAGACCATACTGGGTCTGAAAGAACTCTTCGCCCGAGGCCAGGTTGTCTGTCGGGGTCTGGTCCGCGCCGCTCACCACCTTGGCCGACTCCCGGTCGATCTGCAGGGTCGCTTCGGCGGTGTAGGTCGGCGGAGTCAGCAACGTGACCGCCACGCCCGCCGTCAGGCAGGCGGCCAGGGCGCCGGCGATGAGCCAGCGGTGCTTCAGAAGGATCTGACAGTATTGGAAGACATCTCCGGCCGCCCCAGCCTCGGTTTCGCGGCGATCGTCCAGGCGCCAGTCGGGGGCCGGCAGGCGCTGGCCGAGAGGCGCCGGCGGCGCAGAGCGCCGGGCTTCGACGAGCGGGCTTCGGCGACCAGGTTCAGCGTCGGCGCCGACGGGCATGCCCATTGAGACATTCCTTTCTCCGTGAACGGGAGGGACGCTCCCTAGAGATACGAAAACACGATCAGAGCCGGCAGGGCTTCAACCAGGCCATGCCACAGCCCCTTGATCTTGGAATCGGCGACGATGACGACATCGTTGGCCTGGACTTCCGGGTTGCGCGCCTTGCCCGCGCGAATCGACGCGAGATCGAAGGTCCCCGAATGGGTCAGGCCGTCAATCGTCCTTAGAATGGCCACCCGATGCAGATCGGCGCCCTTGGAAGGGCCCTTGGCCATGGCGACGGCCTCAAGCAGGCTGGTCCGCCCCTTGAGCGGAAAGACCCCGGCCTCGTTGACCGCGCCTTCGACGCTGACCTTCTGGCTCAGCGCCTCGGCCACCATCACCGACACCCCGGGCGACTGCAGATAGTGTTCGCCCAGGCGTCGCGCGATTTCTGCCGACAACTCCGCGGTCGTCTTGCCCTGAGCGGCGACGGCGCCGATCAGGGGCAGAAGGATCTGGCCGCTGGCGTCCACCTGCACGTTGTCCAGGGACAGATCCTTGACCTGGAAGACCGTGATGTTCAGTTTGTCCGCCGGGCCGACCCGATAGTCCGCCGTCGCGATGGCCGCGTCCTGCGGGAACCAGGTCGGCGACGCGGGCGGGGCCGTCTCCCCCGTGGCGCCGAGCAGGACAGGCAGGCTGGCGAGAACCACGGCGAGCCGTCGCATCGCCGCGTGGACATCGGGCTTGGCGCGTGCCGGTCTTGCCACCCCCTCCATCCGTCGGCGCCTCGACTCACCCCACATCCGACCAGAGTACGTAGGGTGTTTCGGGCGCCCTTGTCGCGCACAAACTGGCCAACGCCGCCTCCAGTCCGACCGAGGGGGCTCAGTCCGGCCTCGCCAAGTCGGCGCGAAAGGCGCATGATGTTCTCGCGTCCCCCAACCAGCCTGGAGCCTTGAGCATGTCGGCCTTGATCTTTCGGATCGTGAAGCACGACGGGGCGTGGGCGGTCGAGCACGAGGGCCGCTTCTCCAATCGCGCCCGCGACAAGGCCGAGGTCGTCGCTTCCGCCACCAAGCTGGCCCGGGCGGCCGTCGGCCAGGGACGCCTCGTGCAGGTCCGGGTCGAGGGCGAGACCGGCTACTTCTGAGATCCGCCCAAGACAACCAGGAGGCGAGTTTGGCCAACAAGGATCAGAAAAACCGCAAGAAGGAACTGCGCAAGCCCAAGCAGGCGAAGGCGAAAGCCGCCGTGTCCGCGTCGCCGTTCGTGGTGACCCCCGGCAAGGGTTCGGGTGGCTCAGCGAAGAAATAGTCCGCGCGGAACGCACCTCCGGCCGCGGACCCCAAGGGTTCGCGTTCAGTATCCTTGAATGCGGGCGTAACGGTCCCGGTGAAATGACTGGCCACCAAACGTGGCTTCCGCCGCGCGGGCGCGCTTGAGGTAGAGGCCGGCGTCGTGGGCGTCGGTCATGCCGATCCCGCCGTGCATCTGGACCATTTCGTTCGAGATCAGATGCAGGGTGTCGCCGGTCTTGGCCTTGGCCAGGGAGACGAGTTCGGGCACATCGGGCGAGTCGGCGTCGATCGCCGCCAGCGCCGCCTCGACGCAGGATCTAGCCAGTTCGAGGTCGGTGAACATCTTGGCGGCGCGGTGCTGGAGGGCCTGGAACGAGCCGATCACCTGGCCGAACTGGACCCGCGTCTTGAGGTAGTCGAGCGTGGTTTCGAATGCTTGCAGCGCCGCGCCCAGCATTTCGGCCGCGAGCCCGGCGCGGGCGCGATCGAGGATCTGTTCCAGCAGGTCCCAGCCCTTGTCCGGCGCGCCCAGGATCGCATCGGCGCCCACCTGCGCCTTGTCGAACGACAGGACGGCGACGCCGCGGGAGTCGGCGAGCTTGAGCCCGCGCCGGGTCAGCCCGGGGGTCTGGGCCGGAACGAGAAACAGGGTGATGCCGCTCTTGTCGCCGGTGGCGCCCGACGTCCGCGCGGAGACGACGAAGAAGTTCGCGGCCATGCCCTCGAGCACGAAGGTCTTGCCGCCGCTGAGGGCGTAGCCCGCGCCGCTGGGAGCCGCGGAAAGGTCGATCTTTTCCGGCGCGTGATGCGGGCCCTCGTCGACAGCCAAAGTCGCCACGATCCCGCCGGAGGCGATGCCGGGCAGCCACGCCTGTTTCTGCGCCTGCGTTCCCCCCAGAATGAGAGCGCTGGCCGCCGCCAGCGCCGAGGCCAGCATCGGCGAGGCGGTGAGGGTTCGGCCGGTTTCCTCGAGGATCAGGCCGAGGCTCAGGTATCCGAAATCCGAACCGCCGAACTCCTCGGGAATGATCACCCCGGTCCAGCCCATCTCCGCCATCTCGGCGAAGGCGACGGGATCGTAGCCGAGCGGCGCGCCGCCATCGCGCACCTTTCGAAACGCCGTGACCGGCGACTTGTCCCGCGTCCAGGTGCGCGCCGCGTCGCGCAGCATGCTCTGCTCTTCGGTGAGAACGGCCATGGGGTTTCGAGTTCCTCTAGCGAGACGATTGCCCGAGCGGATCGGGCAGGCCCAGGATTCGCTTGGAGATGATGTTGTTCTGGATTTCCTGAGAGCCGCCGAAGATGGTCCAGGCCTTGCCCGAGAGCCATCCGCGCACCGCCGCCAGTTCCTCGGAGGTGAAACCCTCGCCCTGCCAACCCAGTCCCTGGTGGCCCATGATTTCCAGGGTCAGTTCGGCTCTGTCCTGGCCGATCCGGGTGCCGGAATTCTTCATGATCGAGGTCGCGGCGCTGGGATTCTGATTGCCCCGCGCCTCGTTGGCCGCGCGCTGGATGGTCAGACCGTGGGCGCCGGCGTCGATCCGGTTGGCGATCATCCGGACACGCAGATCGACATCGTCGATCCGGCCGTCCGCGTCGCGCCCGATATAGGCTTCCGCCAGCTCCGGCAGGGGCGTTCCCCCGCCCATCAGCCGCCCGCCCCCCTGACCGGCCCTCTCATGCTGAAGCAGGCGCTTGCCGATGGTCCAACCGCCGTTCAGAGGCCCGACCATGTCGTTCTTCTCGACCCGCGCGTCGGTGAAGAACGTCTCGCAAAACGGCGAGCTGCCGGCGATGAGCTTGATCGGCCGCGTCTCGACCCCGCTCTGATGCATGTCGATCAGCACGAACGATATGCCGTCGTGCTTTCGGCCGGGGTCGGTGCGCACCAGACAGAAACACCAGTCGGCGTACTGGGCCCCGGAGGTCCAGATCTTCTGGCCATTGATCCGCCAGTGGTCGCCGGCGTCCTCGCACTTGGTCGACAGGGCAGCGAGGTCGGAGCCCGCGCCCGGTTCGGAATAGCCCTGGCACCAGCGCAGTTCGCCGCGCACGATGGGTGGAATGTGGCGCTTCTTCTGATCCTCCGTGCCGTACTCCAGCAGCGTGGGGCCGAACATGCTGGTCCCCATGCCGACGATCGGATTGGCCACGCCCAGTCGCCGCATCTCCTCGGCCAGGACCCGCGCTTCGCCCGCCGACAGTCCGCCGCCGCCGTAGGCCGCGGGCCAAGTCGGCGCGCCCCAGCCCTTTTCCCCAATCCGCCGGCGCCAGAGGTCCAGATCGCCGCCCGGGCTTCCGCCGGCCATCATGGCGTCGACGACCGCGTCTTCGCTGTCGCGAACCGAAGGCGGTGCATTCGCCTCCAGCCAAGTCCGCGTCTCGGCGCGGAAGTCCTCGAGATCCTGTTCCATTTCGTCCGCGCTCGTGCCTTGCTCGCAACCCTATTTCGGATCGGGAAGTCCCAGGACCCGTTTGGCCACCACGTTGAGATTGACCTCCGAAGTGCCGCCTTCGATGGAGTTTCCCTTCGAACGCAGCCACCCCCGGGCGGCGATCACCTCTCCCGGCGTGAAGCCCTCGCCTTCCCAGCCGAGGCCCTGCTGACCCATGGCTTCGATCATCAGCTCGGAGCGTTCCTGGGCCAGGGTCGCGGCGGCGTATTTGATGATCGAGGTGGCGGCGCTGGGGCCGTTGCTCGCCCGCGACTCCGCGGCCACCCGGCTGATGGTCAGATAGAAACTCTGGAAGTCCATCTTGTTGCGGGTGATGCGCGCGCGCAGATCGGCATCGGCCACGGCCCCGTCTCGGCCAGTCCCGACATAGCGTTTGGCGATCTGGCCCAGGTCGCCCGCCGATCCGCCGGCGCCGCCGCCGGCTCCGAAACCTCCGGAGATGTTCTGCCGCTCATATTGCAGCAGGCGCTTGGCTATCTCCCATCCGCCGCCGACCCGGCCGACGAGATTGTCCTTGGGAATGCGCAGGTCGGTGAAGAAGGTCTCGCAGAACGGCGAATCCCCGGAGATCAGCTTGATCGGCCGGGTTTCGACCCCGGGCGTGGTCATGTCGATCAGGACGAAGCTGATCCCCTCATGCTTCCTGGCGGTATCGGTGCGCACCAGGCAGAAGCACCAGTCGGCCTTGTTGGCGTAGGAGGTCCAGATCTTCTGGCCGTTGATCAGCCAGTGATCGCCGCCGTCTTCGCAGCGGGTCTGCAGCCCGGCCAGATCAGACCCCGCCCCCGGCTCGGAATAGCCCTGGCACCAGCGGATGTCGCCGCCGACGATCTTGGGCAGGTGTTCGCGCTTCTGGGCTTCGCTGCCGTATTCCAGCAGCACCGGTCCCAGCATCCACAAGCCGAACGAGGCCAGGGGGGTGCGATATCCACCCGCCGCCATCTCCTCGCCCAGCACCCTGGCCTCTTCGGCTCGCAGTCCGCCGCCGCCATGGGCCGACGGCCAGGTCGGCGCCGTCCAGCCTTTTGCCGCCAGCCGGCGCATCCAGACGATCTGCGGATCGCCGCTGCCGGCGAAGGCGCGCCCGCCCCACAGGGCTTCCGGATCGGCGGCCGCCTTGGCGTCGCGAAGTTCGGCCGGATAGTTGGCGTCGAGCCACGCCCTGGCTTCGGCACGGAAGGCGTCGAGCTCGGTTCCTCCGAAATCGGCCATGGGACTTTCCCGTCATCACCTCTGTCTGCCGGCCACCTTACCGTCACCGGTGACTACCGCAAGGCGCCGGGCCGTCGCCTTGCGGCTTGACCGGCGGCCGGAGGCAGGGTCACGTCCCACGCGGCGGCGGATTCTCGCCGTGCGGCTCACGTCCACCAGAGCGAAGGATCAGGCGCCTGCAAGCCATCCGCCCCCATTTGACCGTCGCGGGCTGAGCCGGTGAGTTGGCCACGCGAGCTTCGTCCGGCGATCCACGCCCTCGCTCCCACCGCCCTGGCCGTACTCGTCGCCAGCGCCGGCGTGATGCTGCTCACCTCCGGCGCGACCCCCTCGGACCCGGCCCGCTTCATGTGGCTGGCCGAACACGCGCCGATCATCCTGATCGAGATCAGTCACTTCCTGTCGAGCGTGCTGGGCGTTGTCCTGGTGATGTTGGCCTTTGGGCTCTCCCGGCGCCTGGGCGGCGCCTGGGCGGCGAGCGCCGCGGTCCTGGCCGCCGCCGCCGCCCTGGCCTTCTTCAAGGGCTTTGATTGGGAAGAAGCCCTGACTCTCGTCACTCTGATGGCGATGCTCCTGGCTTGCCGGGGCGCCTTCACCCGGTCGGCGCGGCTCTCGCAGATGGAAATCACCCCCGGCTGGATGCTGTCGGCGCTGGCGGCCCTGGTGGGCGCCGGCCTGGTCGGATGGTGGTCGTTCCAGCACCTGGACTACGCCGACACCTCGGTCCTGCGGATCATGGGCGACGCCGACGCCGAACGGGCGATCCGGTCGTCGGCCGGGGCGGCGGTGCTGTTGTTGGCGGTGGGCGTCTGGCGTCTGCTGGCCACCGCCGCCATGCCGCGCGTGGTCGGGGAAGACGACCCCGATTTCGCCCGCGTGCGCGCCATACTGGCGCGGGCCGACACCGCCGAACCGGGATCGAGCCTGGCGCTGCTCGGCGACAAGCGTTTTCTCTTCTCGCCCTCCGGCTCGAGCTTTCTGATGTTCGGTGTCCGGGGGCGTTCCTGGATCGCACTGGGATCGCCGGTGGGGCGCTGCGACGAGCGCCTGGATCTGTTGTGGCGTTTCCGCGAGCTGGCCGACTCCCACGCGGCGCGGCCGGCGATCTACGGCTTCGGTCCGGAGGACCTGCCCGACATCGTCGAGCTGGGCTTCGCCATTCAGAAGGTCGGCGAGTCGGCGGCCGTTCCCCTCGACGGATTCTCCCTCGAGGGACGGCGGCGGGGGACGCTGCGGCGCAGCTGGCGCAAGGCCGGCGAGGGCGGGGCGGAGTTTGAAGTTCTTCCCCCCGGCCCCAGCGCGGGCGTGATGGGCGAACTTCGGCAGGTCTCCGATCAATGGCGCCGGCGGCACGCCGGCGGCGAGAAGAGCTTCTCCATGGGCGGTTTCTCGCCCGCCTATATCGCCGAATTCCCCATCGCCGTCGTCCGCGCCTGCGGTCGCATCGTCGCCTTCGCCACCCTCTGGACCACGGCCCGGCGGACGGCCTTCTCCATCGATCTGATGCGCTACGCCGACGATGCGCCCAAGGATGTGATGGACTTCCTGTTCGTCGAGCTGCTCGGCTGGGGCCGGGAGCAGGGCTATGTGGCGTTCGAGTTCGGCATGGCCCCCCTGGCGGGCCTGGAGCATCGGCCCCTGGCGCCGATCATGTCGCGGGTCGGGCGTCTCCTCTTCGAGAGAGGCGAGGAGATCTACAATTTCCGCGGCGTGCGTCGCTACAAGGACAAGTACGACCCGGTCTGGCAGCCCCGCTATCTCGCCGGCCCGCACAAGTGGCTGCTGCCGATCCTTCTTGCCGATGTCGGCCTGCTCTCCTCCGGCGGCGTCGCCGGCCTGCGAGAACGCCCGCGGGCGCCCGCGCCCGCCCCCGCAACCGGCGTCACGGGCGCCTAGAGCGTGATGAGTTTATGTTGAAGCATAGCCGGAGTTGATGAAGTAGTTTTTGCACTCGTTGGCGCTGAAGCGATCGAGGAGCGTGCGGACGCGTTTCCAGACGGCTTCGGTGGTTCGCT
>Ga0182024_10014057_pt1 | contig 15515 bp, 13 predicted proteins | sample P32metaG_FD_120480 | JGI IMG/M metagenome (GOLD analysis project Ga0182024, IMG submission 120480) | Permafrost microbial communities from Stordalen Mire, Sweden - P3-2 metaG (Illumina Assembly) | ecosystem: Environmental > Terrestrial > Soil > Wetlands > Permafrost | place: Sweden: Stordalen... | reverse complement strand
CTGCGCGCATCCGGCGACCAACGCAGCGAGAATGATCGAGTTGGGGGATCTCATCGTGGCGATGGTAGTTCGCATCGTGAAATAGAGTCAATCGCACTATTGCGCGATCGGTCGAGATGCTAGCGTGTTGAAATTCGCGGCGGGACGGGGGCTTCGATGGCGAACGTGGCGGGCGGCTCGATCACACCTTTCTTCACAATCTGGACTGAACCGCGCGCGACGATTCGGCGCATCGTCGAGACCGATCCGACCCGCAACGTAATCGCGCTCGCGGCGGTCGGGCCGGCGATCAACGCGCTGGCGGGCCAATGGTCCAAGGCGATAACCAATACCGGCAACCTTTCCGTGCTGTGGCCGCTGTGGGTCGCGGTTACCGTCGCAATTCACGCGGCACTCGGAGTCGTCGGACTGTACATCGGCGCCGTCATTTTAAGATGGTCGGGAGGCCTGATAGGCGGCGTCGCGAGTCGCGTCGAAGTGCGGGCTGCGATGGCGTGGTCACAGATACCCGGGATCGCCTTTGAGATCGTCCTGCTGATAGCAGTCCTTACGGGAGTGCCGATGCCCCAACCGATGGGGAGCGCATTGCCGCACATCGATCCTGCGTTTTACAAAGTCCTGGTCATCGAAGTGGTGCTGGGCCTGTGGGGAGGAATCGTCGGGTTGTACTGTCTCGCCGAGGTGCAGCGATTCTCGGCGTGGCGCGCGTTCTGCTCGACTCTGATCCCGGCACTCATTGCGATGATCATCCTCGGAGTCGTCGTCTTTGTAGCCTACGCAATAATCGGACATCACTGATCGATCAGTCCACGTGCAATCGCGCGGCGAGACGCGAGAAGCGGAGGCGCTCGTCCTGGTTGCGCACCGCCTGCTGCAGCGCGCTCTTCGTCCCGACCAGCACGCATACACGCTCGGCGCGCGTGATCGCGGTGTAGAGCAGATTGCGGCGCAGCATCAGGTAGTGGCTCGAATGTATCGGCATCACGATCGCGGGATACTGGCTGCCCTGGCTCTTGTGCACTGAAATCGCGTAGGCAAGGGCCAGCTCGTCGAGCTCGGACAGGTCGTACTCGGCGTGGGTCTCCTCGAACGCGACACTCACGCGGGCCTTGTCGGTGTTGATCGCGAGAATCCGGCCGATCGAGCCGTTGAAGACGCCCTTGTCGTAGTTGTTGCGCAACTGGATCACGCGATCGCCTTCGCGAAAAGTGCGATCGCCGGAGCGCAGCTCGCGTCCGGCGGGATTCAGCAAGGCTTGCAGCTCGCGATTAAGAGTATGCGTGCCGAGCGGGCCGCGATTCATCGGGGTCAGCACCTGGATTTCGCGCGGTTCGCTGATTCCGAAGCGTCCGATCAGCCGCTGCTGCACGAGCTGCTTGATCGTCGCGACCACGTCCTCGGCGGCGTTGCGCTCGAAGAAAAAGAAGTCGCCTTCGGCGTCGTTGGAGATTTGCGGGAACTCGCCGCGATTCAAGCGATGCGCGTTCGCGACGATCAGGCTGCGGCGCGCCTGGCGATAGACTTCTTTCAGTTGCACGACCGGCACGAAGTCGGATGCGATCACGTCTTTGAGGACGCTGCCGGGGCCGACCGACGGCAGTTGATCGCGATCGCCGACCAGCAACAGCGAGCAATTCGGCATCAACGCGGACAACAAGCTGGAGGCGAGCTCGACGTCCATCATCGAGGCTTCGTCGATGATCAAGTAGTTGGTGCGGAGTGGAAAATTCTTGCCGCGGATGAAGCCGCCGCTCTGGGGATCGTATTCGAGCAGCCGATGAATCGTCTTTGCGTCGCGGCCCGAGGCCTCCTGGAGCCGTCGCGCGGCGCGTCCGGTCGGTGCGGCGAGGGTCGGCTTCAAACCGACGTCGGCGAGCGCGACCAGCAGCGAGCGCAGCAAGGTGGTCTTGCCGGTGCCGGGACCGCCGGTGATGACGGTGACGCGGCTGGCGAGACTGCATCGCAGCGCGCTCTTTTGTTCGGCTGAGAGCTCGAGTTCCGACGATTTGATCGCGGCCGCGACCGCGCGATCGATCAGATCCTTGTTCATCGCGCGGCCGGCGTTCAGTTCCGCGATTCGCGCGGCGACGTTCACTTCGGCTTCGTGGAGGCGGGCGAGGTAAATCGCGATGTGATCGCCCGCGTCTTCGGCGATCACTTCGCCGCTGGCGACGAGCTCGTTGACGGCGTCGTGCGCGAGGTCGGGCTCCATCTCGAGTGCGGTGCGGAACTGGCCTTCGAGATATTCGAAGGGCGAATAGACGTGGCCCTCGTCGGACATTCGTTCGAGGATGTACAGGACGGCGGCGCGCGCGCGCTGGATCGAGTTGCGCGGGATGCCGAGTTTCTCGGCGATCGAGTCGGCGGTGCGAAATCCGATGCCATGAATCGTGCGCGCGAGCACGTATGGATCGCGCTTGACGACGTCGAGTGCGTCCTTGCCGTAGAACTTGTGGATACGCCGCGCGTGGGAGGCCGCCAGCCCGTGCCCGCGCAGGAAGACGGTGAGCTCGCGCAGGCCAGACGCGTCGCGCCACGCAGCCGCGATCAATCGTGCGGCCGCGGCGCCGACGCCGGGAACTTCGCGCATCCGGTCCGGACTATTGTCGAGCACTTCACCGAGCGCGTCGCCGAAATATTCGGCTATCCGGCGCGCGCGCACAGGCCCGATGCCTTTTATTTCCGAAGCGAGGTAGCGTTCTATCGCGACCGAGCCGGCAGGCCGCAGCGTTTCGAAATCGACGACGTGAAACTGCTCGCCGAAGCGCTGATGCTGCTCGAAGCCGCCGAGGGCGCGGATGGTCGAGCCAACTTCGAGGCCAGCGAGGTTGCCGACGACGGTGACGCGTCGAAAGTCGCCATGCTCCTGCGGCACGACCACGACCGCGACCGAGTAACCGTTCTTGTCGTTGACGAACAAGACCTGATCGAGAATGCCTTCGAGCGTCTCGGTCGCTTTCTGCGCTTGTGCCACGGCAACAGGATTACGCGCGAAGGGGGCGGCGTCCAGTTGAGACGACGGAAGCATCAACAGGCGCGCTTGCGATCGGCGAGGACTTCGTCGATTTGGTGCCGAGCCATCGCGACGATTACGGGGTTGGTGTTCAAGTAGTAAGGGAGCGCGATCAGGCCGGTCGAGAGCGCCCAGCCGCGGCTTCGCGCCCAACTCGCGTCGTCGATGGAGAGGGCGGAGCGGAATGCGTCGCGGCTCTCGCCGGAGAAGAGCGTCCACGCAGCGACAAAGTCGCATGCAGGATCGCCCACGCTCAAGCCGCCGAAATCGATGACGGCGCTTAAATGGCCGTGGTCGACCAGCAGGTTACCAGCATGGAGGTCTCCATGGATCCAGACGGGCGGACCGTCCCACACAGGTGCGTTGAGGTCTGCGTCCCAGGCCGCGGTGACAGCGCCAGTATCGAGCACGTTGTGCAACTTTGCGATCGCGGCCCGCGTGCCGGCGTCGCGCATGGCCAGCGGGACGCCGCGGCCAAAGTTGTGTGCCCCGGGGCGCGGGCCGCCGGTGGTATCGATCCGCTGCAGCGCAGCTATGAATTGCGCCAGTGCGGTCGCCGTCTGGGGAAGATCCGCGAAGCGCTCGACGATCGCGTTCTCGCCTGGGAGCCATCGGCCGACCGACCAATGCCATGGGTAGCCCTCGGCGGGCATCCCCTTGGCGAGCGGGACCGGGATCGCGAGCGGGAGATGCGGGGCGAGTCTCGGCAGCCACTGAAGCTCCTTGTCAATCTGCGCGGTGGCCCGTTCGATGCGTGGCAGCCGGACGCACATGTGGTCGCCGAGGCGATAGATGGCGTTGTCGGTGCCGCCGGAGCGGACCTGCTCGATGGGAAGGTCGGCCCAATGGGGAAACTGCGCCGCGAGCAACCGTCGGACGAGCGACGCGTCGGTGTCCATCTCGGCGGCATGCATTTTACGAGCGCACATGAGCATCTCCGTGGCGAGATTCAGGAGCGATCCGAGCAATTCGTGGCTGAAACGATGCCGAATTGCGATTGGTCGATTGGGGGAAAAGCGGCAATTTATACCACCTGTTGTGGTTTAATGAAGCGCATACCACCATCGGTAGGCACTGGTTCAGTTTGAAAGCGAAACTAATTCTTCGATAGTCCATTTGTGATCCGCAATGCCAGCCGCCATCGCTGGCGTCATTTTAACAGTCGAGCAATTGCGCGCGAAGTTGTAGTGAACGAAATGAAGCGCGGTCGCGAAGCGATGATTGTCCAGCTTCTTTGAATGCCCTGCCGTCAGCCGAGTATATCGGCGCATGTTCTGGCGCATCGTTTGGTTGTGCTTTTCGACGTAACTCGTATTGACGTGCTCGCGGTCTGGATTGCCGCGCACTATCTGGCTCTTGACGCTCCAGCAGATTGATGGGCTGTAGCGGCCTTCGGCCATCGGATCAGTGCCGTACATCTTGATCAACATCGCGTAGTCAATCGCGTGCGGGAAGGCCGCATCGACCGCGTTCAAATAGCAGTGAAATCCATCGGTCGTTAACTGAATCGGATTCGCGAGGCGTGAGGCAACGTCTTTCATGAAAGCGTAGGCGTCCTGCGCTTCGCGGCGTCCGACCAGCCACGAAACCATCAGCTTTGAATCGGCATCGATCGCAGTCCACGTCCATACGTCACCGAAGCCGAAACGCCCGCGAAGCTCTGCCGGTACGTTCTTTTTCTTCGCGTAGCAGAAGCTCCAAATCTCATCGGCTTGAATGCGCTGCGAAGTGAGGCCGCGCACGTTCTCATCGTGATACGCCTCGCACGCCTCGCCTAACTCCGCCAGCAGCTTGAGCACGGTATTTTTCGCTACGCCAGTGATGCGCGTGATCGCGTTGATGCCGTTGCCTTCAACCAGCAGAGAAACGATCTGCGCGCGCTGTTCGATGCTCGTTCTGTTCATACTGAACAATATACAAGAGCAGTCTTGCATCTGTCAAGCAAACTGAACTATATGCAAAACCGCTATTGCAAGACCGCTTTTGCACCGAGCGCAGGCGCATGCTATATAGCAAAGCGTCGGCGCAAGGGTTGGTGCGGGGTGAGGGAATTGAACCCTCATCCCTAGGATGCGAATCCTAGGCTCTCTCCGGCTTGAGTTAACCCCGCCCCGATGTTTTAGTAGGCCGCTCAGCGTGTCAGCGCTGGGCGGTTTGCTTTTCACCTCCAGTCCATTGCCATGCACCGCTTGGGAGCCGCCGAACGTAGCCGTTCTGCTGGAGCCCAATCAGAGCGAAGTGAATTGAACGACCGCTATTCTTCACCCCAAAATCAAAGCTCTCTTGAATCGCTCGCAACACCATGTCCTTCAGATCGTGCGGCTTGCGATCCGAGAGAGCGCTGACCAGGAACCGAGCGAGCGGCGTACGGCCCACGCGGTCATCATCCGTTTCAGGTTTGGGAGCGTGACCGTTGTGGAAAAGCGCTGATTGTACCTTTTCCCAGCGTTTCTCTTCTTCGGACAGCAACGCCTTGATGCGAATTTCTTTCTGGTCCAGCTGGGTAAGATCGAACTTAAGCTCTTCCCGCTCTTGCGCGATGGCCTCTAACCGTTCCTTCAAGTCTGGGCGAATATCTCTCACTCTCCGATCTAAACCCCAGTCGCATATCCAAGTCAATAACAATGGGGCATGTCAGATCCCAAGTGACTGAACGACATGCAAGAGCGCATGTTAGGATTTGTGTGGGATTTTGTGGGACTTATGGCCCTTCCAACGGGCCTTGGCGGCCTCTTGGGCAAGCCGCTTGCGTTCCTTCTTGGACACACCTTCCCAGCGTGCCTTGCCGCCCCGCAGCCCGCCGCGCCTACCTAGTTCAACGGCGAGAGGGTCTTTGCCGTTATCAGGTTTATCAGGCTGATCTTCGCCGATAGCGATCTGTAGAACTTTGTGCGCCAATTGGTTAGTGTCGCGGGGCATGCGAGAGCGCTTCTGCATGGTGCCAGAATTACGCTAGTCTGACGCTGCTGTCAAATCCCGACGTATTTCGGCTCTCAACAAAAGGAAATCGTAACCGATGGCCGCAAGTCCGATCGAAATCGTTAGGATCGCCGCACCCATAGTGATCGCTCTCGGCATCGCTTTTGTTACCACTTGGATCAACATCAAGGTGAGGTTCGCACCCACCGCAGCCCATGCGATGAAAGAAGCGAGGGCGATCCTTCTGATCGTCGTTGCGGTGATTTTGAATCTGTACATGGTCGGTATGCTGGTCTCAGAAATTGTATCGCCAAATCCCGATCTTCGTACGTCTATTTTGCACATAATCTTGTATTCATTCGTACTGTTTAATAACTATATCTGCTTCATGCAATTTATGGTGTTACAGATGATCAGCAAGCTCGCAGACGTTGCGAAAGTGCTCCTGAAATCAAACTGAACCAGTGCCCATCGGTAGCTTCGTTCCGTCAAATTTGATGTTTTCGACACGAATGTTGCCCGAGGCGTCGAGTGAGCGCGGAAAGTTGTGGCTGTTGGCCATACCGTATGAATTAACATGCTACGCGCGCAGCCGGCAGGCTGAACAGTTCATCCCTGAACTCGGTCAGCAGGCTCTGTCGAGCGCTGCCTCGAAACCGATTGTTGCAAATTCAGATGAGGATGGTAATTCGACTATGACTCAGGAATATCCGGTCGATCGCGAGAAGGTAGGAGCCCGGAAGCCGATTCACCCCGGCGTCATCTTCGGCGAAGATGTGATGCCCGAACTGCGGCGCAATCGGACTATCGGTGAAATCGCTACTTTGCTCGGCATCAGCAGACAGACGTTGCATCGGGTGATGGCGGGAGAGATGGCGATCAGCCCGGATATGGCAGCGCGGCTGGGCAAGCTCGTGGGTAATGGCGCTCGGATCTGGTTCGCGATGCAAGCGGACTATGACGCCTGGGAGGCAACGCACCGGCTGAGTAGGGAGCTCAAGAAGATTCCGACGCTGGCGTAAAGTGCGAGGCGCTGTCATTGCGCTTGATGCTCGCGCCCTCACCCGCCCCTCGCGGACTCACGTCTACCTCTCCCGAGGGAGAGGTAGAACGGCCGCGACATTTCTAACGGTGTCTTAAACTTCGATCGTTTCCCACTTGCCGGTTTGGAAGCGCCAGACTTTTACGGTCGAGCGGACGACGTAGTCCGCGAGCAGGGACCACCAGATGTAGTTGATGCTGCCGCCGTGGTACCAAATCAGAATCGTCAGGAAGAGGCGCATTCCGTAAAAGCCGGCCAGCGAGCCGTAGAGCGGGAACTGCGAATCGCCGGCGCCGCGCAGTGCGCCGGTGATGGTCCAGTCGATTGCCATCAGCGGTTGCGCGGCGGCGAGTGCGTACATGAACTGCACCGTGTACGCGATGACCGTTTTGTCGTCGATGAAGAGCGCCGCAATCTGATGGGCGAAAGTGATAAACACCAGGCCCATCGCGGTCATCATCACGATGGACATCCGGGTCGCTTCCCATCCGGCTTTGCGCGAGAACTTGGGGTCGCCGGCGCCGAGGCCCTGGCCGACGAGAGTTGCGGAGGCGGCGGAGAATCCGAAGCCGGGCAGGAATGACAGCGCGAGGATGCGGACGCCGATGAAATATGCGGCGATTTCCTTGGCGCCGTAGCGCGCGACGAATCCGACATAGGCGACGAAGCCGAACTGGATCAGCAACTGTTCGATGGCGGCGGGATTGCCGACGCTGAGGATTCGGCGGCCGAGGCCGAAGTCGGGCCACAGCCCGCGCCATCGGAAGTTCAGCACCATCCCGTCGATCGACAGTGCGTAGAAAAACAAGATGCCGCCGATTGCGATTGCGAGCAAGGTCGCGACGGCCGAGCCGTCAACGCCGAGCGCGGGAAATCCGAACTTGCCGAAAATCAGCACGTAGTTGAGGAAGATCGCGAGCACGTCGATGATGCCGCCGATCCATAGCGGGGTGCGCGTGTCGCCGGCGCCGCGCAGGGCGGATGCGCACATCAGGAAGATTCCCTGGAACGGCTCCGACAGCATCACGACCTGCAGGTAACGCGCGCCCATGTCGGCCATCTGGCCGTGCACCTGGAACAATCCCATCAGCGGCCGCGCGAAAATTATTACCGGGATCGCGATGATCGTCGAAACCAAAACTCCGAAGACGACCGACTGCTTCAGGACTTCCTCGGCACTGTCGCGATCGTTGGCGCCCATATAGCGCGCGACCAGCGCGACCGTGCCGGTACCGACCGCCGCTATGCCAGCGCGCACCGCGCCGAGGATTTGCGTGGCGAGTCCGACCGCGCCGACCGCGTTCGCGCCGAGCCGTCCCACCATCAGCATCGAGGAGAGGCCGAGAATGGAATCGAGTCCGAACGAGAGGATCACCGGCCACGCGAGCGCCCACACCTCGAAGCGAATGCGTGAGATTGGCGGCAGGGTCATCGCGACCCGGCCGGGCGCACCAACCTCGGGAGCCGCTTCGAGAAATTCCGACATGATTCTGATCAGTTCGCCAGCACGAGGCGTGATAGTCAATGGAGTGCGCGCGAGCATGCGCGAACGGATGAAGATCGGGCGCGCGAAATCCGGTATATCTCGCGCGGTGGCGGACAACAGAATCCCGATGGCCGATCGAGCGTCGCGCCGGCCGCTCGAAATCTTCGCAGCGATCTTCGTCGCGGCAGGATTCATCTATTCGTTTCATCTTGGCACCGACGCGCTCGGCGCGAGCGAGGCGTACAGCGCGTGGGCGGCGGCGAAGCCGGGAGTTGGCGCGATCGTTCGCACACCGGTGCTGCACGATCCCGGCAAGCAGGTCTTCTACTACGTCGTGCTGCACTACTACACGCGGATATTCGGGCTGAGCGAGATCTCGCTGCGTTCGTTGTCGGTGATCTTTTCGCTGACGACGCTCGTGCTGGTATTCGCGCTCGGCTGCGAGATGTTCGACGACAATACGGCGCTGGCGGCGGCTGCGATGTGGGCATTCAATCCGCTCGCGGTAGTGTTCGCGCAGACGGCGCGAATGTATCCGCTGTTCATATCGATCTCGCTCGCGCAACTGATGATGCTTTGGAGAGTGCGGGCCCGGCCCGGTATTGCCAATGGAATCGCCTGCGGCATTCTCGGCGCCGCGCTGCCTTACACGCACATGGCGGGGCTCCTGATCGTTGGCGCTGAATGCGCGATCCTGCTCCGCGATCTTGCGCGCGGCAGGCGCAATGCGATGGCGTGGATGGCGATTGTTATCGCGATCGCCTTGTTCCTCCCTTATCTACCCATCGCGCTTCGACAAAGTCAGGACCTGATTTATGGGCATTCGCTGGACTATATGGGCGCACCTGAGAACTATTCGCTTGCGGCCAAGGTAGCAGCGGGGCTGGCAGCGGCTGGAATAACCTTTTGGCTGGTATTCGGCCGTTCTGTGGAAAGCGGAGAGCAGGAACCGATTCGGTTTTTTGTGCTGTGGATCGGGCTGCCGCCGCTGGCGTTCCTCGTCGGATCGGTGATTCTGCATCCGATGTTCAATCTGCGCTACCTTTCGCCGGGTATTGCGGCGTCGTCGTTGTTGATTGCGGCGTCGCTTGGCGCCTGGAGCATCAAGTGGCGCAATTTACTGGCGGCAGGCTTCGCGCTGGTATGCCTGATCATGCTGCCGTTTGACCGACCCAAGCCACAGCCGTGGCGCGATCTGGCTGAGCAAGTAGCCGCCGGCGGCCGTTCGGATCCCGTTTTCTTTGAAGCGGGGTACGTTTCGAACGGAAATACCACCAATTCACCGAATGGCGGATTTCCGTTTGGCTATTACTCAGTACCATTCGATTACTACTTCAGGGGCTCGAATCCTCGAATAGCTATTCCCGGATTTGATAGCGCGAGCGCGCGAATGACTATTGAGGAACGAGTGTCATCGGCGGGCGGCGGATGGCTGGTCAGTTGGAAAGAAGGCGACGCGGTAACTTCTGAACTTCCCGATCCAAAACGATTCAAAGTGCTCGCGAAATATCGCGGCGACCGTTTGGCGTTCTACCGGATCACACCAATCGGCAAATGATGGCGAAGCGATTACGCGGCTTGCGAGGTTTGCGGTATCGCCATCGAGCCGGCGCCGACGCGGATCGGCAGAATCACGAGGCTGTAGCCGTAGAGCTGCAGCCAGTTCTGGATTTCGACCGAAGTGTGATTGTGCAGGAAGCGGCCGATGAAGCCTTCGATTTCGTCGGAGAAGATGAGCTTGCCGGCGAAGAACACGACGTGCGGGAATTCGTGCGCGACCTCGAGGCATAGACGGCGCAGCTCGACGACGACGTCGGGCGCCAGGCCGGCGCGCAACTCCGGATGCAGGCCCAAGTCGGCGGCAAACTGGCAGTACTCGTTCAAGTCTTCGGACATCCGGGTTTCGAGCTCGTGCACTTCTTCGGGACCCTTCAACAGCGCCGCGTCAACTTCGCCGACTCCGATGAAAACGACGTTGCGGAACTCACCCTTGAACAATTGCGTGACCGCGATCAGCGTCGCGAGCCCGAGGCCGTTGTAGCCGCTGACCAGGATGGCGGCGGTCGATGCGTCGGGATCGCGCTTGGCCGGTTCGAGTTTCTTGACCGCGTACAGCTTCGGCAGGATGTCGGCCTCGAGCTGCTCGATCGCCTTCGAGACGCGTTCGTAGTGACGCCGCACGGTGTAACACAGCGCGATCAGTCCGCCGGTGATAACGACAGTCACCCATCCGCCGTCGTGGAACTTGAGCGTCAGCGTGATCATCAGGATCGTCGCGGTGAAGATCGTTCCGATTCCATTGATGGCCAGCTTGCGGAGCCATCGCTTTTCGTTCTTGCGCTCGAGCCACCAATGCGTCGTCATCCCGAGCTGCGAGAGCGTGAATGTTACGAAGACGTTGATCGCGTAGAGGACGACCAGCAAATCGACCTTCGCCTCGGTGCCGATGAGCAGAAGGATCGCTGCGAGGCCGATCGTGATCACGCCGTCCTGCGTCACCAGCCGCGCGCTGAGGTTTGCGAAACGCCGCGGCAGCCATCGGTCGGTCGCCATCGTGGCGAGCACCCGCGGTCCATCGACGAAACCGGTCTGCGCGGCGACGAACAGCAGCGCGCCCTCGGTCAGCAGCGCGAAGGTAATTATCTCCGGTCCAACGTGCAGGCCGAATAGCTGCCAGTTGGATGCGAGCCGCTCGAACATGACGGCGTTCAGCGTCTTACCGGCCTCGGCCTCGACGTTGAGCAGCAGGTAGCCGAGCAGGATTCCGCCGGCGACGAAGGCGAGCGATATCGCCATGTAGATCATCGTGCGCTTGCCGGTCTCGGCACGTGGCTCGCGCAAAATCGGCAGACCGTTGCTGACAGCTTCGATTCCCGTGTACGTGCCGCCGCCGAGGCTGTAGGCGCGGAAGAAAATCACGGCGAGCGCGAGCATCCCGATGCTGTGTGAGCTGGCGTGGACCTCGCGCACGGCGTGGCCGACGATTGACGGCAGTTCAGGCGCGCGGCTCAAGATCGCGTAGCCGACCAGCCACACGTGCATGATGATGAAGGCGATGAAGATCGGCAGGAGCGATAGCACCGATTCCTTCACCCCGCGCAGGTTCATCAGCACCATCAACACTACGACGAGCAGGCACACCCAGAGCTTGTAGGGCAGCCAATCGACGGGCAGAAAGCTGAAAATCGCGTCGGCGCCGCTTGCGATTGAAATCGCGATGGTCAGCACGTAGTCCACCACCAGCGCCGAACCCGAGACGAGGCCGAAATATTTGCCGAGCAATTTGGTCGCGACCAGGTAACCGCCGCCGCCGGTCGGAAACAGATCGATCGTTTGCGAGTACGACGCCGAAATAATGAAAACGGTCAGCGCCATCAGCATCGCGAGGAATACTGCGAGGTACTGATGATGTCCGAGCGCGAGGAAGGCCTCCTCGGGACCGTAGCACGACGAGCTCAGGCCGTCGGAACCCAGGCCGACCCACGCGAGGAACGCGACCAGCGAGAGACTGTGGAAGATTTCGGGATCGCGAACGTCGCGCGGCGGTCCGATGAGGACGTCGCTCAGCGTGCGCTTGCCCGACCGCTCGCTGTTCGAGCTGGTGGTTTTCGAGCCGATAGTCGGTGATGCCATTTGGAGTGTGCGGACGGTCCCCTGCTGCAATTTGCAAATGTATGGCAAACGCAAAGCTTGCGCAAAGCAATGTCGCGCGGTTCGAACGGCTCGTTTCAGACGGAATAGCTGGCGCGCTGCAATCCCAGTTGATAGCGCGTCGCGTCGATCAGGTTCTGCATCAAGGCCAACACGGTCATGGGACCAGTACCGCCGGGATTGAGCGTGATCCATCCCGCGACTTCCTTCACAGCTTCAAAATCGACATCGCCGACGAACTTACCGGGACCGACGCGCCGGAAACCGACGTCGATCACGCAGGCGCCCGGCTTCACCATGTCCGCGGTGATTAGATATGGCTGGCCGGTGTCGGCGCCGACGCACGGGATGAGGATGTCGGCCTCGCGGCAAATTGCGGCGAGGTCGCGCGTGTGGCGATGGCACCACGTGATCGTCGCGTTGCGCAGGCGTCCACCGAGAATCAACGCGGTCGGCTTACCGGCGATATCGCTGCGCCCGATGATAGTGGCGCGCGCACCGTCAACGGGCACCTGGTAGTGGTCGAGCAGGGTAAGCACGCCGCGCGGAGTGCACGGCACGAAGCGTCCCCACTGACCGCGATAGAAGCCGCCGACGCTGGCCGAGCTGACGGCGTCGAGATCTTTCTCGGGCGCGATCGTATCGAACAGGCGGAAGCGATCGACGGAATCCGGAACCGGCAACTGGAGCAGTATCGCGTTGACGCGCGCGTCGGCGTTGAGTTCTTCGATAACGCGAAGCAACGTGTCGGTGGTCGCGTCGGCGGAGGTCATTCGCACCGTGCGGCTCTCGCATCCAAGTTCCGCCGCCACGCGCTGTTTGTTCTTCACGTATTGGCGCGACGCGGGATCGTCGCCGACCAGGATCGCCGCGAGCGACGGCGTGCATCCGAACTTGCTTTTGAGCTCGTCGACGTTGGCGCGCAACTCCGGCATCAGATGCGCGCTGAGCGCCCGGCCATCCATGATAATCGCAGCCATCGGGTATGTTCGATTATAGCACCGGATCGCGCCGAGCAAGCGGCTGTGGACAGAAGCCGGTGCTTGTTGGCAAATCGCGGGACGTCCCTCGTTCCACTGAAACCGGTCTGTTAGAATTTTGGCGCTGATGAATGCGCCCAAGCGCACTGTTCTATTCGACCTTCACCAGAAACTCGGCGCGCGGATGACCGTTTTCGGTGGTTTCGAGATGCCCGTGAGTTACAGCGGGATTATCGAGGAGCATCTTGCGGTCCGCAATTTGGCGGGAATTTTCGATCTGAGCCACATGGGCGAGTTTGAAATCAGCGGGCCGCACGCACTGGCGACGCTCGAGCGCGCGTTCACCAATTCCGCGGCGCGGCTCAGGCAAGGGCAGGCGCAGTACACGATTATGTGCGCGGAGGACGGCGGCACGATCGACGATCTGATCGTGTATCGGCTGGGACCGGAGCGCTACATGCTCTGCGTCAACGCGTCCAACATCGAGGCGGACCGCGAATGGATCGTCGAGCTCAACGGCGGGCGCGCGAAGTTCGAGGACGTCAGCGACGCCACCGCGCTGATCGCGGTGCAGGGTCCGGTGGCCGTCGCGATACTGGCGACGCTCGCTGAGTTTCCGATTGCTGACGTCGCGCGCTTCGGCGTCGCAGAAGGAACAGTCGCGGGCATCACGTGCCTGGCTGCGCGTACCGGCTACACCGGTGAAGATGGCTTCGAACTTTTCGTGGACAACGAAGGCGCGCGCGAATTGTTCGAGGCGATTCTCGAGGTCGGCGCTGCCGCGAGTATCAAGCCGGTCGGACTCGGCGCGCGTGACACGCTGCGGCTCGAAGCTGGCCTGCCGCTTTACGGACACGAACTCGATCGCAATTCGTCGCCGCTCGAAGCGGGGCTGGGGACGTTCGTAAAGCTCGGTCGCGACTTCGTCGGCAGCGCAGCGCTTACGGCGCAACACAACGAGGGTCTGAAAAAGAGATTGATCGGGCTCCAGACCGACGACGGCAGGATGGTCGCGCGTCAGGGCTACCGGATATTTAGAAACGGCGGCGAGGCCGGCATCGTCACGAGCGGGACGTTCGCGCCGTCGATCCAGCGGCCGATCGCGATGGCTTATCTCGCAGGCGCGGGAGCCATAAATCCGCCGGAGGTTGGCGAACCGCTCGAAGTTGAAATTCGCAATCGCAAAACTCGCGCGACAATCGTGCGGCGGCCGTTCTATCGGCGCGATGAAGGCCATGCGGCATCAACTGCGCGCGTGTGATTGAATTAGGAAAGGCTGATTCCATGAGATTCATGCCACATACCGATAGCGATGTCGCGGCGATGCTCGAGACGATCGGCGCAAAGCATCTCGACGACCTGATCGCGCACGTGCCGGCGAACCTGCGTGCAAGCGCGGCGATCAATCTGGATCGCGGATGCAGCGAAGCGGATGTCGTCCGCGAGATTTCGGCGCTCGCGGCTCGCAACACGGACGCGTCGGGATTCACGAGCTTCCTCGGCGCCGGTTATTACCGACATTATGTCCCCGCCACAGTGCGCGCTGTCATCGCGCGCGCCGAATTCGCGACCAGTTACACGCCGTACCAGGCCGAGGCGAGCCAGGGGACCACGCAAGCTATTTTCGAATTTCAAACGCTGATCACGCAGCTCACTGCGCTGGAAGTCGCCAACGCCAGCATGTACGACGGCGCGTCGGCGGCGGCCGAGGGCGTGCTGATGGCGCGACGGCTGATGCCCAAGCGCGGGGTCGTCGCGCTATCGCGAGCGCTGTGGCCGGACTATCGCGCGACAATCCGCACCTACCTGAGCGCGCTCAAGGGCATCGAGATCGTCGAGGTTCCGTTCGACGACGCGACCGGCGCGACCGACATTGGCGCGCTCGATCAGATCGCGAACGATCGCCTGCTATGCACGGTCACCGGCTATCCAAACGCGCTCGGCGTGATCGAACCGCTTGGCGCGATCACTGAAATAACGCATCGCGCGGGCGCGCTCGCTATCTCCGCGACCGCCGAAGGCATTGCGCTGGGCCTGCTGCGTGCACCAGGCGAACTTGGCGTCGATATCGCTGTCGGCGAGGGTCAGAGTTTCGGGCTGCCGCTTCAATATGGCGGACCGGGCGTCGGCTTCATGGCCGCGCGAATGACTCATCTGCGCCAGATGCCGGGCCGGCTAGTCGGACAGACTCGCGATCGCGACGGTCGCCGCGCGTTCTGCCTGACGCTCAATACGCGCGAGCAGCATATTCGCCGCGAACGCGCGACCTCGAACATCTGCACCAATCATTCTCTGTGCGCACTCGCGGCGACGGTCTATCTCTCACTACTTGGCCGCAGCGGACTGCGCGAGCTCGCAGAGCGGAACGTCGAACTGTCGCATCAGGCGGCAGACGTGCTGGAGGCGGCGGGAATCCAGCGGCGT
>Ga0182024_10014056_pt1 | contig 15515 bp, 9 predicted proteins | sample P32metaG_FD_120480 | JGI IMG/M metagenome (GOLD analysis project Ga0182024, IMG submission 120480) | Permafrost microbial communities from Stordalen Mire, Sweden - P3-2 metaG (Illumina Assembly) | ecosystem: Environmental > Terrestrial > Soil > Wetlands > Permafrost | place: Sweden: Stordalen... | reverse complement strand
GCTATGTTGCTGCATACATTATATGTCCGGGCGCGCCGGGGAAGCGGGTGTGCGCGCCAGACATCGAAGTGACACGCCGTTTACGGCTTCTGGGGCAATCATGGCGCTACGTCTGAGCGTCGTCAGTGATCATCGGCAAATGCTGGGCGAGCGCAGCACTATCGTGCTGCGCGCGGGGGGCGCCACCATTGGTCGTGCGCCCAGCAACGACTGGGTGCTGCCCGACCCGCAGCGCTATGTCTCGGCCCGCCATGCCCGCATCGCCTGGCGCAACGGGCAGTACTTCGTCGAGGACTTGAGCACCAACGGCGTGTACGTCAACGAGGATGAGCAGCCGCTCGGCAAGGATGTCGCGCGGCAGCTGTGCACCGGCGACGTGCTTCGGGTCGGGGAGTATCAACTCGTCGTTGCCCTCGAAGAGGAACCGCGCCCTGCTGCCGCCGCGCCGTCCGCCGAAGCGCAGGCGCCGGCAGTCGCGGTGCCGACGAGCTTCGGGGAGCTGCGCACCGTGAACCGCACGGCGCAGCCTGACCTCGGAACCGCGCTCGATCTGGGCGATCTGCTGGTACCGGACCTTCCCTCCAACAGTGGCCTGCAGCCCGTCAACGCATTCGGTCAGGCCGTGACGGCGGCCTCCTCGGCGCAGGTCTTCGCGGAGACCTCACCGGGCCTTGATGATGAGGCCATCGCGCGCCGCATCGCCCGTCTTGCCAGAGCAGCGCAGCGCAATCCCAAGAATCGCGCCAGTGTGCCGGCACTCTTTGACGTGCAAAGCGGCCTTGCCGCGTTCTGCCGGGGTGCCGGCATCGATAACGAGCGCTTGCCGGCCGATGCACAGACTCGGCTCATGCATCTGGCGGGTCAGCTGGTGCGCGAGGCACTCGTCGGCCTGAAGGATCTGGAGCGTGCGCGCAACGAGATCCGCAATCGCTTCCGCATCGAAATCCAGATCGACGCCGACGATCCGCGGCCATCGCTCGCCGGATCGGCGATCGAAGAGCTTCTGGTCAATCTCATGAACCAGCATGAAACGCGGCAGACCGATGCCGTGCAATGGCTGCGCGAAACGGTGGGCGCGGCCAAGGTGCACGAGTCCGCATCAGCGCTTGCATTGCGCGCGGCATTCATAGAATTCGTCGACCGCCTCGACCCGGCGGAACTGGAGGCGCGCTTCGAGCGCGCCGGTAAGCGCGGCAAGACGCGCGCGAGTGGCCGAGCCGGTTATTGGGATCTGTACGCCGAATTTTATCGCGGCCTTATTGAGATGCCGGCCGATCACCTGCCGCATACCTACGTCGAAGCCTTTGCAAAGGCTTACAAGGACGCTCTGAAGAAGCCCGCGCCGAAGGAGTAGCAGCGCCGGCTCGCAGGCTGATTAGACCTTTCACCCGCGGGTTTGAGATCTCCGCAGCCGAAGATTTGCGGTTAAAACTACCCTCCTGATCGAAAGTTCCCTTGACGGACGCAGCGGAGAACGTGTGCAGCGCAGCACGCGTGCCGCGCGGCTGCCCCGCGTCCGAGTGATGCGGGCCTGGCAGCGCGGACTTAGCGAAGCGCACCCAAGACGCCGATTCGGTGAGTGCAGGGTCTGCAGAATTTCGCGGCATCACGGTTGCACCAAAGGGGAGCTGCCGCGAATCGGCTGCACCGCGTGATTCATATCATGCGTTGAATTGACAACGAGTGCCGCGTGCGAGCCACGGCTCTGCTGGGGTGAACTGACGTATCTGTAGTGCATCGCGCGTTCTTGCGTAGAATCCGCGCATGCCTCACATCCGCAGCGTACTCGTCGCCAATCGCGGCGAAATTGCCATCCGTGTCATGCGCGCCGCGAGTGAACTCGGCCTGCGCACGGTCGCGATCTATTCGCAGGAAGATCGCTTCTCTCTGCATCGCACGAAAGCGGACGAAGCCTACCTCGTGGGTCGCGACCGTGGCCCGATCGAGGCTTACCTCGACGTCGCGGATGTCTTGCGCATCGCCCGCGAGGCCCAGGTCGATGCGATTCATCCAGGCTACGGATTTCTCGCCGAGAACCCACAGTTTGCCCAGGCCTGCGAGGAGGCGCGAATCATCTTTGTCGGCCCTTCCCCGCAGACCATGCGCACGCTCGGCAACAAGGTCGCGGCGCGCAACCTCGCAACGTCCGTGGGCGTCGCGGTCATGCCGGCAACGCCGCCCCTGCCGACCGACCTTGCGGCCTGTGCGCAGCTCGCGCGCGACATCGGCTATCCGCTCATGCTGAAGGCGAGCTGGGGCGGCGGCGGCCGCGGCATGCGCGTGGTGGAGAGCGAAAGCGCGCTGCGCGAGCTCCTGCCCCTGTCACGGCGCGAGGCGCGTGCGGCCTTCGGCAACGATGAGGTGTATCTCGAGAAGCTCGTGCGCCGAGCGCGCCACGTGGAAGTGCAGATCCTCGGCGACTCCCACGGCGCTCTTGTCCATGTCTATGAGCGCGATTGCACGGTGCAGCGACGCAATCAGAAGGTCGTGGAACGCGCACCGGCAGTGTTCCTCGATGCGGCCGGACGCGAGGAACTGTGCGCGGCGGCGCTTGCGATAGGGCGCGCGGTGGCCTACGTCAACGCCGGCACCGTTGAGTTCCTGCAGGATGCAGACACCGGCAAGTTCTATTTCATCGAGGTCAACCCGCGCATCCAGGTGGAGCACACGGTGACCGAATGTGCCACCGGCATAGACCTCGTCAAGGCACAAATCCGCATTGCCGACGGCGCGCACATCGGCACGAGCGACAGCGGCGTGCCGCCGCAGGCGGACATCCGCATCGCCGCCCATGCGCTGCAATGCCGGATCACGACTGAGGATCCGGAGAATAATTTCATTCCCGATTACGGCAAGATCGCCGCCTACCGCAGCCCGGCCGGTTTCGGCGTGCGCCTCGACGCCGCTACGGCCTATGCGGGCGCGATCATCACGCGCTCTTACGACTCGCTCTTGGTCAAAGTCACCGCCTGGTCGCCGACGCCCGAGGAGACCATCGCGCGCATGCATCGCGCCCTGTGGGAGTTCCGCATTCGCGGCGTCGTCACGAACCTGCGCTTCCTCGATCAACTCATTACTCATCCGCGCTTTGCGCGTGGCGACTACACCACGCGCTTCATCGAGGAAACCCCCGAACTCTTCTCCTGGCCGCGCAAGCGCGACCGCGCGACGCGCATCCTCGCCTACATCGGTGAGACGATCGTCAACGGCGCGACCGAGACCAAGAACCGCGTCCAGCCGGCGCGCCTGGGCGTGCCGCGTGTGCCACCGGTCGCATTGACGCCCGGTGCGCGGGGCACGAAGCAGAAGCTCGACGAACTCGGACCGGAGCGCTTCGCGCAGTGGATGCTCAAGCAGACGCGCGTCCTCATCACCGATACGACCATGCGCGATGCTCATCAGTCGTTGCTCGCAACGCGCATGCGCACCATCGACATGACCGCGATTGCGCCCTACTACTCAAGCCTGCTGCCCGAGCTCTTCTCGGTGGAATGCTGGGGCGGCGCGACCTTCGATGTGGCGCTGCGCTTTCTGCGCGAGGATCCCTGGCTGCGCCTGACTGCGCTGCGCGTCCAGATGCCGAACCTCTTGCTGCAGATGCTGCTGCGCTCGGCCAACGCCGTCGGCTATACCAACTATCCAGACAATGTCGTGCGCTTCTTCGTGGCGCGCGCTGCCGCCAACGGCGTCGACGTCTTCCGCGTCTTTGACTCGCTCAACTGGGTCGAGAACATGCGCGTCGCCATCGATGCCGTGCTCGAGTCCGGCAAGCTATGCGAGGCGGCGCTGTGCTACAGCGGCAACTTGAGCGACCCGCGGGAAAAGAAATACACGCTGGATTACTACCTGGGGCTCGGCCGCGCCCTGAAGGCCGCTGGCGCCCACGTGCTCGGCATCAAAGACATGGCGGGTCTGTGCCAGCCGCGGGCCGCGTATGCCCTGGTGCAGGCGCTGAAGCAGGAAATCGGCCTGCCGGTGCACTTCCATACGCATGATACGAGTGGCATCGCTGGCGCAAGCGTCCTCGCCGCCATCGATGCCGGGGCGGACGCCGTCGATGGCGCGATCGATGCGATGAGCGGGCTCACCTCACAACCGAATTTGGGCTCCATCATCGAGGCGCTGCGCCATGGTCCGCGCGCCACCGGCATCGACCCGACGAAGCTGCGCATGATCTCGAGCTACTGGGAGCAGGTGCGCAGGCTCTATGGCGCATTTGAGAGCGATATCCGCGCCGGAGCCTCCGAGGTGTACGTGCACGGCATGCCCGGCGGCCAGTACACGAATCTGCACGAGCAGGCGCGTGCGCTCGGAATCGAAGAGGCGCGCTGGCCCGAAGTGGCGCAGGCCTATGTCACCGTGAATGAGATGTTCGGCGATATCATCAAGGTCACACCCACCTCAAAGGCCGTCGGCGATCTGGCGCTCCACATGATCACGAGCGCTCTCACCCGCGAGGAGGTTCTCGACCCCGAGAGCCAGATCGCCTTTCCCGAGTCCGTCGTGCAGCTCTTTCACGGCGATATGGGCCAGCCTCTGGGAGGTTTTCCGGAAGCCCTGCAACGCAAGATATTGAAGGGCGTGCGGCCGCTTACCGAACGACCGGGGGCGACACTGCCGCCAGTGGACCTGGAAGGCGAGCGCGCCAAGATCCGCCAGAAACTGCCGCGGCCGATCACCGATGAGGATCTGGCATCGTACCTCATGTATCCGCGCGTGTGGCTCGACTACGCCCACCAGCGCATTCAATACGGCGATGTGGGGATCCTGCCGACGGCAGTGTTCTTTTATGGGATGGAGCCGGGTGATGAAATCAGCGTGAATCTGGAGCGCGGCAAGACACTGATCGTCCTGTACATCACGACCAGCGAAGCCCACGAGGATGGCACGCGCACGGTGTTCTTTGAGTTGAATGGCCAGCCGCGCTCCGTGCGCGTGCCGGATCGCAGCCTGGTTGCGAAGCGGCCGCCGCAAAGGAAGGCGGAACCCGGCAATGCACTGCACTTGGGCGCTCCGATGCCCGGTACCATCACGACCATTACCGCGACGCTCGGACGCAAAGTCGCACGCGGTGATGTGCTCGCAACGCTCGAGGCCATGAAGATGGAGACCGCGGTCAGGGCCGAGAGCGATGGGCAGGTCGCCGAAGTACTGGCAACTCCCGGTCAGCAGGTCGACGCGAAGGATCTTCTCATCGTGCTCAAGTGACTAGCGGGGCTTTCTGCCGCTCACAATGGGAACCTGCCAGACGGCGTACTCATTGGGGTTTCTGATGCTCGCGATGATGAATTCAAAAAGCGCCCGCGCTTCGGCAGAACTCAGCTTCGTATGCGCACCGATCACATCCACATAGCCGTCGCGCCATGCCTCCATCATCGCGGCAAAAGTCTCACGCGGCACGCGCAGCGTATCGACAGTGACATAGTCGACACGCAGCTCCTCCATCCCGAGCTCGTGCAACAAGGTCCACGTGCGGCGCCCGATGCGCGCATCCACTCCGGTGCTGCGCCCGAAAGGCACGGCGCCCTCGTGCCATAAACGGTCCGGATCGAGCTTGCCCGCCATCATCTGCAGCATCCCGTAGTCTTCGCTCAGGATGTGCAGCCAGCCGCCCGGCTTACAGATGCGGCGAAGTTCCGCGAGAGCCTTCTCCGGCTCCGGGATCGACTGCGTCATGTGCCGGCACACCACAAGGTCAAACTGCGCCGACTCGAACGCCAGCGCAAAAGCATCCCCCTGCTGAAAAAGGAGTCGCGGCGCGAGCGCGGCGTAGCGGCGGCTTGCGTAGGCGACCGAGCTTTCCAGAATGTCGACACCGATCAGCGTGGCGCGTGCGTACATGAGTGCCAGGCGCGAGGTGATCTCGCCGCTGCCGCAGCCGACGTCGGCGATGCGGCAATCGGGCGGCAAACCGTAGCGCGCAAACAAGCGCTCCTCCTGCGGCCAGATCGCATTCGCCTGCGCCGCGAGCGTGCGGATCATGGACTCGTCCGCCATCTGATCGGCATGCGGGTTGCGCGAGGCGCTCATGGTAGATGACTGATGCCCAGCTCCACTTGTTGAAGCCAATCGGCCCGATCGGGCGTGTCCGGCAGTTCTCCCGCAACTTCGCGGGCGCGCAGGTAGCTTGCGCGCGCATCCGCCGTCGCTCCCGTTTTGCCTTGTGCCTCGGCGAGGGCCAGCCAATTCGGCGGATATCGGGGCCGCAGTGCCGCCGCGCGCTTTGCCGCGGCAAGCCCGCGCTCTGGATCGCCGGGACCCAATGGCCAGCCGGGAGCGCGAATCCACACCAGCGCCTGCACGCGCGCGGGGCCGGCGTCAGCATAGGTTGCATCGGCGCTCTCCGCTTGATCGAGGGTTGAGAGCATGTCATTCAATGTTGCGCTCGCACGCGCCGGATGCGCGCGCGCCTCAAGCCCCAGCGCGACCCCGCGGCCGAAGAGGCAGGCAACCTCTTGCGGAGCCTGTGCGATGCAGGCCTGCGCATCGCGGCTTGCGGCCGCAGCCAAATCTGCGCGCAGGCGCGGATCGGTCTCGTGATCGCTCTTGCTTGCATCTGCGGCAATGGCCGCGGCAAGTTCATCGTTCGAGGCATGCGTGGGCGGTGCCACGGCAGGCTTGCGCACAGGCACCGTGCAGGCGACGAGTGGCAATAACGCAAGGGACCACGCGAGCCGCGAGATCACGGTTGCGCCGCATGGGCAGGCAGCTCGGGCATGACAAAGCGCTGCAGTCGCAGATTCGCGAGCGCGTCAGCGGCGCCCGGACTCTTGGCCAAATTCAATAGTGCCGAGCGCAGCGCATCGGCACGCGCTTTGGGCAAGCGGCCATCCACGACCGCGAGAATGGCGGTCGGCAAAGGTGCGGATTGGGTGACGCTCGCAAGCTCAGCCGCGAAAGGCAGGCTCGCAAGCGCCGTCGTCTGCGTGGCATCGAGCAGCACGGCAACGGGCTCGCCGGAGCTTGCTCGCCGCAGCGCGGAGAGCACCTGTGGGGCCTGCGTGATCTTCACATCCGCAGGCAAGCCCCAGCCGGCAAGCGCAGAGCCGCGCACGAAATCCGGCGCATAGCCTGCAACGCTGAGAATCGTGTAGCCCGACATTGCTGCCGGCCCGCTGACCTTGCCCTTCTTCGCAATGAGCGTCCAGCGCTCCTGCACGCCGACGTCCGTCACGTCCGCCTGCACGAGCGGTGCAAGGTGCAAAGCGGCTGCATGCTCGACAAAGAACGGATACGGCACGAAGGCCAGAGCCGCTTCGGGCTTGGCAAGTTTTTCCAGTCCGCCGGCTTCGGTGGCGTCGTACGTCGCCGTGAGACTACCGGCAGGCCATTGCGCCGCAGCGGCGGTGGCCGTGGCAAAGGCGTCCAGAAAGGGCTGCGCGTCACCGCTCGCGCCGGGGTATCCCGGCGCACAGAAAACCATCGTCACGACGGCGCCCGCCAAGAGCGTACTCATCTTGTTAGGCTATCATTCCACGGCGCGCTGTGCCCGCGCGCTCGATGGGGCCTGAATCTCCCGCATGAATGTGCCGGCCGCACCCGCGCTCGTCCAAGTCTTTGGTCGCATCCTCGGCTTGCGCGGCTGGATTGCGGCAGGATTTTTGCTGCTTGCAGCTGCAGGCGTGTACGGCGCGCTGCAGATACCCACCGATTCGGCGATTGAGCGGCTGATAGTCGCCGACGACCCGGATTCGCGCGCGGCGCGTGATTTCGAACGCCTGTTTCCCGAACGCGAGCATGCGCTTCTGATGCTGGAAGCTGCGGATCCGTTGAGCCCCGCAGTGCTACGGGCGGCGGATCAGCTGCAGCGCAAGCTCGCGCAGCTGCCGCATGTGCAGGCCCACAGCATTTTGAGTTTCTTTCGGCGCATAAACCCCGCGGCAGAGCTCACGGCAGACCAGACGAGCCGCTTACGCAAGTTCGCAACCGGCACCACGCTCCTGCGCCGCGCTGGTCTCCTGGGCGACGACTATCTTGGCATTGCACTCGAGCTACAGGTCCATTCACCTGCCGAGCGCGACAAGGCGCTCGCAGACATTGACGCGGCGATGCAACCGTTCGCCGCTGCCGATGGTGCCTTTACGGCAGTGCGCCACGTGGGATCGCCATGGCTCAACGAGTGGCTGGAGGAGAAAACCGGTTCAGCGTTGAAACATGTCATGCCACTCTACGGCATATTCCTCATCACGCTGATCTTCCTCGTGTTCCGCTCGTGGCGCACTCTCGCCGCCATCATTTTCACATTGGCTGCCGCGGTCGCCATTGCAGTGGGGCTCGCGGATCTTTTCGGCTGGCTCAACACCGTCGTCTCGGCACTCGTGCCGCTGACGGTGTTGGTGACGACGACTGCGACCCTCGTCTATATCCATTCGCGCTACGTCGACCGCCAGGACGGCCGGCCTCTCGTCGAACATCACGCCCATGCGCTCGCCAACAAATTCCTGCCCTGCACAGCGTCCATGTTCGCAACCGCGGTCGGATTTGCCGCACTTGCGGTGTCCGACATTCGTCCCATCAGGCAAATGGGGTTGTGGACGGCGAGCGGCCTCATCTTGGCCTGGGTCGCATGCTTCACATTGTTCCCGGCACTGCAATCCCTGCTGCGCACGCCGACGCGGGCGGAACGCGCCCCCGTGGGCCGCTGGTATGCCGCCTTCGTCAAAGTCTGGATTCCCTTCACCGCGCGCTACCGCTGGTCACTCGTTGCCGCCGCCGTCCTCATGATGATTTGTGGGGCGGCTGCGCTCTTTGGCGTACCGGGCGAGCTTGCGCCGCTCGCCCTGCAGACCGACTCGCTGGCCTACATCGATCCGAATGTGGCCATCGCCCGGGATACGCGCGAGTTTGAACGCACCAACGGCCTCACAGTCACCGAGCTGTGGCTGCAGATCCCGGCGGGAGATGCGCTGCAGCCGGAATTTCTGCGCGCCGTCGAAGGCCTCACGCGGCGCCTGGAACGCGACCCCCGCATCACTGCCGTCGATGGTCCGACTTCCGCGCTGCGCTGGGCACACTACATCGAGACGGGATCCGATCAATTGCCGGTGGACGCCGCAGCATGGCCGGCGCTCGCCGCGGATCTCGAGCAGATCCTGCTTACGCAGCCCGCAGCGCGCGATTATGTCGACCTTGCGAGTCTTGCCAATGCGCGCGTCAGCATTCGCGGACAGGGCGCCGCCTTCGGCGGCCCGGGGGCGATGCGCACGTTCGTCGAGAGTGTTTGGCGTGCGCAGCAATTGCAGCAACCCGCGCTGCGGGCGGTGCACGGGCGCGTGGTCGGGCAAGGCGTGCTCGCCGATCAGATCACGCTGCGCCTGGTCCCGAGCCTGATTCAAAGCTTCGCGCTCACGGCGACGGTTATATTCTTCGCGTTTTTGCTGGTGTTCCGCAGCCCCGCAGCACGATTAATGGCGATGATCCCGTCGTTGTTTGCGATTCTGGGTGCTTTTCTCCTGATGCGCGCCACCGGCATCATTTTGAATATTGCGACGATCCTGATCGGATCGACTGTGCTGGGTGCAACTGAAAATGATCAGATTCATTTTTTCTACCATTATCAGGAGGCACGATCGAGCGGCTCAACGGCGCAGGCGCTGCGGCACGCGCTGCTGGTGGCGGGGCGCCCCATCGCTTTTGCAACGCTCATCAACGCGGGTGGCTTCCTCGCGTTGACTTTTTCGGACCTGCCGCCGATGCGTCAGTTTGGCGTCGTGTCGGCCTCGGCCTTTGTTCTGGCGCTCATCGCTGACTTCACCGCTTTGCTGGGCGCGCTTTGGATTCTGAATCCTCACCGAGAAAGATGAATCACTATGGATGTGCCGAGCGTTGTGCAGATGCGAGCCGCCGCGAAGACGCTGGCGCCGCACGTCATCGCGACCCCTATTCAGTCCTGGCAAGGCGTAGAGCTCGAAGCGCGACTTGGCGCGCAAACCAAGGTCTTTCTTAAGCTCGAACTCTTTCAGCGCACGGGAACCTTCAAAGTGCGGGCCGCGATGCTGAACGTTCTCGCCTTGAGCGAGGAGGAACGCCAGCACGGAGTGACTGCGGTCAGCGCCGGCAATCATGCGATCGCGGTGGCATGCGCCGCACAGCGTGTCGGCGTGTCGGCAAAAGTTGTGATGCTCGGCACCGCGAGCGCGCTGCGCATCGCCGCAGCGCGCTCCTATGGTGCCGAAGTCATCATTTCAACCGATGGCCGCACGGCATTCGCGCTGGCGGATGAAATCCGCGCTGCCGAGCGCCGCACATTCATTCATCCCTTCGACGGACTCAACGTCGTCCTCGGAACGAGCGGCGTCGGCATCGAATTCCTCGATCAGGTGCCGGATCTCGACGCCGTCGTGGTTGCAATCGGCGGCGGGGGCCTCATGGCCGGAGTTGCTGCGGCCGTGAAACAGATGAAACCGGGTTGCCGCGTATTTGGCGTAGAGCCGCTCGGCGCAGATGTCATGAGCCGCAGCTTTCGCGCGGCTGCGCCGCAAAGGATGGAGCACATCGACACCATTGCCGACAGCCTCGCGCCGCCCATGACGACGCAGGGGACGTACGATCTTTGCCGTCGGTTCGTCGATGAAATCGTCACCGTGTCGGATGCCGAGATCTGCGCGGCGCTGGCGCTCCTCTTCCGCGAGGCAAAGCTTGCAGTGGAGCCGGCCGGCGCGGCCGCCGCAGCGGCGGCACTGGGCCCTCTGGCAGCGCGATTGCGCGGCGCGCGCACCGGGATCGTGGTTTGCGGCGCCAACATCGACAGCGAAAGCTTCTATCGCTACCTGAAACGCGGCGAGGAGGAGCTGCAATCGCCCTCGCCGTCATCTGCCTCTGCGCGCTAGACGCTACTGACTGAGCGCAGCCGTTCCTGCGACTGCAGCGCCCACCAGCGCTCGACGCTCGCGGACAGGCCCGCAAGATCGAGGCCGGCCGCCTTGAGGCAACTTTCACGCGAGCCGTGCTCGATGAAGCGGTCCGGAATGCCGAGTTGCAGCAGCGGCAGCTGCAAGCCTTCGCAGGCGAGCAACTCACCCACGGCGGAACCTGCGCCGCCGATGATCGCATTCTCCACAATGGTCACGATGGCGCGATGGCGCGCCGCGAGCGAAGTCACGAGGTCCTCATCGAGCGGCTTGACAAAGCGCATGTTGACGAGCGTGGCATCCAGATGCTCCGCAATCTTCTGCGCGGAATCCACGAGCGCGCCAAATGCCAAAATCACAAGGCCGCTGCGGCCTTCGCGGCGCAACTGTGCGCGTCCCAGCGGCAGGGCGGTCATCTCCTCGACGATGGGGACGCCCGGGCCGGTGCCGCGCGGAAAACGCACCACCGCAGGTCCAGCCACCGTGCTCGCCGTGTACAACATCTGGCGGCATTCATTTTCATCGGCCGGCGCCATGATCACCATGTTGGGGATACAGCGCAGGAAGGTCAGGTCGTAGCTGCCCTGGTGAGTCGCACCGTCGCTACCGACGAGACCCGCACGGTCGAGAGCAAAGACCACGGGGAGGTTTTGCAGGGCGACGTCATGAATCAGCTGGTCGTAGGCGCGCTGCAGGAAGGTTGAATAAATTGCGACCACGGGCTTTAGGCCTTCGACGGCAAGCCCCGCCGCAAAAGTGACGGCATGCTGTTCGGCGATTGCGACGTCGAAGTAGCGCTCGGGAAATTGCTTGGAGAACTCAACAAGACCCGAGCCTTCGCGCATCGCGGGCGTGATGCCGATGATGCGGGAGTCGCGCGCCGCCATGTCACACAGCCAGCGCCCGAAGATCTGCGAATAGGTGGGACCGGTGCTCTTTTCCTTGAAAATCGTGCCACTCGCTGGATCGAACGGGCCGGGCCCGTGCCATTTGATCGGGTCGGCCTCCGCAGGCGAGTAACCTTTGCCCTTACGCGTGACGACATGCAGGAACTGGGGCCCGCGCAACTTGCGCAGGTTGCGCAGCGTCGTCACGAGCGCGCCGACATCGTGGCCGTCCATGGGACCGATGTAGTTGAAGCCCATTTCCTCGAATAGTGTGCCCGGCAGCACCATCCCCTTCAGATGCTCTTCCGAGCGCCGCGCAAGCTCCCACACGGCGGGCATCTGCCGCAGGACCTTCTTGCCGCCTTCGCGCAGGTGCGCATATACGCGGCCCGAGAGCGCACGGGCGAAGTAGTTGGAAAGCGCGCCCACATTCTCCGAAATCGACATGTCATTGTCATTCAGGATGACGAGCAGGTTCGCCGGCAATGAGCCGGCGTGATTGAGCGCTTCAAAGGCCATGCCCGCCGTCAGCGCTCCGTCGCCGATGACCGCGACTACCGCGCGATTCTCCCCGGCGCGCGCGGCCGCCACTGCCATGCCCAGAGCCGCGCTGATCGAAGTACTCGAGTGCCCTACTCCAAAGGTGTCGTATTCGCTTTCGCCGCGCGAAGGAAAAGGTGCCAGTCCACCGTCCTGCTTGATGGTGTGCAGGCGTCCGCGCCGGCCGGTCAGCACCTTGTGCGGATAGGCCTGGTGGCCCACATCCCAAACAAGACGGTCGAACGGCGTATCGAACACGTAGTGCAGGGCGATGGTCAGCTCGACCGTGCCGAGTCCGGCCGCAAAATGGCCGCCGCGGGTGCTCACGCTGTGGATCAGGAACTGCCGCAGCTCAGCGGCCAGCGCCTCAAGCTTGGCGGCCGGTATCCGCCGCAGATCAGCCGGATAATCTATGGATTCGAGCAGCGGATACTTCTCGGGCGGGTCGGCCATCGGCAGGAGTCTACACTGCGCCACGGCTAGGCTGGCAACGGGTGCGGGTCCTAGCGCCCATGGCTGGCATCGGCGCTTCAGCGGCCTCTTTTCGAGCGCAGCTTCGGACCGGGTGACTGAATAAGTAATCCGCTGCGCAGTCTTGCACCTGCCATTCGGCGTGCGGCTTCGAGCTACGCCATGGGTCTTCCGCAGCGGGCGAGGACGCCGCGCAGGTCGCGCAGCGCCGGGAAGACCTCGTTGTTCCAGTCCGCGCCCTGTGCATCGTACGCGCGCTGCTCGTATTCCACGATCTCCTTATCCTCGCGGAAAATGTTCTCTGTGAACCAGACCACGAAGGGCCACACGGCATGGATGATGCCGGGGACCTGAGGTTTCTTCACAGACAGGTAGCCGTAAGTGCGGTTGGTGCGCTGCTCGGCATCCAACGGCGTATAGCCGAGCCACACTTCCAGCACCGGGTCATTGGTCTCCTGGATGTCGCGCCCGACCCACACCTTCAGATTCTGGGTGGGGTAGTCGGTACGAATGCGCATGTGATCGGAGAAGGCTTTTTTCGCTTCGCCGCGCTTGCGCATCAAATCCACGATGACCTGTTCGCCGACGGAAGATTTCCCGGCGGTGCGACTGAAACTGTATTCCACCTGTGCCCAGTTCTCGCCGTGTTGCCGCCCGATGCAATGCGCTCTGATCGAGCCCATCTGCTTGCGGTGCATGAACTGGTGGTTCATGTCGAAGAGGTTCTCATGCATGAACGTGTAGTGGCAGGCGACTTCACGATTGAGCCGCCGGGTCTTGTAGTCCTTGCGCTGTGAAGCGCCGAGCCGCGCCGGCAAGCGGCCGGGCGCCAAAGTGGCATCGCCCGGGAAGATAAAGATGAGTCCATCCACTTCGCGCGCGGGATAGCTCTTTACTCCATTCGGCAGACGCTCCGTACCCAAGTAAGGCACGCTCACGCACTTGCCGCTGCAGTCATAGGTCCAGCCGTGATAGTGGCATTTGAGTTCATCGCCGGTCACAACTCCCAGATGCAGCGGCACCTGGCGATGGGCGCAACGGTCCTCGAGTGCAAAGACCTGCCCGCTCTTGCCTCGATACAGCACGATGGGGTCGCCCGCGAAGCGGCGGCCGAGCGTGCGGCCTACTTTGAGCTCATCGCACCAGGCTACGGGATACCAGTAATCCGGATGCGCGCCTACGCGACGCAGATCGAATGCGTTGGGCGAGTTCGCGATGCGCATTGTGACGAGGTTTGAACTATCTTCGGCCATCGGGTCCTCGAGGCAACGATCGTCGCTACAGGGTAGCGCGTCGCTGCGCCCTGCGGTCAAGAGCTGAGCCTTGGACGCGCGATTCTACCGCGGCGTGGCCCTGCGGGCAGGCTAAGCTCGCGCCGCCCCCCGGCAGGGGCGCAGGCGCACCCCCGCCGGCCCTTAAAACGGATAATTGAGGCCGGTGAACGCGGCAAGTCCCTCGCTGCCGTAGCCAATATCGACGTATCCGACCACAAAGGGCCGCGCGATACCGCGAAACCCCACGCCAAAGACGTGATGCAGCTGGTCCAGGGGAAAGGTTCCGGGATTAGAAAATACGCGACCGACATCGACGAACGGCGTCAGTTCCATGTCGACATGGGTGGAGATGGCATTGAAGGAGGCCACCGTCCGACGCAGCTCGACGTTGGTGGAAAAGGAATCCCGATCGTAATACCGGCCCTCGCCAAAGCCACGCAGCGGCTGCTCACCGCCTATCACACTGTTATCCCCTCCAAGGCTGCTGAGCGCCCAGAACGGCACGGCGTGCGCGGAAGGCAGATAACGCAGAGCCGTGTGCACCGCCAGAATCGTCTGCGGCGCGATAGGCCAGAAAACGCGCCCGTCCACACCGGCTTCGCTATTCATTGAATCATTGAATATGCCCGTGCGGCTGGCGACCCCGCCGTAGATGACCCACTCCGAGCCCTCCGTGGGCACCGTCAAGTCATTGCGCGTGTCGTGGATGATGGATAGGCGATTCAACGCCTCATCATTCGTGCCCACGCCCAGAGTGTGGCTGAAGCGCGTATCAATAGAAGCGATGCGCGCCAACGTTCCCGGCTGCACATCCACGACCTCTTCGCGCAGGGTGTACTGCAGCTGCCAGGCATGCGTAAGATTAAAACCCACCTGCACCTGCGCCAGCTCCTGCTCGTTGGTGTAGTTCGTTTCAGCAGTCGTCGGGGACTCGTTGCCGATGCCGTAGAAACGTGGCGTACCGTCGCGATCGAAGATTAGGCTTGCGTTGATTGACCATCGCGTTTCGCGCAAGCGTCCAGTTGTAAACTCACCATCGAATTGGCGCTCGACGCGTTCTTCGATGCCGGCAACCAATGACCACTGCTCGTCCGCAGACGGGTAGACATACAGCCGTCCATGCACTGCCACTCCAAAATACGGGTTGTACAGCACATCCGGTGCGATGATGCGGCGGATCTGGTGCTCATCATCCGTCTCCACCCAGACGGGAAGGATGCCGAGAGTCGTGCCGCTGTTCGGATCGACGCCTATCGACGGTATGGGAATGAACGGCGCGGTCGCAGGATTGAACCAACTCGACAATCCTGAATGTGGCGGAGGCGGGGCGGGAACGTCCAGAGTGCCCGGCTCCGCCGGGGGCGGCGCGGCCGCCTGCGTGGCGGCATCGTTAGAGGCAGCCGACGCTGATCGCCCGACAAGGCTTGCCATGCCGCCCCAGAACAGTGCGGCCACGACGCGCCTTGAGATTCCCGCTCTGTGCATAACGGCCG
>Ga0182024_10014055_pt1 | contig 15515 bp, 15 predicted proteins | sample P32metaG_FD_120480 | JGI IMG/M metagenome (GOLD analysis project Ga0182024, IMG submission 120480) | Permafrost microbial communities from Stordalen Mire, Sweden - P3-2 metaG (Illumina Assembly) | ecosystem: Environmental > Terrestrial > Soil > Wetlands > Permafrost | place: Sweden: Stordalen... | reverse complement strand
CGAGCCGAGAAGGAACTGCGCCGACGGCAACGCGCGCTATCCCGCTGCAAGCGAGGCAGTCACCGCCGCCATAAAGTGCGTGCGCAAGTGGCCAAACTGCACCGTAAGATCACCCATACCCGCAATAGCTGGCTTCATAAGGAGTCGGCCGGGCTCGTCAAGCGAGCCGATCTCATCGTCGTAGAAGATTTGCAAGTCGCGAACATGATTCGTCATCCGATCTTGGCGCGTTCGATTGCGGATGCGTCATGGTCGCGGTTTGTCTTGATGCTGGACTACAAAGTTGAAAAGACTGGTGGCCATCTCATTCGAGTCGATCCGAGAAATACCACTCAGGAGTGCTCACGCTGCCATGAACTCGTACCGAAGTCGCTCGCCATGCGCACGCATCAGTGCCCGTCCTGCGGCTTGATCATCGGCCGAGATTACAATGCGAGCTTGAACATTCGCTGCGCCGGGATTGGCGCAGGGGCGCTTAACGTGATCGGTTTGCGATGAGCGTGCGCCCGGAAACATGTGCTGACTCCCGCGAGGGAGTCAAGTATATAAATCCCCTTACAACACGCGGTGCAGCAAAGCAGGGAAGCTCTCGCGCGCCTCAGCCTGGCGAATGAGGTCGATGTCGGCGCTCACACAGCCGCGACCGCGCGGCAGCCGTCCCAGAATGCGCCCCCAGTGGTCGACGATCATGCTGTCGCCGTAGGTCTCGCGCCCGTTTGCGTGAAAGCCCGACTGCGCGGGGGCGATCATGTGGCAGAGGTTCTCGATGGCACGCGCGCGCAGGAGTGTTTCCCAATGAGCCCGCCCGGTCGGCGCCGTAAAGGCAGACGGCAGGACGAATACCTGTGCGCCTTGCGCGCTCAAATTGCGGAAGAGTTCCGGAAAGCGCACGTCGTAGCACACTGCAAGTCCCACGCGGCCGATCGGCGTATCGACGACGACCGGCGTCTTGCCCGGCGCCATGTTGGCCGATTCGCGATAGCTCTCCGCACGCTCGGGAATCTCAACATCGAAGAGGTGAATCTTGTCGTAGCGCGCGACGCGCTCACCCTGGGCGTTGTAGACGAGCAATGCCGCCGCCACGCGCGCATCGCCCGCGACGCGGACGGGAATCGTGCCGGCAATCACCCATAGGCCAAGCCGCTGCGCGGTTGCGGCCAGGAAGTCCTGTATGGGCCCGCCGCCTAATGATTCGCCGACCGCAAGCTTGTCGGCATCGTGTATGCCCATGAAAGCGAAGTTTTCCGGCAGCACGGCCACACGGGCGTCGGCCGCATGCGCCTCCTCAAGCAGGAGCCGCGCTTCGGCGAGATTCGCTTCCACATCCGGACCCGAGGTCATCTGCAGTGCGGCGGCCTTCATGTGCCCGGCTGATCCGCGCTATAGGGTTCAATCTGCAGGGCAAGAGTTGCCCCGGTGCGATGCACGCGCAGGTTCGCATCTGAATAGACATCCCCCGCCGCCTTAAGCTCGCTGACGAATACTCCCCCGCTCACTCGCGGCAGCAATAGATCGCGCCCCGCGCGGTTCCACACGGCGAGGTACGGAGTCGGTTCCAGGCGCGCAAGCTTGCCGGAGAGCACCACGGCGGGCTCGGCTGCCAATGCGACCGGGCCGGTGCCGCCGAAGCGCACGCTGCCGCGCTCGACACGCCACGCATCATTTCCCGCGGCGGCGATCTCAAACACGCTGTGCAGGCGATCGGCAAGCGCCAGATGCAGCTCGGCACGCTCGCTTGAGCCTGCAATATCGACATGCAACGGCGCGGCGACGCCGGCCGCTTTGGTCAAAGGCTCAGGCAGGCGGCTTGCGACCCCTGTGAGAGTGGCATCGAGGCGCGCCTGCCACTGCGCCGGGTGCGACGATGACTCGGGCTCAAGGAGAAAATCGCCGCTCCACTCGGCATCGCCGTCGAGCGCGCCCGGGTCGGCGACTGTTCCCAGAGCGGCAAGCTCGCGCACATCCATGAGCCCCTGCGCCTTGACCGAAAACGCGCCGGCGCGCCGAGCGGGCCGCTCCGAGAGGCGCAGCGTCACCGGCCCGCCCAGCCAGCGCGCCGTCAGGAGCGAACGCTGCAGATGTCCGCCGTCAAATGCGAGCGCCCCGCGCACCGATTCAAGCGGCGGCACGCCCGGGCCCGTCAGTACCGTCGCCTCTTCGAGAGAGACGGCAACGCGCGCGCGCGGCAGGCGCTGTGCGCTCCCCGCGCGCGCGAGCGCATCCGCCGGAATCGCGAGATCAAAGTCAAAGAGCGCCTCGCCGCGCGCGATGAGGCCGCGCACCTCGGGAACATACGCGCGCATCTGCGGATGATCATGCACCCAGGCGAGCGTGCTCTCGAGGCGACCCCTGGCATGGCCGCCGACTTGGAGAGCACTCTTGCCATCGGCGCGCCAGGCAAGCTGCATCGGTCCCAACTGCAGCGGGCCCGCATGCCCGCGGGCAACGACGGCGCTGATACCGGAGTCGTTCCAATCGATATGCGCAGCGACGCCCCGAGCATCGAGCCCACGCCCGTCGGACACGGTGGCATCGGCCAGTGCAAGCGCGCCCGTCAGCGAGCCCGCCGCGGTGAGAACGAAATGCGCATCCTCGATGCGCCCCGCCGTCACGTTGGCCGCCGCGGCGCCGAAGCGCGCCTGCAGCTCTTCGCCCCAGAGCTTCTGGAGCAGGGCGACGTCGGTATCCGCGAGTGCGCCACGGACCCGAAATATCGGCGTACGCCCTGCGCGCGGCGCGCTCACGCTGCCGCTGACGTTCAGCTGCCCACATTGCTCGCCAATAATAGAAAGCTCGTCGGTCGCAACGCGCCAGCCTGCGCCGCTGCGGCTGACATTAAGGTGCGCCGCGACGCGTAAGTCAGTCAGAGGTGCGTCGGGCGCCTCAGCCAACTCAAGGCGCGCAGCGCGACTTTCGAGCTCGACGCCCCAAGCGCGTTCATCGCCCGCAACCTGCGCAGCAAGGCCGCTGAGAGCAAATGCGTGCGATGCCGGTGAGAGCGCCATGTCTTCAAGATGCGCATTCACCATGAGCCGCGCGCCGAGCGGGCGGTTGCCATTCCAATCCACGACCACATCACGCGCCGTGCCGCCGATCTCTGCGCCGCCGACGTCAAGCTGCGGCGCGGCCCACGCGATCGCGGCCGCGACGGATTCGAGCGGCAGCTGCGTCGCCTGCGCCTGCAGGTGCAGACCGTTCCAATTGATGGCGACGTGCGCCGAGGCCGCGGCGTCGCTTTGCGAGCGGCCCACCTGGAAAGCGTCAATTTCGGCACGCCAGGCCGAGCCTTCGCGCCGCAGGCGCCAATCCCCGCGCACGCGGTCGAGGAGCAGCGGATGATCGGCCGCGAGGGAGTCAGCAAATTCAACACCGCCCGCGCGCACCGAGCCGTCCGCTTTCTCAACACGCCCAGCGGCAAAGTCCGCATGGATAGTCACATCGCCGCCCCCTGCGGTCGGCAGGCGGCGCGCAAGCGCAGGCATACCCTGCAGGAGGTTGCGCCAGCCGGAAAAGACCAGGCGCACGCCCTCGGCGCGCACCGTCCCCGTCAGGCGTGCCGCATCGGACAGATCGCCGCTCAGAGTGAGATCTATATGCGCGCTCGTGCCCAGGCGCTCCGGCAGAAGGACAAACGCCTGCGCTCGCCATCGATCGCGCGCGCGGTACAGTGACGCACGTCGGATCGACAGCACCCAACTTTCCGCACTGCCGTTCGGATCGGCGAGATGCAGCGTTCCTCCCTCAAAATCGATTCGGCCGCCGCGCCACCGCTCGAGCACCGCGGCGCTGCTTGCCGCGGAGTCTGCGGCAGGAGCGCCGCTACGGACGGCAGCGGGGACATAACGCGGCAGATCAATGTCGGGGGCGACGAGAGTGATGCGGCCCGCCTGCAGGCGGCCGCTTTGCACGGTGCGCCAGGCATCGAAGGCGACAATGAGTTCGGGTGCGCGCAAGAGAGCGCTTGCGCGCCCCGGCTCGCCGAGCTCAACGCGCGAAAAGACTGCCTCCGGGCCATACCAGCCCCAGCGCAGGCTCAATTGCTCGAAGCGCAGGTCGAGACCGGTTTCCGCACGCACCAGATGCTCGAGCGCCGCCCGGTGCTCGGGGACGCGGGCGGCGGTGAGCTGGTAGGCGAGAATCATGAATCCCGCGAGCAGCGCCACCGCGAAGCTTGCGAAGACAGCGCCGCCTAGATAGCGCAGGGAGCGTTCAAGTCTTAAGTCTGCGAGCCAGCGCGGCACACGCCACCTCTTAAAGGACCTATATCAGTACCACATCGTACTGATCCACACCGTAGAGTGCCTCGGCCTGCAGTCGGATGGGACGGCCTACCTGAGCCTCAAGCTCTGCCATCGCCGCCGACTCCTCATCGAGCAGGCAATCCACTACGTCCTGGTGCGCCAGTATCAATAGCTCGCGCGTTGCAAACTGCCTGCTCTGTCGCACTATCTCGCGAAAAATTTCGTAGCACACGGTCTGGGCAGTCTTGTTGAAGCCACGCCCCTGACAGCTGCGGCACGGCTCGCACAGCAGATGTTCCAGGCTCTCGCGCGTGCGCTTGCGGGTCATCTCAACCACGCCGAGGTGCGAGAGGCTCACAACCTGCGTCGCCGCTCGATCGCTCGAGAGCGCGCGCTCGAGCGCCGCAAGCACGGCGCGTCGATGCGGCTCGTCTTTCATGTCAATGAAATCGATGATGATGATGCCGCCCAAATTACGCACACGCAGCTGCCGGGCAATCGCCACCGCAGCTTCGAGATTGGTGCGATAGATGGTCTCCTCAAGGTTGCGATGTCCGACGTAGGCACCGGTGTTGACGTCGATGGTGGTCATCGCCTCGGTTTGATCGATCATCAGGTGTCCGCCGGATTTCAGAAGTACCTTCTGCTGCAGGGCAAGACTGATCTCCTCCTCGATGCCATGCAGATCGAAGATGGGGCGCGGGCCGGCGTAGAGCTCGATGCAGCGCGCCGCGGAGGGAATGAAACTCTGCGCGAACTCCACCATGCGCGCGTGCTCGGAGCTTGAGTCGACCAGCACGCGATCGACGCCGCGTGCGAGTTCGTCGCGCAGGATGCGCAGTGTCAGCGGCAGCTCCTCGTGGACGATCTGTCCTGATGGCACTTGCGCACCCTGCGCGCGCACGTGCTGCCAGAGCCTGTGCAGGTACGACATGTCCTCGCTCAGGTGCTCAGCCGAGGCCGACTGCGCGGCCGTGCGCACGACGTAGGCGCCATCTTGTGCGCGCGCCAGCATGGCTGTCACCAGCGTCTTCAGGCGCTGCCGCTCGCCCTCCTCCTCGATGCGGCTCGACACGCCGACGCCGCTGCCGTGCGGCATATAGACGAGGTATTTCGAAGGCAGGGAGACAAAAGTCGTCAGGCGTGCGCCTTTGGTGCCCATCGGGTCCTTGATCACCTGCACGAGGATGTCATCGCCCTCGGTGACGAGACGGCGGATGTCATCCACCTGCGGCAGATTGACCACCGTTTCCTCGGGGCGCTCGAAGGCGATATCCGCGGCGTGCAAAAATGCGGTGCGCGCAAGCCCGATCTCAATGAACGCGGCCTGCATGCCGGGAAGCACGCGTGAGACGCGCCCCTTGTAAATGTTGCCTACAAGGCCGCGGCGGCTGACGCGCTCGAGGTACACTTCCTGTAGAGCGCCGTTTTCCAAAAGTGCCGCGCGCGTTTCGCGCGGCGCGACATTGACGAAGATCTCGATGGTCACGGCGCCGGCACCTGCCAATAAGGCACGCCTGCGGCCCGCAGCAGAGCGGCAGTCTCAAATAACGGCAGGCCCATGACACCCGAGTAGCTGCCGTGCAGCGATTCGATGAAGGCGGCTGCGAGGCCCTGTATCGCATAGGCACCCGCCTTGTCGTGCGGCTCGCCGCTATCCCAGTAAGCCTGACACTCCTCGGCGCTGAGTGCACGAAAGCGCACCGCGCTCGCACTCACGGCGGTCGCAACGCCGCGCGCATCGGCGAGCGCCACCGCGCTCAGCACCCCGTGCGAGCGGCCCGAAAGCCTTGCGAGCATGGCAAGCCCGTGCGCGCGATCGTCAGGCTTGCCGAACATGGTGCCATCGACGACGACGATAGTGTCCGCGCCGAGCACCGGTAGGCCTGTGTCGGCGCGCCGTATGGCGCACGCCTTTGCAGCCGCTACGCGCGCGACATAATCGCGTGGCGTCTCCTGCGAAAGCGGCGCTTCGTCGATGTCGGCTGCGCGCACCACGTGCGCAACACCGATCTGCGCCAAAAGCGCGCGGCGGCGCGGCGATGCCGAGGCAAGACAGAGCACCGGTGGCGACGCTGGCACTGCGGTTCAGCCGCGATGATAGGGATGATGATCGAGCAGGCTTTGCGCGCGGTAGAGCTGCTCCAGGAAGAGCACGCGCGCCAGCGCATGCGGCAGGGTCAAGCGCGATAAGGCCAATTTGAAATCCGCACGCGTGAGGACTTCGGCCGCGAGCCCGTCGGCACCGCCGATGAGGAACGCAAGATCGCGTCCTGCCTGCAGTTTCGTTGCCAGCCATGACGCAAGCTCGCGGGTCGTAAACTCTTCACCATGCTCATCAAGCGCCACGACGAACTCTTTAGCGCGCAGTGCTGCAAGTAAACGCGTCCCTTCAATGCCCATAGCCCGTTGCGCACCACGTTCTGCGCCGCGCACGCCTGCAGGGATTTCCACCAGGTCGAGCTTCAACCGCGAGCGCAGTCGTGCGGCGTAGTCCTCGCAGTTCTCACGGACCCAGCTGGGGGTGCGCGATCCCACTGCGATCACGCGGATGCGCATGGCTTGCCTCGTCAGCGCGAACGTTTCGCATCAGGTGGCGCCAATTCCCACAGCTTCTCCAAACCGTAGAACTCGCGCACGCGCGGCAGCATGACATGAACCAGGATGTCCTGCAGGTCCACCAATACCCACTCCGCATCGCGCGCGCCCTCGACGCCGAGGGGCCGAAAGCCCGCAGCCTTGGCTTTTTCTACGACGTGCTCGGCAATGGATCGAACGTGCCGGTCGGAGTTGCCCGAAGCGATCATCATGGTGTCGGCGATGTCGGTGAGGCCCCTGACATCGAGCTTTTTGATATTGACGGCCTTCATGTCTTCGAGTGCGGCAGTCACGATGCTCTGCAATGCAGATATGCGCCGCGGAACGCGGCGCGAACGGCTACGGCTGATATTGTTCAGCTTGAGAATCTCCCGCGCGGGTTATCGCTGCACGGCAGCATAGCATCTCGTCTCGCGGATGATCCGGCGAACTTCCTCCGGAACGATATAGCGCGGGTCGCGTCCCTGGGAGATGAGCTGGCGCAGCTCGGTCGAGGAAATCTCGAGCTGCGTCACCGCGTGAACATAAATACGACCCGCGCGCTGCTCGTGCAGGTCGCGCACACTGCCCGTGCCGCGGTCGACCATGACTTCCCCTAGTGGCCCCATCGTGGGCGCACGCCAGCCGGGCCGGTGCGCGACAATGATATGGGCAAGATCCAAGAGGTCGCGCCAGCGGTGCCAATTGGGCAGGCCCAAAAACGCATCCATCCCCAAGAGCAGGCACAACGAGCGCTGCGGATACTCCGCCCTCAGTTCCGTCAGCGTGTCCACCGAATAGGACACGCCCGTACGCCGCACTTCGCGGTCGTCGACGACGAAGGCGGGTTGATCGGCGACCGCAGCTTTGACCATGTCGAGGCGCAACTGCGCCGGTGCATGCGGCTGCTCGCGATGGGGTGGGCTGCCGGTGGGCATGAAGCGCACTTCGGCAAGACTGAGCGCCTGCCACAACTCGAACGCCGTACGCAAATGCCCGTAGTGAAGCGGATCGAAGGTTCCGCCAAAAAGTCCAATCGGTTGCATCAGCGATACCTATTTGACGACGATCGAGGCAGCGGCAAGAGCGGCCGCGTGCAAAACTCCGCGGTCAGGAGCGCCAGCTCATCCCATGCATCGCCTGCAAGGCGACCCTTGATCATGCGATCGGCGCGCTCCGCGCGCAGTGTCGCGCGGTCGAAAGGCACGTGGCGTGCACGGCGCAGGCCCTGCGCCAGTGCTGCACTCTGGCGCTGCCAGCTGCGTTGCGGTGTGCCGCCAGCCGGTGCTGCCTGAGCGTGCCACAAGTCGTGTACGGCCTTGTTGATCGCCCAGAGCACGAGCGTCGGCTCGACCCCTTCTGCCCTTAAGCCTGCGAGCACATGCAGCGCGCGCGCCGTGTCGCCCGCGAGCGCCGCCTCGCCCAGTTGCGCGACGTCGTAGCGCGCGCTGTCGGCGACGCTTGCGAGCACGTTTGCCACGGTCACGGGCGTTTCAGGAAAAAGGAGGCGCAGCTTCTCAAGCTCCTGATGCGCAGCCAGGAGATTGCCTTCGGTGCGCTCCGCCAAGAGTTCGAGCGCCTCGTCGTCCACCTTAAGTCGCAGGCGCCGGCAGCGTGCCTGCAGCCACGCGACCAGACGCTGAACTTCGACAGGCCAGATCTGCACCCAGGCGCCGGCGCTCTCTATCGCCTTCACCCAGTTCGCGCTCTGCGCATCGCGGTCGAGACGCGGCGCGGTGATGAGCACGAGAAAATCCGGATCCTTCAATTGCGCAAGTTTCACCAGAGCCGCGCCGCCGGCCACGCCAGGCTTGCCGCTTGCGAGCCGGATCTCGATGATGCGTCGCGCAGCGAACAGGGAGAGGTTGCTCGCAGCGGCGGTGACTGCATCCCAATTCGCGCCGCGCTCGATAAAATGCGTCTCGCGCTCGCTGAAGCCCGATTCGCGCGCGCACGCACGCACCGCATCGGCGGCCTCCGCGACCAATAGCGGCTCATCGCCCGACACGAGATAGGCGTTGCGGAGCGGCTGCGCGAGGTGCGCGGCAAGAGAGTCCGTGGTCAGTTTCAAGGCGGCGACTGCACAGCGTCGTGGGACCGTCTCATTATCGTTGAGTTGCCGGTCGCTCGGCCACCGGCTAGTCTTAATGCCTCTGCATGGACACTCTTTTCCAGCGCATCATCGCGGGCGAGCTGCCCGCCGACATCGTTTATCGCGACGAGCTTGTCACGGCTTTTCGCGACATACGGCCGCGCGCGCCGACACACATCCTGATCGTTCCCAATAAGCGCATTGCCACCACGAACGACATCGCCGACGAGGACGAAGCGCTGATCGGCCACCTCTTTACTGTCGCGCGCGATCTTGCGAAGCGCGAAGGCATCGCTGAAGAAGGCTATCGCCTGATCATCAACTGCAACAGCAACGGCGGACAGGAGGTCTATCACCTGCACGTGCATCTCTTGGGCGGCAGGCCGCTCGGCCCGATGCTCTCGAGTCCGCCTTGATGGCAACCCGGCCGAGCGCAAAAAAAGCGGTGGCGAAGAGCAGGTTGAAGGACCTGTATCCGCATCTGTCGCCCTACAGGAGCGGCTTCCTGCGCGTGAGCGAGCTGCATGAAGTTTATTTCGAGGAAAGCGGCAATCCGCAGGGAATGCCTGCGGTGTTTCTGCACGGCGGTCCGGGCGGCGGTACCGAGGCGAAGATGCGGCGCTTTTTCGACCCGCGGCGCTATCGCATCGTGCTCTTCGATCAGCGCGGCAGCGGCAAGAGCCGTCCGCATGCCTCGCTCGTTGACAACACCACCTGGGATCTCGTCGCCGACATGGAACGGCTGCGGGAGCACTTAAGCATTGAGCGCTGGCTCGTGTTTGGCGGCTCCTGGGGATCTACTCTTGCGCTTGCCTATGCACAGAGTCATCCCGAGCGCGTGACGCATCTGGTGCTGCGCGGGATTTTTCTGCTGCGGCGCTGGGAGCTTGAATGGTTCTATCAGAATCCGGGTGGCGCCGCCGCGCTCTACCCTGATCTCTGGGAGCACTACATCGAGCCCATCCCGGCGGAGGAGCGCGGCGACATGATGGCCGCCTACTACCGGCGGCTCACGAGCGAGGATCCGGTTGAACTTTCGCGTGCCGCGAAAGCGTGGGCGCTGTGGGAGGCGGCGACGAGCTTCCTGCGCAGAAATTCGCTGTACACTGCGAAGCTCGGGCAGGACACGCATTCGGAAGCCTTCTCGCGCATCGAATGCCACTACTTCGTGAACGGCGGCTTCCTCACAAGCCCCAATCAGCTCATCGAAAACGTCGATCGCATCCGCCACATTCCGGCAGTCATCGTGCAGGGCCGCTACGATATCGTGTGTCCGATGAAGAGCGCCTGGGAACTGCATCGCGCCTGGCCGGAAGCGGAGCTGCATATCGTCGCCGACGCCGGACACTCTGCTTTTGAGCCCGGGAACACTCACGAGCTCATCAAGGCGACGGATCGCTTCGCGTCACGCTCTCGATAAAAGCGACGCTATCCTCATAGGCAGGGGAGCGCTGCCGTGCGAGCAGCGCGAACGGCGCGATCGTATCCCCGTGCCGGCCATGCGGATACAAGTGCATCTCCACGCGCACATGATTGGCGACGAGCGCATCGCGCAGCTTCACGCTCTGCTCTGGCTCGACTTCTTTGTCGCTGAGTCCGTGCAAGAGCAGCGTCGGCGGCGCCTTTGCATCGACAAAAGCCAACGGCTGCCAATCCTTTTCGGTATATGGGACCGGGAACGTTGCGCGCAGCTCGCGCGTATCGGTAACCAGCGCGTACGGGCCTGAAAGACCCACGAGGCCGACGATGTCTTGCGGCCGAGCGCCGGCCTTTTCCACAAATGCATGGTTGTAGGCGATGAAGGCCGCGATGTGAGCACCCGCGGAGTGACCCATCAGCACGATACGGTGCGGGTCGCCCCCGAACTCCGCTGCGTGCTCTTCGACCCAGGCCAACGCGTGCGCCGCATCCTCGCAGAACGCGGGAAAAGTCACCGCCGGACGGAGCCGGTAGTCGGGCAGCACGGTGACGAATCCGCGCGCCGCCAGGGCCGCGCCGACAAAGCGGTAATTTGCCTTGTTTCCGTGCTTCCAGCTACCGCCATACCAGAAGATGACGATCGGGCGATTGTGCGCATTACGCGGCGCGTAGACGTCGAGGCGCTGGCGCGGACCTTCGCCATAGGCGAGATTGATGTGGCGGTCGTAGGATCCGAATACGGTCGGCGCGTTGGCCAGAAGATAGATGGTATTCGCACAGCCGGTGACGACAATCGCAAGCGTAGTGACGCCGAGCAGCCAGGCGATGCGCGATATCCTCAAATGATCCCTCTTCTATGCAGTCAGGCCGCGCTGCGGTGCGGCAAACGCCGCAGCGCCGTCCATCCGCGCGGCTACCCGCCGCATCGCTCAGCGCGCATTAAACTCCGCATAGCGCAGCAGCGGTGAAAATGACTGACAACGCGGCGCAAGAAGTGCGCCCGTGCTCCTCAAGCTAAGTCGGTCAGTCGCATCCGGCGCCTAGTTGCAGTGCGCTGCAGATGCTTCTTAACCATTCTTTGGAAGACACCGCGTGCCGGCAGGCTGACGATTTTCATCGCCCCCATTTGTCGCGGGCGAACTAATTGCCGAGGCATTCCTTATGCAACATCTCCGCAAGGTGCACGCCGCCAAAAACCGAGCCTGCGCCGAACGACGTACCGGGGCTCATCTTCACTCCGGTTCCGTTCGATTTCATGATCTTGACGGTGTGCACGGACGACCATGAGCCGTCGTCGTTTTGTTTGAAATCATCGCAGCTGAGATGCAGGCTCGCGAGCGTCGGTTCAGCAGGCGGCTCCGCGAACGCGAGGCGTGCACTGACAACCAATGCAATGCCCGCAATGATGCAAGTTCGTTCCGTGGACATTGGGAATCTCCTTGGGGCTGTGCTTCGAGCCTGACAAGCTTACCTTCATCACGGAGCGTCGTTGCGGTATCTCCTCAAATATTACACTCGCAGCGCTCTGGTCGGCCGTCCGCTCGCATCGATGACGCCGTGACGCAGTAGCCAGGCGCGCTCGTGTTCAGCATCATTGCAGAACCATGCATGCGTATTGTCTAGGCGGAAGCTGTAGCCCCAGGCATCCATGTCCGCGCACAGCCGCTCACGGCCGACGCCTGCAAGCTCATCGGCGAGCACGACCTGCAGATAGCACACGGCCGCCTCCTCAAGATCGTCACCGCCCGCATCGCGGTCCAATCCGGCGCGACGCTCCGGCGTCATGCAGATGTAATGACTCGCCTCGTGCAAAATCGAGTGCACTGGCGTATCAAGCCGCGCGTACAGGCGGTTGCCCTGAAGACCTGCCTCGGATTCTCCCCAATACGAGCCCGGAATGACTTCCTGCGGCGCCGTCAGTACCAGATCAAGCCCATAGCGATTGAGCAATAGTGCAACGGCCATACGATCGGCGTTCGTAAGACACAGCACCGTGCACCCGCGGCGTCAAAGATTGGTGAGGCGCCGCATGACCACATCCGCAAGGTCGTGCGCGAGTGCCTCGCGCAAAATGGCCTCTTCGTTCTGCTTCGCAAGGAGAATGGTCTCATCGAAAGTGTAATCGCGAACCGCCGAGACTTCCTGCACCGGCAGGACTTCCTTGTCGCCGAAGCTCACGGAGAAGCGCACGATATAGGTGATCTCGTACTCCACGGGCTGATCGGTGACCGACACCGACAGCACGCGGCGCTGGAAGCTGTCGGTGAGAATGCGCACGACTGCGGTCGCATCCTTGCTGTCCGCCGTCAATTGCGCGCCCGAGGTCAGAAGCTCCTTTCTCAGGTCCTGCACGAAATCGCTCTGCCGGTCCGCCGCTTGCACGTAGCTCACGCGCAGCTGTGTCGGCAGGGGGTGGTGGCCCTGCAGATGAAATCCGCAGGCACCGAGCAAGAGGAGCGCGGCGGCGCCCAGCCCGAGGCGATACCGCACGACGCTCATACGACGAGATTCACGAGTTTGCCGGGCACGAAGATGACCTTGCGCAGCGGCTTGTCGCCCACGAACTTCATGACATGCTCATCGGCGAGCGCCGCGTCTTTGGCCGCACTCTCATCGGCGCTCACCGCAATGTTGACGCGTCCCCGCAGCTTGCCGTTCACCTGCACGACGATCTGCATGGTCTCCTGCTCGAGCGCCTGCGCGTCCACTTGCGGCCACGGTGCATCGAGGATCTCCCCGTATACGTTGCGATAACCCAGTTCCTGCCACAGCACATGAGTGATATGCGGCACCACGGGATACAACACGCGCAGCAGTATCCCGAGCGCTTCGCGTAACGCGGCGGCCGTCGCGGCGCACGCCGCGCCGGAGTCCTCAGGAAGCCCTGCGGCCTCAAGCGCGTTCAGCATTTTCATGCAGGCGGAAACGACCGTGTTGTACTGCAGGCGCCGATAGTCAAAATCAGCCTGCTGCAGTGACAGATGAATCTGGCGGCGCAGCGTCCGGTACGCAGCCATGATGGAGGTCACCGCGGGTTGTTCCGGCGCCATCAAAAGCTGGCGCTTGGCGTGACAGTAGGTCCACAGGCGCCGCAGGAAGCGATAGGCGCCTTCGATGCCGCTCTCCGAATAGACCGCACTTTGTTCCGGAGGTCCCGCGAACATGGAAAAAAAGCGCGCGGTGTCGGCGCCGTATTTCTGCATGACGTGGCGCGGCTCGACCACATTGTTCTTTGACTTCGACATCTTCTCGATACCGCCCAAGGCCACGGGCGCGCCATCCGCGCGCGCCACCGCGCCGATCGGCTTACCCCGGTCGTCATACTGCACGTCGACTTCGCTCGGGTAAAACCAGCGTCTCTTGCCCGACTCCTCGTCGCGGTAGAAGCATTCGTTGAGCAGCATCCCTTGAGTAAAAAGTCGCGTGAAGGGCTCATCGAACTTCACGAGCTTCAAATCCCGCATGACCTTGGTCCAGAAACGTGCATACAGCAGATGCAGCACGGCATGCTCGATGCCGCCGATGTATTGATCCATCGGCATCCAGTAGTCGTTGCGCCAATCGACCATTGCGTCCTGCGAATCGGGGGAGCAATAGCGCATGTAGTACCAGGCCGAGTCGACGAAGGTGTCCATCGTATCGGTCTCGCGCTGCGCTGCCGCGCCACAACGGGGACAGGCACTGTGCAGGAAGCGTTCATCCTTGTTGAGCGGATTGCCCGAGCCGTCCGGCACGAGATCCTCGGGCAGTACGACCGGCAGATCCTCGTACGGCACGGGCACGGCGCCGCAGGCAGCGCAATGAATGATCGGGATCGGCGTGCCCCAGTAGCGCTGGCGGCTGATGCCCCAATCACGCAGGCGATAGGTCGTCTGCATCTCCCCCACCCCTAAGGCGGCAAGGTCCGCCGCGATTGCGGCGATCGCTTGCGCGGACGTCATGCCGTCGTACTTGCCCGAGTTCACAAGATGCCCGTCACGCGCATCGGCGTACCAGTCCTGCCAGGCGTCGCTCGAATGCAGGAGGCCGGCGACGGCGATCACGGGTTTGATCGGCAGGGCATATCTTTTGGCAAATGCAAAATCGCGCTCGTCATGCGCCGGCACGCCCATCACCGCGCCCTCGCCATACGCCATGAGGACGTAATTGCCGACCCACACCGCGACCGCCTCCCCGGTCAGAGGATGGGTGACGAAGAACCCCGTCGCCATGCCCTGCTTTTCGGCCATCGCAAGCTCAGCTTCGGACACGCCGCCGCGCTTGCACTGGGCAATGAACGCCGCAAGCTGCGGATTCTGCCGCGCACAGTGTTCGGCGAGCGGATGCTCGGGTGCGACAGCGCAGAACGTCACGCCCATGATGGTGTCGGCGCGCGTCGTGAACACGCGCAGCAAGCGCTTCTCGCCGCCGAGCATGTACGGAAAACCGAAGTTGACGCCCTCGCTCTTGCCGATCCAATTGGCTTGCATCAGCCGCACGCGCTCCGGCCAGCCGTCGAGTTTATTGACGACATCATCGAGGAGCTCCTCGGCGTACTCGGTGATGCGCAGGTAGTAGCCCGGAATCTCGCGCTTCTCAACGAGCGCACCCGAGCGCCAGCCGCGTCCGTCGATCACCTGTTCGTTGGCCAGCACCGTGTTATCGATGGGATCCCAGTTGACGGTCTGCGTCTTCCGGTAGGCAATGCCGCGCTCGAGCATCTTCAAGAAGAACCATTGGTTCCAGCGGTAATAGTCAGGATCGCAGGTAGTGATCTCCCGCGACCAATCAAATGCCAGCCCCAAGGGCTGCATCTGCGCCTTCATGTCGGCGATGTTCTGGCGCGTCCACACCGCCGGCGCGATGTGTTGCTCGATCGCGGCATTCTCGGCCGGCAGGCCAAACGCATCCCAGCCCATGGGCATGAGGACATTGAAGCCCTTCATGCGCATGTAGCGGCTCATCACATCATTGATCGTGTAATTGCGCACATGACCCATGTGCAGCTTGCCGGAGGGGTACGGCAACATCGAGCAGGCATAGAATTTCGCGCCGCCGCCGGATTCGGCGACGCGATAGGCATTACTTGCGTTCCAATCAGCCTGGGCAGCGGCCTCTATGGCTGCCGGGTCATAGCTCTCGTGCATCCGGACATGATAGTGGAGATGTCCGCGCCTGACTCAGCTCAATCGCAGCGGCACGAAAAT
>Ga0182024_10014053_pt1 | contig 15518 bp, 14 predicted proteins | sample P32metaG_FD_120480 | JGI IMG/M metagenome (GOLD analysis project Ga0182024, IMG submission 120480) | Permafrost microbial communities from Stordalen Mire, Sweden - P3-2 metaG (Illumina Assembly) | ecosystem: Environmental > Terrestrial > Soil > Wetlands > Permafrost | place: Sweden: Stordalen... | reverse complement strand
GCGTACACGGTGTCCAAGATCCCCTGGGTCGGCCAGTACGAGTTCGGCGGCGGCGTGCGCCTGTTCTTCCTGGAGGCCGAGTATCGCGGCGTCACGCGGACGCGCGAATATCAGACCGGCCCGTCGATCGAGCCCTACGCCGCTGTCACCCTCGGCGTGCGCCGCGGCTGGTAATACTGCTGCCTGTCCGGGGCGATCCCCGAGTCAGCCCTGGTAGGGGCCGGTCATGACCGGCCCACCGCGGCCAACGGCCGCGGTTTACGGCGCCAATGCGGTAAACAGCGCCGCGACGCTGAAGTGCGAGGGATCGCTCTCGAAATAGTTGTTGATCGTGAACTGGCCCGTCGTCGGGAAGTCCGGCAGCGGATTGACGATCGCGCAGTTGTCGTAGTTGTACTGCTTCTCGTAACCGTAGCCGGTCGTGGTACCGTTACCGCCGTTGATGCCCTGCCGCGTGTTCTGCAGGATGCTCCCCTGCACGTGGATGCATCCGCGCGCGAAGTTCTGCGCGTTACACGGCTGCATGAGCGGCACGAACAGCGCGCCGGCGTCGGCGACCAGTCCTTCGGCGCCCCATGACGTGAGCGCCATCACCGTCGACTCCACCCACAGATCGCTCGAGCCGTTGCGCATCTGGATCCGCACGGTGTTGTCACCGGCCGGTGCATTGACGCCGTTGTCCAGCGCCAGGATGTCGTGCCCCGCGATGATGCCCATGAGATGCTGGCACGTCGTGTCCGCATCGTTGGTGAGGCGCAGGTTGTCGACGACACCGACGCTGCCATCCGAATACATCGTGATGTGCCCGTTGACCGTTCCACTCACGCCGACGCTTCCGTGCACCGCGATCACGCCGCGGAACGCCGGGTTGTACAGCGTGTCGATCGGGATCAGGTACTTCCAGTCCGGGTGCGCGGTCTTGAACGCGGCCGTGAATGCGGCCGGCGTGGCGCCCGGCCACGGCAGCCAGTGCCCCATCCGGCTCGGGTGAGTCGGGTCGGAAACATCGCCACCCGTGAACGTGGTATCGGTGCCACCGCGCCGCCCGTAGGTCCAGCTCTGCGCGCCCCACTGCGACCCCGTGCGGAATGGCGCCGCGCCCGTCGTGTCGCGCTCCGAGGCGGCCAGATGCGGATCTCCACCCACGTAGCAACGCGGCGGATTCGATGAGCTGCCGTTACGCGCCGGATTGCGCCCCAACCCCGCGATACTCAGTGTATCGCCTGGGTAGACGCCGCCCACTCTCGTACTGTCGACGATGTTGGCGGTTCGCATCAGGGCCGGCACGGTCGCGTCCGTTGCGTTGCCGACGATCGTTCTGTACCACGCCGTGCGGTGGACCGCGAGCGGGAAGAACTCCCATTCGAGGTTGCCGTTGTCGTCGCGCACGTAGCGCCACTCACCACAGTTGTTGTAGTCGTGCTGGCGCGTGATGCCGGAGCGGAGATACCCGACGCCGACGGAGTCGCGCTGCGCCGCGGTCCAGACGCCCACCGGCGGCGGCATGAACGCCTTGGCCAGGTCCACCTGATAGAACTTGACGTAACCGGATCCCGGGTACGTGCTGTCGGCGTTGCCGTTGACGGTGTACGCATCGAACTCGACGCGCGACAGGATCTTGGCGGTCGAGTCCGTCGCGACGTTGGGCGTCGTGAAGACGGTGTTCGATGCGCCGGCGATCGTGTAGAGCGTGGCGAGCTTCGCCGTGCTCGGGAGCGTCAGCGGCTTCGCGACCTTGGTCCAGCCGTCGTACAGCGTATCCAGCGCGGGATTGCCGTTGTTGAACGACTGCGGCGTCCACACGGAATCCATGAAGTCGGCCTTCTGCGGCGCCCCGCATGTCGTGATGACGTCGTCCGAGAACACGGGCCCGTTGAGCCGGTCGCCCGACCCGAAGCAGATCCCGTTCTCGTTCTCCGAGAAATACGCGAACCGCGAGAAGCTCACCTGGTTGAGCTGCACCCACCGCACGAACTGCCGCTGGCGCGCCGTGTCCTTGGCGACGGCGACGATGGTCACGAAGCGCCCCTTCTGCTGGGTGGGCGACCCGGTCGGGCCCGCGTACAGGTCGTAGACCACGTGCGGGACCGGCGTGCCGTCGGCCGCGGTCAGCACGGCGTTGCTCGCGATTTGCGTATAGCCGGTGGCCGGCAGCACGAACGGATTGGCGTTCAGGTCACTGATGCCGGCCTGCAGCGCCGCCTGGGCGCCGTACAGCATGTCGTGCTCCTGGTCATGGTACCCCGCCACCAGCGAGCCGCCCGATGCCAGCAGCACGGCCGATCCCGCGAGCGCCGCGAGCGCCACCGTGATGATGAGCACCAGGAACACCGCCGACCCGCGGCGGGCACCGGCCGGCGCCACATGAGCGCGGCGCGTGGCCTGCCACCGTGACTCCGACATGGTACGCTCCAGAAGAGGACGCATGGTCATGGCTATGCCTATGGCAGCGGCGTGACCGTGCCCGCGCCCGCCGTCAGGGCTGACAGCGACGGCGTGCAATCGCGTGCAACGACGGCGTAGGTGTACGACTGGCCGAGCGGGACGGCTTTGTCCTGGAACGCGTAGGTCGCCGTGCCGGCCACCGCGATCGTGTAGATCGGTGAGTTCCACACACCCGACCCCGCGATCTGCCGGTACACCGAGTAGCTCTTCACGTCGTGCTTGCCGCCGATTTCGTCACCGGAGGCCGGCCACGAGACGCCGACGCTGTCACCGGAAGGCCACGCGGTCTGCGTCAGCGTGCCGGGAGCGAGCGGCGGACTCACGCAGCCCTGCACGTGCGCGAGGCCGGCGTTGAGGAGCGGGACGTTCTCGTCGGCGCTGCGATAGACGTTCCCCTCGACCGGGTCGACGTACATCGCCTGCAACTGCACGCGGATCTCGCTGATCTTGGCGAGCATGGTGTCCGGCCCGGCGCTCCCCGCCTTGAAGTAGAGCGGCAGCGTCGGCGCGGTCAGCTCGACACGCGAGTTGACGGCGGCGCCGGGGATGAAATACCGGAAGCCCGGCGTGCCACTCGGAAAGACGATGCCGCGCGCCAGCAGCGTCGGCGCGGCGTTGTTGATGCGCTTGAGCAGCAGGTACTCGCCCGCCACCGACGACGTCGAGTCGGGCGTGAAATAGTACGAGATCGTCTCGGCGTTGCTCAGCAGCCCGCTCGACTGATAGTAGGTGCTGTCCGGATACGCGATCGCCCCAAGCGGGTAGGTGATCTTGTTCGCCGGCGTGAGCGCGACCGTCAATGACTCCGGGACACTGGGATCGAAGTAGGTCGCCGTCGTGACCGACGCCGTGTCGGTGGTGACGAGATCGGCATTGAAAGCCACGGCGTAGGGATTCGCCTCGATCATCATCGGCTGCTGGTTGCCGAGTCCCACGCCCGCCACGCGCAGGTCGTGCGAGAGTGCATCGATCGCAAAGCTCACGTTCTGTTGCGCGTCCAGGCGCCCCGAGATAACCATCACGGCGCGGGTCTGCTTGACGAGGAACGTCACCGCCGCGGCGCCGATGATCGAGAGCAGCGTCAGCGCGATGATGATCTCGACGAGCGTGAAGGCCGGCCGGATAACCGGCCGCCGCTGCGCGGATGTGTGCGACGATCGCGAAGTGAGGCGCATGACCGTGCGGCCTAGAAGGACGCGATGATGGTCGTCTTGCGAACCGGCGCGGCGACCGTCGGCAGGGCGACCGAGACGGTCACCGTGCGATAGTCCATCGTGTCGGTCGGACCGCCGCCCACGTGCTGGATGTAGGTCGTGCGCTGGTACACGGTCGAATCAATCGCGACGTTCTCCACCGCGGCCATGGAGTCGATCGACGCATACGTCTGGGAATGCTCGACGGAATCGATCCGGTCGGTCGCCAGATCGAGCCCGCGCTGCTGCAGCGCCGACACCTTGGTGGTGTGCGCGAATTGCGCCATGAACTCACCCAGGCCGATGAGCACGCCCCCGAGGATGACGATCGCGATGAGCGTCTCCATGAGCGTCATCCCACGGCGGGCGCCGCGCGCGCGACGAGTCATGGTCAGAGTCCGGCGAGCGCCCACGTGCCCGCCTGGTCCTTGTACCAGTCGGCCCGGCCCGTCGCCTGGGTCACATTGATGCCGCGCCAGTCGTTGACTTGGCGCCGCAGCGACGTGACGTAGAGCTGGAGGTTGGTGCTCGCGGCACCGTCGCTCCGGAACACGAAGGCGGGAAGCGAGTTCCCGTTGATGGTGACGTTGATCAGCGACGCGGCGTTGAGCGGGCTCGTGGCCAGCGCCGCGCCAGTCCACGTGGTGTTGGTCGGGGGCGTCGCGAAGATGACGCCATCCTGGAGCGGAACCGCGATCACGTGCTCGCCGGGATCGGCCGCCAGATTGTTGTTGACGTCGTCGACGACGTACACCTCGCCGTTCGGCACGTCGATCGCCACCAGCTGGCTGTGCTGCGAGCTGACCGCGTAGTTCTCGGCGCGCTGAAACGCCGCGCGCACGGCACGGGTTCCGGAATCCACCCGGTAGGCCGTGTAGTTGACCTGCGGCAACGCCATCGCCGTGATCACGGCGATAAGGGCGACGACGATCACCATCTCGATCAACGTGAAGGCGCGATAGTTCCGCATGGAGCCTTGCCGACGCTCATGGGCTGCGCCCCCGCGACGGATGCCGCGCTTCCGCAGTCCCCTGGATTGCTACGGGAACCAACCTAGGACGAAGCGGACTCGGCCACTGTCACGTGCCCGGACCCACCCATCACACCCTCTCATGTGAGGGCGCTAATGTGACGCGCCAGGACCCTCGGCGCGCTTACGGAGAGGACGATCCTAACTAGCTGGGGTAACGAGAGTTACAAGGCGCAAAAACACGCGGCGAATCACCAGCCTGGCGTGATGCGCGTCACCCCAAGTGACTAGCCCCCGAGCTTCTTGAGCTCCGTCTCGACCTCCGCCGCGTGGCCCTCAGGCTTCACCTTCGGATACACCTTGGCCACCATGCCCTTCTTGTCGATCACGAAGGTCGCCCGCTGCACTCCCATGTACTTCTTCCCGTACATCGACTTCTCCACCCACACCCCGTACGCCTCGGCGATCCCATGGTCCGTATCCGCCAGCAGCGTGAACGGCAGCTCGAACTTCTTCTTGAACTTCTGATGCGACGCAACGCCGTCCGGGCTCACACCCAGAATCACTGCGTTGGTCTTCGAAAACCGCGGAAATGCGTCCCGTAGCTCGCACGCCTCGACCGTACACCCAGGGGTGTCGTCCTTGGGATAGAAATACAGCACCACGTTGCGGCCACGGAGCGACGAGAGCCGGAGTTGGCTCCCGTCATCAGTCACCACGGTGAAATCGGGCGCGGCAGTGTGTTCGGCAATCACAGGCATTTGGCGGTTAGCGGTGATGTGTAGAGACGGACGTGACCGGCACAGCAGTTGTATTTTCGGCGCACACGAACCTGCTCGTGGCTACTCCCCACCCATGAGGATCGCCATCAACGCCTTCTGGACATGGAGGCGGTTCTCGGCCTCGTCCCACACACGGCTCTGAGGCCCGTCGATCACTGACGCGGCAACCTCTTCACCCCGGTGGGCGGGCAGGCAATGCAGAAAAATCGCGTCGCGTGCGGCGCGGGCCATGAGCGAAGCACCGACGGAGTACCCGGCGAATGCGCGGGCGCGCACCTGCTGCTCCTCTTCCTGGCCCATCGACGCCCAGACGTCCGTCGTCACCACGTGTGCGTCCGCTGCGGCGTCCATCGGGTCCCGCACCACGCGGACCGGCGACGATCCTTCGCGCTGCGCCCGCTGCAGCACCGCCGGGTCGGGCTCATAATCCTCGGGGCAGGCCAGCGTCAGCTCGAATCCGAGCCGGTACGCGGCGTTGATCCAGGAGTTGGCCATGTTGTTGCCGTCCCCGATCCACGCGACCTTCTTCCCCTCCCACGTCCCGAACTGCTGCACCATCGTCAGCACATCGGCCATCACCTGGCAGGGGTGCAGCAAGTCGGTGAGCCCGTTGATCACGGGAACGGACGCATAGCGGGCCAGCTCCTCGACATCGGCCTGGTCGAACGTGCGGATCATGATCCCGTCCACGTACCGCGACAGCACCCGCGCGGTGTCGGCGATCGGCTCCCCACGCCCGAGCTGGATGTCGCGCGGAGACAGGAACAGCGCGTGGCCGCCGAGCTGCCACGCCCCCACCTCGAACGAAACCCGGGTTCGGGTAGACGCCTTCATGAAGATCATGGCCAGCGACTGGCCAGCGAGCGGCTTGGCGGTGTATTCCCCGCGCCGCATCTGCTCCGCCAGATCGAACACCGCGCCCAGTTCCACGCGGGTGAAGTCGGGAATCGCGAGAAAGTGCCGCGGCGCGCTCAGAGGATGTACCTCCGCAGATCTTCGTCCTCCATGACCGACCGGAGCCGCTCCGTCACGAGTGCCGCGTTGACGACGATGGGGGCGGTGCCCCGGTCGGGCAGCTCGTAGAGCACGTCCTCGAGCAGCGTCGTCATCACCGTGTGCAGGCGCCGGGCGCCGATGTTCTCCATCCGCTGGTTGACCTGCGCGGCGATGCGCGCGACTTCGGCGATCCCGTCTTCCGTGAACGTCAGCGTCGCACCCTCCGCCTCGATCAGCGCCGCATACTGCTTGGTCAGCGCGTTCTCGGGCTCCGTCATGATGCGCACGAAGTCTTCTTCCGTCAGCGGCTTGAGCTCGACGCGGATCGGGAAGCGGCCCTGCAGCTCGGGGATCAGATCGCTGGGCTTCGACACGTGGAACGCGCCAGCCGCGATGAACAGCACGTGGTCGGTCTTCACCATGCCGTACTTGGTCTGGACGTTCGAGCCCTCGACGATCGGCAGGAGATCGCGCTGCACGCCCTCGCGCGACACGTCCGGCCCGCCACCACCCGTCGGCCCCCGCTCCCCGGCGATCTTGTCGATCTCGTCGAGGAAGATGATCCCCAGCTTCTCCACCCGCTCGAGCGCGTCGCCGGTCACGTCCTCGTGGTCGATCAGCTTGTCGAGCTCCTGCTCCATGAGGATGCGGCGGGCCTCGGAGACTTTGACCGAGCGCTTCTTCTTGCGCTTGGGGCTCATCTCCTGGAGCATTTCCATGAAGTTCTCCATCCCCTCCGGCGCACCCTGCGGAAGCATCACATCAAACATCTGCGGGCCGGCGTGCGTGACCTCGACTTCGACGTCGCGACCGTCGAGCTGGCCATCGAGGAGCAGTTGCCTGAGCTTGGCCCGCGTGCGCTGGTACCGCGCCGCATCCGCCGGCGCACCGTCGCCGCTACTGCCTGGTCCCCCACCCACCCCCACCCCCACCGCCGCGGCGCCATCACGTTCTCCCGCGCCGGCGGTGCCGACCGAGATGTCTCCGCGCGGCGATACCACGAACACCGTGTCGCGCTCTCCCCCACCCACCCCGGCGCCGTGCGCCGCTGGCTTTGCCGCTGGCTTTGCCGCTGGCGCGGAGCTGCCGGCCGCCTGAGCGGGAGCCGCGGCATGCGCCGCGTGTGCGCTCGCCCCAGTTGGGACGGACTGGGGACTCGCGCCCCCTCCCGGTGTACCGTTCGGACTTGACCCCGGCGCCGCCGCGTTCGTGGGAGCCGGCAGCAGGAGGTCCAGCAGCCGCTCGTCGACGCGCTCGTTCGCCAGGTCTTCGACCTCGGACTCCCGCTCGGTGCGCACCATGTCGATCGCGCTCTCGACGAGGTCGCGCACCATGCCTTCCACATCACGGCCCACGTAGCCGACTTCCGTGAATTTCGACGCTTCGACTTTGATGAACGGCGCGCCCGACAGCTTCGCCAGCCGGCGCGCGATTTCCGTCTTGCCGACGCCCGTCGGCCCGATCAGGATGATGTTGTTGGGCGAGATCTCTTCACGGATCGCGTCCGGCGCGCGCTGGCGCCGCCACCGGTTGCGGAGCGCGATCGCGACCGACTTCTTCGCTTCGCTCTGGCCGACGATGTACCGGTTGAGCTCCGCCACGATCTGCCGGGGTGTCAGATCGGCGAGCTTCTGCAGTGCCTGCTGGGTATGCTTCGAGGACATGATCCCTTACGCGGTCGGCTCCAGGACCGTGATGTTGTCATTCGTATAAATGCAGATCTCACCCGCAATCGCGAGGCCCTTGCGGACGATCTCGGCCGGCGTGAGCGTGGTGTTGGCTTTCAGCGCACGGGCCGCCGCCAGCGCGTAGGCGCCTCCGGATCCGATCGCAAGGATCCCGTCATCCGGTTCGATGATGTCGCCCGTCCCCGAGATGACGAACCCGTGCGTACGATCCATCACCGCGAGCAGCGCTTCCAGGCGCCGCAGGACGCGGTCGCTCCGCCAATCCTTGGCCAGCTCGACGGCCGCTTTGGGCATGTTGCCCGGGAACCGCTCGAGCTTCTCCTCGAACTTCTCGAACAGCGTGAAGGCGTCCGCCGCCGCGCCGGCAAAGCCCGCCAGCAGTTTGCCGCCGCGGAGTAGCCGCACTTTCTGCGCGTTCGACTTCATGACGGTGTCGCCGACCGTCACCTGTCCGTCGCCGCCCAGCGCCACCTGGCCGTCCCGCCGCACCGCGAGGATCGTGGTCGCGTAAAAAACCGGCACGCCGCGATGTGGAGTCATGGGGGAAAGCTAATCACTTGGCCGGGCGTCCCCCCTCCAACCAGGGCCAACGCCGGGCCCCACCCATCTACTCTCTACTTTCTGCCCTGCTACTTTCTGCCGTAATGACGTCTTCGAGCACGGCCAGCACGGGCGCGACCGCGAGCGACTGGAGGGTCGGGGCCGGGGTCGAGACCACCCGCCCGGCGGTGCCGTATGGCCCGTAGAGCGCGCCGCGGCCACGGGGAAACATGACCACGGCAGGCTTGCCGTATGCCGAAGCGACGTGGGTGACGGATGTATCGGCCGTGAAGACGATGTCCGCCGTCGCGACCACCGCCATCATGTCGCGCATCCCCGGCGTGGCCGCCAGCCGGACGCCGACGGCATCGCCGATCTGCTCCATCCGCGCTCGGTCCTGCGGCGCGCCGATGAGCAGCAGCGACAACGATGGGAACCGCTCGCGGATCCAGGTGATCGCCGCGACGAAGCGGTCCTCGGGCCAGTACCGCGTCGCGTCGCCTGCCGACACGTTCACGGCGAGCCGCTGCGCGGGCTTCTCAGCAGGGTCGGGTCCCGTACCGGAATCGGCGCCGGTCGTGGCCGCGGTCCACTGCGACTCGCCGCCGGCCAGCTCCTCGTCACTGAGGTAGAGCCGCGGACGCCACACCCCCCACCCGCCGACGGGCGCGTCGAGACTCGGAGGGGTACTCAGCCGCGCGCCCTGCGACGTGGCGTCCGGAGATCGTGCCTCCGAATCGTGTGAGTCGTAGGTCGTGGACGGTGAGCGCGAATGCGGATCGATACCGAACGCCGACAGGAGCGCGGCCGAGTGGTCGATGTAGTGCACGGCGTGGCGCGCGCGCGGGACGGGCAGCGTCAGCGCGAACTCGCTGCCGCGGCCGGCGACGCCCACCCGGTGCTGCGCCCCGCTCAGCAGCATGAGGATCGACGTGGTCAGCGACGGCGAGAGCACCATCGCGTCGAGCACCGCATCGTAGCGCGCGCGGCGGATCTGCCGCAGGGTCCGGAGATACGTCCACGGACGCTGCTTCTCGAAGATCAGCACCTCTCCGACATGCGGATTCCCTTTCAGGACCGCGGCGTTGGCCGGCGACGCCAGCACGTCCACCGTGACCGGCGGGTGCGCCAGCACGATCGCTTCGATGATGCCGGTGGCGAGGATCATGTCGCCGATGCGGTCGTAGCGGAGATAGAGCACACGGTGCGGCCGCGCACTCCAGTCCGGGGGCGCGCGCGGGGCCGGCGTGGGCAGCACGGCGGCGAGCAGGCGGATGACGGCGGTCTTGAAGCCCCGCTCCATTCCCTTGAAGCGCTGCAGCCGCCGTCCGAGGTGGCCCGGGCCCGCCATCACATCGCCCGCGGATGTGCTTTGCGGTACACCTGTTTCAGGCGGTCGACGCTCGTATGCGTGTAAATCTGCGTGGTGCCCACCGACGCGTGCCCCAGCAGCTCCTGCACCGCGCGCAGGTCGGCCCCGGCGTCCAGCATGTGCGTCGCGAAGGTGTGGCGGAGCGAGTGCACGCTCAGCCCGGCGTCCTCCCCGACGCCCGCGAGCAGCCGGGTGATGACATTCTGCACGCCGCGCACGCTCAATCGCTGCCCGCGCGCGTTGAGGAACACGGCGAGACGGTCGGGCGATGAGCCGGCGGCGCGTACGACCACGTCGCGCGCGGCGCCGTACGTGCGGAGCGCGCGCACGGCATGGTCGCCGACCGGAACGATCCGCTCCTTGCGTCCCTTGCCGCGCACTTTCACCATCTGGCCGATGAGATCGAGGTCGGCGCGATTGAGGCCGCGCAGCTCGGAGAGACGAATCCCCGTCGAGTAGAACAGCTCCAGCATCGCCAGATTGCGGACTGCCGCAAAGCGGCCGCTGGCTGCCGCCGATTCGGCCGCCGCAAAGAGCTGCTCGGCCTGCCCCCGATCCAGATACTTCGGCAGATAGCGCTCGCGACGTGGCGTGCCGACGGCACGCGCGGGATTCGCGTCCACGATTTCCGTCAGATGCAGGAACCGGTAGAGACTCCGCACCGCCGACAGCGCCCGCGCGATCGAGCGTTTGCCGATGCCCCGCCGCGTGAGGTGCGCCAGAAACCCGCGAACGGCGAGGCGGTCCACACCCTGCCAGGTCCACGAGCCCGTGCCGTAGTAGCTCACCAGATAGTGCGTGAACTCCCCGAGATCGCGCCCATACGCGCGCACGGTGTGCGGCGAGACGTCACGCTCTTTTTCCAGGTGCGCGAGAAACGCGGCGACGGCATCCATGCCGCCCGGGACGCCGGCGCCCGTCATCGCAGGCGTCATCGCGGCGTCCCCGCGCCACTCGTGTTCGTGCAGCCCTCTCGCGTCTTTCTCTCCTCTCTCCTTTCTCCTTTCTCCTTTCTGCAGTCCTCCCGCCAGGCCGCGATGTCATGCATCGCGCGCGCGGCGAACGCCTCGCGCTTCAGGCGCTTGTCGCGGATCGGCACTGCCAGCTCGTCGAGGAGCCCGAAGTTCGCGTTCATGGGCTGGAAATGCTTCGGATCCGCCTCGCGGAGATAGCGATACAGCGCCCCCAGCATCGTGGTCGGCGGCGGGACGACGGGCGGCGCACCATCCAGCATACGCGCCAGGTTGATGCCGGCCAAGAGTCCGGTGGCGGCGCTCTCGGTGTATCCCTCGACGCCCGTCATCTGCCCGGCCAATAGCGCCATGGGATCGTCCCGGAGGGAGAGATGCCCGGAGAGAGCGGCCGGCGCGTTGACGTACGAGTTGCGGTGAATCGATCCGTACCGGAGGAACTCGGCCTGCGCGAGCCCGGGAATCATCCGGAAGACTCGCTGCTGTTCGGGAATCCGCAGCCGGGTCTGAAAGCCGACCAGGTTCCACATCCGGCCCGCGCGGTCTTCTCTCCGGAGCTGCACGACGGCGTACGGCCGGCGCCCGGACTTCGGATCGGTGAGGCCGACCGGCTTGAGCGGCCCGAATCGCAGGACGTCGTCCCCGCGTGCCGCCATCACTTCGACCGGCAAGCACCCTTCGAAGTACGGTGCCTGATCGAACTCATGTCCGTGATGCAGATCGGCGGTCCTGAGCGCCTCGAGGAACGCGCTGTACTCGTCGCGCGTGAGCGGACAGTTGATGTAGGCGCCGTCACCCTCTCCTTTCTCCTTTCCCCTTTCTGTTGTATCCCCACTCTCCGCGGGGAACGTTTCCTTGTCGTACCGCGCCGCCCGGAATACCACGGCCGCGTCGATCGTATCGGCATCCACGACCGGCGCGATCGCGTCGTAGAACGCCAGCGCCTCCGCACCAAGTCGCTCGCGGAGTGCTGCCGCGAGCGCGTCGGAGGTGAGCGGACCGGTGGCCACGATGCCGGGGCTCGGGATCGCCGTCACCTCGCCACGTTCGACGGTGATGAGTGGGTGAGCCTCGATGCGGGCAGTGACAGCCGCCGCGAACTGGTCCCGGTCCACCGCCAGGGCGGTCCCGGCCGGGACGCGCGCGCCGTCCGCCTCTGCGAGCACCATGCACCCGAGCGAGCGCATCTCCTCCTTGAGGAGTCCGTGGGCGTTGGTGATCTCCGTGCTCTTGAACGTGTTGGAGCACACGAGCTCCGCCAGTTGGCCGGTCCGGTGCGCTGCCGTCTGGCGCACGGGGCGCATTTCGTGGAGCACGACCGGCACCCCACGCTGCGCGAGCTGCCACGCGGCCTCGCTCCCGGCCAGTCCTCCGCCGGCAATATGGACCGACATGACCGGAAGATAGTGCCGAGGGGATGTCCCCACCCGCTGATGGCGGCCTCCTTAACCCGTTGCCCATATCGGCTATCTTTTCGGTCTCATGGCGGTCACCCAGGAACCCAAAGACCTCGGTTTCGGCGCGGTGGTCGCGGCACAGAGCCGCGTCCGCCTCATGAACCGCGATGGCTCGTTCAACGTGCAGCGCGGCGGCCGGCTGCAGGCCATCATCGGCAACCCATACCACTCGCTGCTCACGATGGGCTGGCCGGCGTTCCTGGGCGTGCTGGCCACGGTCTACATCCTTGCCAATCTCGCCTTCGCAGTCCTGTTCCTGGCCTGCGGGCCGGGGGCGCTGGGTGAGTCGGATACCGCATTTCCCGCCGGCAGCTTCCTGCAGGCGTTCTTCTTCAGCGTCGAGACCTTCGCCACGATCGGATACGGCGCGATCGTGCCGGAGACCGTGCGCGCGAATTTCCTGGTGCTGCTGGAGTCGTTCGTCAGCCTGATCAGCATCGCGCTCGCGACGGGACTCATCTTCGCGCGCTTCTCGCGTCCCATCCCCCGGATTCGCTTCAGCGCGAAGGCTCTGATCGCACCGTACATGGGCCGGACGGGGTTCATGTTCCGCATCGCCAACGCCCGGCGGAACGAGATCTTCGGGATCGAGGCCACCGTCAATTTCGCCCGCTTCGTGACGAACAACGGCGTGCGAGCCCGCGCCTTTACGGAACTCGCGCTCGAGCGGAAGCGCGTGATCTTCTTCTCGCTCTCATGGACGGTCGTGCATCCGATCGATGAGACGAGTCCCCTGTGGGGCATGACGGCATCGGATCTCCTGGACTCCGAGGCCGAGTTCCTGATTCTGCTGTCCGGGACCGATGAGACGTTCTTCCAGACCGTGTCCGCCCGCGGATCCTACACGGCGGCCGAGCTGCTGTGGGGCCACAAATTCACGAACATTTTCCTGCCGCCTGCCCCGGATGGCATCGTCCGCATCGACCTGGGGCTTATCGACGGCACCGAGCCGGCTGTCATGCCGGAGATCGCCCCGCGCCCGAAGGTCTAGCTGTCAGGAACGGGTCCCGATCTGTTCCTGAACCTGCTTGCGGAACTCCTGCGGGTCGTCGATCAACTGAATGGGTTCCGGCGTGCCGCCCGTCCCGCGTACGATGATGCTGCCAAACCCCAACACCCGGCCCATGATCGTCTGATCCACTTCGATGCTCTCGACTTTCGAGAGCAGGATTTCCATCGTGTGCCGGAGGACGATTCCCGTCTTGACCATCACCCGGCGGTTGGTCACGGAGAGCTCAGTCGAGCTCCGGTGCCACAAGCCGCCGACGGCGATCAACACCCCCACGATGATGAGCCCTGCTCCGAGCACCGCCAGATGTCCGGGCGGGCCGCCGAACAGCGACTGCCGTATGTCCGCCAGGTCGCCGAACGGATCAGTGAGGAACTTGGGCCGGGCCAGCAGCAGCAGGCCCGCGATGCTCAGGATGGTGGCCAGAGCGAACGGCACCACGAGCACGATCCAGTGCAGGTTCGTCTTGTAGATGAGAGTTTCGTCCGGAATCAGGTCTCGTTCGACGGTGGGCATCAGGTAACGCCTCGCAGAAGGGTTGGACGGGCACCGGCCGCGTGCCGCATCTCGGCGCAGCACGCATCGCCGTGACAACAGGCGCGATCGATCAGCCGGCTCGCTGGAACACCGGCCGGACGCCGGACGCAATCCGCTGCGCCAGACGATCGACCCATGGTGGCATCGGTCCCTCGTTGGGCCGCCACAGCACGAGGAGAAGTGCCGGAAGATACAGGAACGGTAGGATCAGGGGCTCGGCGAATTCGACGCACGCGGGCCTGTGCGTGCAGGTCGTCCACGTGATCGCCCATGCGATCCAGGTCAGGACCACAAGGAGAAGAAGTTGCCGCCCTGTACGCGCGGTCAGCGCGAGCGGGAGCTGATCGTAGAAGAAGAACACCTGTGGCACACAGGCGAGCACGGCGACCAGGCGCCCTTCGGGAGTCCGCCAGCGGAGCAACGCGAGCAGGGCCAGAAATCCGAAGGGCCGGACGATGGCCGCCTTATGGTGCGGCGTGTGGGTGAGCGCCTGGAGCCAGCCGGCGGGCCAGTGCGGCCACAGGATGAGGCTCACGACCAGCAACAGCACGGCGAGCGCGGCACCGCGAATCGATGGCCGAGCCACGAAGACGGCGGCGGCAATGGTCGGCTTGGCGGCGTACACCCACTGCAGCGCGGGGAAAAAAGCGGCCGCCACGATGATCGGCGTGAGCTGGCCCAGCACCGCCGCCGTGAGATACGGCACGCTCGCGAACACGAGCAGGCCGCGGAAGCCGAATCCGTCCCGCGTCACCGCGAACGCCAGCGCGGCCGAGCTCAGGCCGACGAACACCGCCGCGCTCGTGACGACCGGAAGCCATACCAGCGGCAGCGTGACGAGCGCCGCGGGCAGCGGATAGTAGTAGTAGTTCTCGTAGGGATACGGCCCGGCCGGGCGGATGACGAGGTACGGGTTCTGCCCATGGAGGAGCGCTTGCGCCGCCCGCCACGAGTACGTGTAGTCGCGCGCGACGAACTGTGGATACATCCGCAAGGTGAGATACGACAGCGCCGCGGCCCCGATCCCGATCATGATCGCAATGCCGATGCGCTCACCGCGCGGAAGCGATGTCTGCGCGAACATGTCCCTCCATTCCGGCCGGGTTGCACCGCCTCGTGCGGTCCTCGGGGCGACCACCCCGGGCCTGGGCGCTATATTAGGCCCGCACGGCACGCGACGGAAGACGCGCGAGCGGCACTCCGCGTCGCGCCACAGGCCCGGCGCACCATTCCTCGACATCGACCGCGTGATCCCCCCCCCCCTCCCGCGACCCGAGAGTTCCACGCCCGCGACGATCGCCGGTGGCCCGGCGCCGGCACGCCCCACGTGGTTGGAGTCGCCAGGGACCGCCCGCCTGCTCCTCTGGTACGTCCTGCTGCTCATCCCGACGCTGTTCTTCAAGTACAGCTACCTGCGGTCCGTGGCCACTGATGGCCTGGCGGCGACCCTGGCCTCGGGTCCGTTCGGCCACCTGCCGGGCGTCGTCCAATACCTCCTGCTCTTCAAGGGCGATCTGGCGGAGGTCCTGGTCATCGTCGTGGCCGCGGCGATCGTGGG
>Ga0182024_10014051_pt1 | contig 15519 bp, 14 predicted proteins | sample P32metaG_FD_120480 | JGI IMG/M metagenome (GOLD analysis project Ga0182024, IMG submission 120480) | Permafrost microbial communities from Stordalen Mire, Sweden - P3-2 metaG (Illumina Assembly) | ecosystem: Environmental > Terrestrial > Soil > Wetlands > Permafrost | place: Sweden: Stordalen... | reverse complement strand
TATGACATTCGTCCAGGCGACGACGGGGAGCGGGGGCTGGCCGATGAGCGTGTGGCTGACGCCGGGGCTGGAGCCGTTCGCGGGCGGGACCTATTTCCCGCCGGAGGACCGGTATGGGCGGCCGGGATTCACGACGGTGCTGCGGCGGCTGGCGGAGCTGTGGCGGGATGAGCGGGAGCGGGTGATGGAGCAGGGGGCGAAGATCACGGCGATGCTGCGGGATTATGCGACGGCCAGGGGCGGGGGTGAGCTGGATGAGGAAATGGCGCGGGCGGCGTGCAGGCAGGCGGCGGGGATGTTTGACGGGGAGTTGGGGGGATTCGGGGGGGCGCCGAAGTTTCCGCGGCCGGCGATGCTGGATTTTCTGCTGGCGTATAATCGGCGGGAGCCGGGTACGGCGGATGGGCAGCGGGCGAGGGAGATGGTATTCCATACGCTGCGGATGATGGGGGCGGGGGGGATGCACGATCACCTGGGCGGGGGTTTTCACCGGTACTCCGTGGACCGCTTCTGGCATGTGCCGCATTACGAGAAGATGCTGTACGACCAGGCGCAACTGGCGGTGACTTATATCGAGGCGTGGCGGATCAATGGGGAGCCGCTGTTTGAGGAGACGGCGCGGGATATCCTTGATTACGTGCGGCGGGATATGACGAGCGGGGAGGGGGGATTTTTCTCGGCGGAGGATGCGGATAGCGTGGCGCCTGGGGGAAAGGAGAAGAGCGAAGGGGCGTTCTATGTGTGGAGGAAGGAGGAGATCGATGAGGTGCTGGGGGCGGATGCTGAGTTGTTTGACAAGGTGTACAGGGTGGGGGCGGAGGGGAACTCGCCGGAGGGGAGTGATCCGCATGGGGAATTGGCGGGGCTCAATACGCTGATCCGGCGGCTGGGAGACGCGGAGGCGGCGGAGGCTTTCGGCGGGACGGTGGATGAAATCCGGGAGCGGCTGGCGCGGGGCCGGGCGGAGCTGTTCGCGCGGCGGACGGGGCGGCCGCGGCCTCACCTGGATGACAAGATAGTGGCGGCGTGGAATGGGCTGATGATTTCGGCGTTCGCGAGGGCGGGGATGGCGCTGGGGGATGATGGCTATATCGCGGCGGCGCGCGGGGCGGCGGAATTTGTGAAGGGGGCGATGTACCGCGAGGGGCGGCTGTTGCGGAGCTACCGGGAGGGGCCGGGGCCGGAAGGGTTCGCGGATGATTATGCCGCGATGGAGGGCGCGGCGCTGGACCTTTACGCTGCGACGGGGGAGACAAGGTGGCTGCAATGGGCGGTGGAATTGAGGGAGCGGCTGGATGCGCTCTTCCTGGACCGGGAGCGGGGAGGATATTTTTCCGCGCGGGCGGAGGATGCATCGATCCTGGTGCGGATGAAGGAGGATCACGATGGGGCGGAGCCCGCGGCGAGCTCGCTGGCGGCGTGGAATGGGCTGCGGCTCGCGCGGATGCTGGACGACGCCGGGCTGGAGGCGGGGGCGGTGGCAACGATGGAGGCGTTCGCGGAGCAACTGCGGGGGATGCCGACCTCGATGCCGGCGATGCTGACGGCGCTGCTCTTCTCGCTGAGCAAGCCGCGGCAGATCGTGATCGCGGGGAGCGCGGCGGACGCGGAGCCGCTGGCGCGCGTGGCGCGGGAGCTGGCAACGCCGGAGACGGTGCTGCTGTATGCCGATGGCGGCGAAGGGCAGGCGTGGCTGGGCGAGCGGCTGGCGTTCATCCGGACGGCGGGTCCGGTGGACGGGAAGCCTGCTGCGTATGTGTGCGAGGCCTTCGCGTGCAGGCTGCCGGTGACGGAGCCCGGGGAGTTGAGGAAGGCGCTCCGGTAAGGACGCTATTGCTGCTGGCCGCGGCCCTGGCCGGCAGGTTGCTGCTGCGTGCCGGCGGCGGCGCCGGAGGGCTGGGCTGAGTGGACGACCTGCGCGCCGGAGCCTTGCGCTCCGCGGGCGGCGGCCTCCTGGGCGGCGCCGAGGCGGGCGGCTGCGGCGGCGCGCTGCTGGGCGGCTTGCTCGCCTTGGGTAGCGCGCAGCGACTCGACGCGCGCACGCTCTTCCCCGGCGATCTGCTGTTGCTGGATGATCTGGATGTCGCGCGCCGTCTGCTCCTCGAACTGGGGCGAACTCCCGGCAGGGTTCATCCGCGCCGGGATTCGCATCCCATCGGGGGCGTTCTCGCGGGGATTATTGCCGGGAGGCGGGGAGTCCAGCGTGGGTCTCGTTCCACCGGCGGCCGCGCCCTCCGCGCCCTGCGATGAAAGCGCTGCGGATGGCGGCTGGGGCGGCGGGTTGATGAGGCGGGCCTCGGCTACGCGGGCGTGGACGACCCTGGGGGCGACCGGGGTGCGCGGCTGCACGATGAGGGGGGCGGTGACCTGGAGTGTATTGCCGGAGATCGCGGAGCCGTTGCGGCCATCCGCGCGGAAGGCGAGGCGGCGGATGCTCAAATATGGCAGGAGCGGGCGGTGGGCCTTTGAGCGCATGAAATCGAAGCTGGGGCCGTAGCAGAAAATGGCGTAGGCGCCGGCATCGTAATAGATGTTGGTGATGTTGTTGCTATCGTCGAAGACGGCGCCGTTCTGATCCGGGGGGATGGCGGCGGCGGCCATGCTGTCATCGCCAAACTCGGTGGCGGGGACGAAGGTGTAATCGGCGGCGCTGAGGTTGTATGCGTCATCGGCCCATTGCTTGATGCCATCGGTGGGATTGAAACGGGCCTCGGGTGGGAGAGGGGCCCAGCCGGCGTAATCGCCGCCATAGCGCCACGAGACCCAAGCGGGGGCCCATTGATCGCCCGGGAACCAGACCCAGTTGAGGCTGTGGGTGCGCATCCAGCGGCCATAATGGTAGGTGATCCAGCCGAAGGGCTCGTTGGATACCCAGCTCCAGCCCTGGTCGGTAAAGGCCCAGCGGCCAAGCGTGTAGGGGCGCCAGGAAGGATCCTGGACGGTGGCCTGCGGCTGCCAGACGTAGCCGTAGCCGGGCATTTCAATCCAGGAGCCGTAGGGGGCGAGGTTATCGTAAAATGCCTGGTAAGAGGCGCTTGTACTTACAGCCGGGGTGGGTGTGGCGACGGCGGCAGGGGCGGCCGGCTGCGGGGCTTCACCGGCGGTGGCCGGTGCGGCGGAGGCTGTCTGCTGCTCGCGCTGGGCGAGGAGGCGCTCCCGCTCGTCGAGGGCTGCCTCGCGTTCATGCAATAGGCGCTCCTGCCGGGCTTGGTGCTCCTCTGCCAGCCGGTCCTGGTCCTGTTTCACGGCGTCGGCATTCTCCGTGGGCTTGGGGGTGCAGGAGACGAGCAGTGCGGAGCAGAAGAGAAGGATGGTAAAGGGGAGGATTTTGGGGAGGATTTTCATACCCATGGGTGGGATGCGCGGGAGAAGTGTTTAATTCAAAATAATATAGCACCGGCGGCGGATTGCGGCGGCGAAATTTGAGCGATGGTGGGAAGATCGCGGGGGGAGATTTCGACTGTCAATCTGGGGTGAGGCGGTCCATGGTAGTGCGTTGCGCATGACGTCCGCACTTACCGAGCCGATACGCTGGCGCTGCTTCCCGCTTGGGATCGCAATGGTGATCGCGGTGAGCTGGAGCGGGCTCGCGTACGCAGGGGATATCCACGAGGCGGCGGCGAGGGGCAACAGGCAGGAGGTGGAGCGGCTGCTCGAGAGGCACCCGCGGCTCGTGTACAGCAGAGACTGGGAGCCTTCGCCGCCATTTAATGGCGACACGCCGCTGATTTCCGCGGCATTCCATGGCCGCGCGGCGATCGCGCAATTGCTGATCGCCTACGGGGCTAATGTCGACGCCCGGGGCGGGAAGGGGTGGACGGCGATGTACGCCGCGGCGGTGTGGGGGTATCTGGATGTTGTGAAGGTGCTGGTGGCGAATCGGGCCGACGTGAATGAGAGAATCAAAGGGGGTGAGACGCCGCTTTACGCGGCGGCGCGAAACGGGCAGGTGGAGGTGGCGGAGCTGCTGGTGGCGAATCATGCGGATGTCAATGCGGAGGACAAGGAGGGGGAGACGCCGCTGTGGGCGGCGGAGCTGCATGGGAACAAGGAGATCATCGCGATGCTGCGGAGAGCGGGCGGGCACGAGTGAGCGGGTCCAGGGGGTGGTGGCGCCGCATCCCCCGAGCAAGCTAGCAGACGGCGCGGCTGGAGGTGTGGATGGCGAGCTGGTAGCGGCCTGCGACGCGGCGGAGGGTGACGTTTGAGCCGAAGGTCTCGGTGAGGGGAGGGGAGGCGAGGACGGTGTCGCGCGCGCCGGCGCCGAGGAGGCGGCCGCTTTTTAAAAGAAGGACATGGGAGAAAATGGGCATGATCTCCTCGACATGATGGGTGACGAAGATGAGGGCAGGGGAATTGCGCTGGCGGCCGAGGCGCTGGATGAATTGGAGGAAGTGCTCGCGCGCGACGGGATCGAGGCCGGCGCAGGGCTCATCGAGGATGAGGAGACGGGGGCGTGCCATGAGGGCGCGGCCGATGAGGATGCGCTGGCGCTCGCCCTGGCTGAGGACGCGCCATGGGCGGGCGGCGAGGTGGGCGCACTCGACCTGGCGGAGGATGCGCATGGCGCGGGCGCGGTCCGCAGGGGTGGACTTGCCCCAGAAGTCGATCATGGCGAACTTGCCGCTGATGACGCTCTCGAGGGCGGGCTCCTCGTCGTGCATCATCTGGCGGACGGAGGAGGAGACGATGCCGATGGCGCGCCGGAGCTCGCGCCAATCGCTGGCGCCATAGCGCTGGCCGAGGACCTCCAGCTCGCCGGCGGTGGGGGTGAGGTAACCGGTAAGGGCGGAGAGGAGGGAGGTCTTGCCCGAGCCGTTCGCGCCGAGGATGACCCAGTGCTCGCCCTTGCGGACGGACCAGGAGATATCATCGAGGATGGGGATGCCATCGCGGGTGATGCCGAGGCCGGAGACGCTGAGGATGCGGGGAATTTGCATGCGCGGGGAAGGAATAGGCTTGGGCGGAGGGAGGGAAAAGGCTTTCTTAAGAGGCATGAAAAAGACGGCGCCGGCAGGTCATCCCATTCACGAACTCATTCGGGAGCGGTGGAGCCCGCGGGCCTTCCTGGAGAAGCCGGTGGAACCGGCAAAGCTGCTGAGCCTGCTGGAGGCGGCGCGCTGGGCGCCGTCGTCGTACAACGAGCAGCCGTGGTCCTTCATTTTGGCGCGCAAGGAGGAGCCGGATGCGTTCGCGAAGCTGCTGGGCTGCCTGGTGGAGGCGAACCAGGGGTGGGCGAAGGCGGCGCCGGTGCTGATGATATCGGTGGCGACCAAGACTTTCAGCCATAACGGGAAGCCGAACCGGTGCGCGGTGCACGACGTGGGGCTGGCCAGTGAGAACATGACGCTTCAAGCGGTGGCGCTTGGGCTGGCCACGCACGGGATGGCTGGGATCGACCAGGAGAAGATCCGGACGGAGTACGGGCTGCCGGAGAATAGCGATGCGGTGGCGGGGTGGGCGCTCGGCTACGCGGGGGAGCCGGATATGCTGGAGGGGGCGCTGAAGGAGCGGGAGCTGGCGCCGAGGGAGCGGAAGGAGCTGGGGGAGTTTGTGTTCGGGATGAAGTGGGGGGAGAAGGCGCCGGTGGTGGGGTGAGATGTTTTTTTTCGCGGATTCCGCGGATTTATTCGCGGGTGGATTGGAGACTATAGGGAGGCGAGGCGGTAGAGGGACTCGCGGAGGGTGGTGAGCCACTTGGCGGCGTAGCCGAGGGATTGCCAGAGGGGAGGGAGAAGGTGGAGGGCGGCGGGGCGGTCCGTTAGCCAGAGGGCGTCGAGGGCGCGGACCTGGGCGAGGAGGGTATCCTGCTGGGCGGTGAGGGCGGCGATGGTTGAATCGATGCGCTCCTGGACCTGGTATTGCTCGGGGGAGAGGAGGGCCTTTGCGAGCGGGGAGGTGGCGGCGGCGTGTTTCTTGAGGAAGGCGTCGAAGGCCTGTCGGGCTTCGGCAACGGGGGTGAAAAAGGCGGCGAGCGCCCCGGGGACGGGCTGGGCGCGGAAGAGTGCGGAGGGGGACTCGAGATCGAGGAGGTGGCGGAGGCGGGCGGCAGGATCGGAGAGGACCTGGTAGGCGCGGTTGATCTCGGTGAAATCGGCGCTGGCGCCGGCGACATCGGGGTGATGTTGGGCAGTGAGCCGGTGGTATTTTTCCTTGAGCACCTCGGGGTCGAGCCAGGGGCGGGGGGGCTCGCCGAGGAGGGCGAAGAGGTCGGTCATCTCGGCACTTATGCCGCGAAGCTTTCGCCGCAGGAGCAGTGGGCGACGGCGTTGGGGTTGGTGACCTTGAAGCCGCCCTTCTGGAGGTCGTCGCTGAAATCGAGGACCGAGCCGCTGACGAAGAGGGCGCTCTTGGGATCGACCACGACGCGGACGCTTTGGGATTCCACCATGATGTCGCGATTGGCGGGGCCATCGACGAGGTCCATCTTGTACTGGAGGCCGGAGCAGCCGCCGCCGATGACTGCGACGCGGAGGGCGCCCTGCTCGCGGCCCTGCTTGCGCAGGAGGGAGGCGAGACGGGTGCCGGCCTGCTCCGTCAGCTTGACGAGCTTCTCGTTACCGATCTTGTAATTGATCGCGGCGGGTGGGTTCACGGGGAAAAGGTGGAGGCTGAAGGGTGTCAGGTCAATAGCGCCAGGGCGGCCTCTGGGTGGGCGGCGAGATGGGAGGAGGCAATGGCTGCGAGGCCGGCGAGGGAGGAGACGGCGGAGAAGTGCTCGCGGAGCTGCTTGGCGGCGGGCATGCCGCGGGAGTAGGCCATGAGACGGGAGCGCATGGCGGCCATGGTGTGGGGCTCCTCTCCGGAGCGGGCTACGGCGAGGGCGCAATGGCGCCGGATGAAGGTCCATTGGTCGGAGAGCGGCATCGTCTCGGGGAGAAGGCCGGTGGCGAGGTACTCGCCGATCTCGCGGAAAATCCAAGGGGCGGACATGGCGCCGCGGCCGAGCATGACGCCTGCGACGCCGGTCTGCTCGCGGCGCAGGCGGACAGCGGCGGCGGTGGTGAGGTCGCCATTGCCGATGACGGGGATGCCGACGGCCTGGACGACCTGGCCGATGACTTCCCAATCGGCCTCGCCGCTGTAGCCCTGGTCCCTGGTGCGGCCGTGGACGGCGACGGCCTGGACGCCGGCCTGCTCGAGGAGGCGGGCGGTGGTTACGGCGTTGACGGTGGCGCGGTCCCAGCCGATGCGGATCTTCGCGGTGACGGGGCAGGGGGCGGCGGCGCGGACGACGGCCTGGGCGACGCGCTCGAGGAGCGGGCAATCGCGCAGCAGGGAGGAGCCGCCGTTTTTGCAGACCACCTTGTTGACGGGGCAGCCGAAGTTGAGGTCAATGAAATCGGGCTGCTTCCACTCGACGGCCATGCGGGCGGCCTCGGCCAGGTGATCCGGGTCGCCGCCGAAGAGCTGGATGCCGACGGGGCGCTCCGAAGGGTCAAAGTCGAGATATTCGAGCGTGCGGGCATTGCGGCGGAAGATGCCCTCGGCGGAGACGAACTCGGTGACGACGACATCGGCGCCCTGTTCCTTGCAAAGGCGGCGAAAAACGGTATCCGTAACCCCGGCCATGGGGGCGAGGTATAGCGGGAAACGGTCTTGGAACCAGGGAAGCATCGAGCGTGCACTTTACCACGGAGCGGCGGGGCGGCACGGAAAAATGCCGGGGGGGTATCCGGTGGGAGGCTGCGCGGGCTACTGGAGGAGGGCGGCGACTTCGGTCTGGACGGCTTCGAGCTGATCGAGGCGGAGTCCGGGATCCGGGACGACGAAGACCTCGCCGGTCTTCACGTGCTCGTAAACGAGCGTGCGGCCGTGGTCATCCTCCTTGACCTCGATCTGCTTGAGGAGGCGCTTGCGCTCGAGCATGAGGGCGAGGATGTAGCGGGCGTTCGCGTGCCCTTCGTCCTGGCCGCTCATGTAATTGCGGAGCAGGTCCTCGGCGGTCTCCTTGCCCAGCGCCTCGGGGGCGGGGGGCGCGGGGGGCTCGAACTTGGCGCGCCAGAAGGAGTAGGGCTGCGGGGCGCCGGGATCGGCCTGGCGCTGCTTCCATGCCTCCTCGGAGAGGTCTTCGCGGCGAAAGCCGTCGTGCTCGCGAAAGAGAAGGGTGTGGAAGAATTCGCCGTCGGTGAAATCGCGGCTGGTGACGGCGCAACGGCCGGAGCGGCTCTGGATGGTCCAATCGGTCTGCATGCTCTTACAAAAAATCGATACCCGGGGACGGTTACGCTTTCTTCCATGGCCACTTGAGGCTCGGCAATTCGCGATTGTTCGACCGGAGGTAGAGGAGGTAGCAGCCGATAAGAATGAAGACCACATCGGAGGTCCACGCGGCGATGAGGGGCGGGACGCGATCGCCCTTGCCGAGGGCGAGGAAGAACTTCTCGACGAAGCCCATCGCGGCGAAGATAAAAATGCAGCTCGCGACGCCCGCGAGCACGCCGCGGCGGGAGTAAACGATGCCCAGAGGCGCGGCGATGAAGATCACCACCAGGCATTGGAACGGGACGGCCCAGCGATACCAGAAGTGGGTCTCGAAAGGGGCGAGCCGGGCGGCGGGGAAGTCGCCGTTATTCCTGAGATACTCGCGGAGTTCATCGACGGAGAGATCCTGCGGATCGTCATTAGTGCTGATGATGCGCCAGACGGTCTCGGACCAATCGGTGATGCGCTTCGAGCCGCGGAGCCAGCTCTCATCCTGGGTGGTGATATTGCCCTGGGTGTCGAAGTTGACCTGTTTGCCGCGGGTGAATGTCCACGAGTGATCCTGCGGGTTGAAGCTGGCGCGGTCGGCGTACCACTTGGAGATCACGTTGCCGCCGGCATCCTGCTGGGTGATATCGACGCCCTTGAGGAGGTTCTGCTTCTTCTGGATGCTCTGGACCAGCCAGGTGCGGGAGTCCTGCCGGTTGCGGAAGAGCTGCTGCTCGATGTCGTTGGTGCGGTCGCGGCCCTTGGTGATCTGATCCATCAGGATCTTGCGCATTTGATCGGAGTGAGGGGCGAGGGCGTAATTGAGTGCGAGGCTGAAGGCGGCCGTGAGCAGGCCGATGATGAACAGGGGGAACATGATGCGCAGGACGCTCTGCCCGGCGGTGAGCATGGAGATGATCTCATTGGAGCGCGACATGCGGCTGAGGGAATAGAGGAGGGCCAGGAGCAGGCCGACGGGGAGGCAGATCACGAGGATCTGGGGGAATTGCGTGAGATAGAAATAGGCGAGGTCCTTCATCTTGACGTGGGCCTCGATGAAGTCGTGCCCGTTGTCGCTGAGGTCAAATACGAGCCAGATCGCCAGGAACCCGCACGTGGAATAGATGAACGGAATGAAGAAGTTTTGCAGGACGTAACGGTCTAGCAGTCGCATGGGACCGGAAAGAATAGCGGGGGTGGGCGGCTTTTACAGGGGAAAAATGGGGCGGGCGCGGGGGAGCGGGGGGGGGACGGGATCACCTGGCGGCAAATCGCGGGGCGTTGAACAGATTGGCTTCGACAGGGCGCGGCGGTTGCGCAACATTTTGCGGGTGAATATTTGCTTCGTGGAGACGGAGAGCCTGGAGCAGGAATTCTTCCGTGAGGAACTCGGCGCCGGGCATGTGCTGGTATTCGTGGACACGCTGGAGGAGGCGCCTGGGGACGTTGAGATTCTGTCGGTTTTCATCCATTCCAAGGTGACGCCGGAGTTCATCGCCGCGCATACGGCGCTGCGGCTGATCGTGACGCGCTCGACCGGGTACGATCACATTGCGCTGCGGGAGGCGGGGGAGCGGGGCGTCGCGGTATGCCGGGTGCCGAACTATGGGGAGAACACGGTGGCGGAGCACTCCTTCGCGCTGCTGCTGGCGCTCTCGCGGCGGCTGCGGGAGTCGCTGGCGGCGTACTCGGGCAATCATTTTTCCTACCAGGCGCTGCGGGGGTTTGACTTGATGGGGAAGACGTTCGGGATCATTGGGACGGGGCGCATCGGGCTGCACGCGGCGCGCATAGCGCGGGGCTTCCAGATGCAGGTGCTGGCGTATGATGTGAAGACGCAGCCGCTGGTGGCGGCGACGCTCGATTTCGAGTACGTCGGCTTTGAGGAGCTGCTGGGGCGCGCGGACGTGATCTCGCTCTACCTGCCGCTGCTGCGCGAGACGCGAAAAATCATCAACCGGAAGACGCTGGCGCTGTGCAAGCGGGGGGTGGTGCTCATCAATACCGCGCGCGGCGGGCTGGTGGACTCCGGGGCGCTGCTGGAGGCGCTCGAGAGCGGGCAGGTGGGTGGCGCGGGCCTGGACGTGCTGGAGGATGAGCGGGTGCTCCAGCAGGATGGGGCGCGAATCATCGGCAGCGAGATCGTGAGCCACATCCAGCAGTCCGATTCTCCGGATGAGCCGCTCGAGATGCGGGAACGGGTGGAGGAGCTGCGCGGGGTGGTGCGTGACAGCAAGCTGATCGCGCGGGCGGATGTGATTTTCACCCCGCACTCGGCGTTCAACTCCGTGGAGGCGGTGGCGCGCATCGATGAGCAGACCGTGCGGAGCATCCGGCAGTACCTCGCGGGGAGCCCGGTCAACCTGGTGCCGCATGATGCGCCGATGCCGTGAAACCGCGCCGGCGCCCGGTTTTTTCGTGTGTTTTCGGCGGGCTGCTTTTATAAAACGCGGCTTATGAGCGGTACCCTCCCCAGGCAGGTTGCGCAGCAACTCGCGGGCGCGCGGAGCCGGCTCGCGAAGTCGAGAGTCGTGGTCGGATTCGACGGCTTCATCGACACGATCCTGCATGTGGTGGACAAGCGCGAGACGGCGACCAAGTTCACGCGGCTGGCGAAGATGGGCGGGTTCGCGAAGCGCACGGAGGAGGCGGCGGGATTGAGCGCGAACTTCGAGTTTGTGACGCAAATGGTAAAGCTGGGAGGGAATGGCCCCATCATGGCAAACGCGCTCGGCTCCTACGGCGCCCCTTTGACTTACATCGGGAGCCTGGGCTCGCCCGCGGTGCATCCTGTCTTCGCGGATCTTGCGAAGCGGGCGGAGGTTTATTCCATCTCCGATCCCGGGTTTACCGACGCGATCGAATTCGACGACGGGAAGTTGATGTGCGGCAAACACGAGAGCCTCAAGCAGGTCAACTGGGCAAACCTCATCCGCCATATCCCGGAGGATAAACTGCTCCGCATCTTCTCCGGCGCGACGATGATCGCGATGGTCAACTGGACGATGCTCCCGTTCATGAGCGAGATATTCAAGAAGGTCCTTACGCGCATCGCCCCGAGGCTGACGGGGGCGAAGCGGTGGCTTTTTATCGATCTCGCCGATCCGGCGAAACGGACTCCGGAGGACATCGCGGCGCTGCTCAAGCTGGTCGCGAAATTCGAGAAATACTTCAACGTGATCCTGGGACTCAATCTTCAGGAAGCGCGGCAGATCGGCAAGGTGCTCGGCATCGCGCTCGCGGAGGAATCCTTCGAGGCCGTCGCGAATCATGCGGCGGAGCTTCGGGAGACGCTTGGCATTCACACCGTGGTCATCCATCCCACCAGCTTTGCCGCGGCGGCGGATGCGGCGGGCGCGGCGCATGTCATCGGAGCGTTCACGCCCAAGCCCAAGATCACCACGGGCGCGGGCGATCATTTCAACGCGGGGTTCTGCGTGGGGCGGCTGCTCGGGTTCGGGCTGGAGGGGAGCCTTCAGCTCGGGGTCGCCACGTCGGGCTATTATGTCCGCGAGGCGAAGAGCCCGCGGATCGAGGATTTAAAAAAGTTCCTGCAATCGCTGTAGGGCCTGTGGGAGCCGGGGAGGGATACCTCGCGCTGCTGCCTGCTCACGACGGCGGCCAATGCGCTGCTCGCGCCGGTCCACGAGCGGATGCCCGTGATCGTCGAGAAGGAAGATTGGGCGGCGTGGTTCGCCCCGGGAGAGCTGCCGGAGGCGGACTTCCGGCGGCTCCCCGAGCCGTATGTTGCCGGGGAGATGTCCGGCATCGCCGTATCGCCGCGGGCGGGGGTGAGGGGCGGTGTGTTATTTCGCGGCGCCGGCTTCGGCGTTGACCGCGGACACGGCCAGCTCCGTCAGCTTTTTGTCCGTTGCTTTCTCCTCCTCCAGCGTCTGCTCGAGGAGATCCGCGGCGTCGTCGTGGCCGAGATGGCTTGCCAGCGTGCGGGCGGTGCCGTAGCCGGCGATCTCGTAATGCTCGACGCGCTGGGCAGCGCCGATCAGCCCGGCGTCGCGGACGGAATCGTCGGCATCCTCGCCGATCATCTCCGCGCCTTCCTCAACGAGGCCTTCCATGGCCTTGCACTTGTGGCCGGAGAGTTTTATGCCGAGCTTCTCCGCGATCTGGTCGAGGCGTTCGACATGGCCCTTGGTCTCCTGAAGGTGCTTCGTGAAGCCGGCTTTCAGCTTTTCGTTCGTCGCGGCTTTCGCCATCTTCGGCAGCGCTTTGACCAGTTGGTTCTCCGCGCTGTAGAGGTCTTTTAGCTCCTGGTGAAAAAGATCTTCGAGGGAATTTAGTTTCATACCCATTCCATCGTATCCAGTTCCGGGAATGGTTGCTTTTCGACCACCGGCCCTGCGAAGGCTCGGCCCTGAGTGAATTGTGGGCGATCGGATTATCCGATTTTCCCCTGCTGCGCCCCGGGGAAATGCCGGAATGCGCTTACGATCAGGGGGTTGCTGGCGCGGGGAGGGTCTGCGGCGGGTCGGTTGCAAGGCCGTCTTTGATGGCGACTGGCATCGAACGGATGGTTGCCTTCGCAGGGGCCAGGCCGGCGCGGGAGGCGGTGAGGGTGATCTCCCCGGGCTCGAGGGCCGAGCGGATCGCCACGCGGTTGATGCCGCATTCCGTGCTGAGATAGAGATTGTTGGTCGAGCCGGCGATGCCGCTGTTGTATCCGCCGCGCCAGATGCATGGGCCGGTCACGGCAAAATCGACGCGTGCCTCATCGGTGGGGACCCTGCGGCCCCGGGCGTCCACCGCTTCCACGTCGAAAAGCGCCACATCCGAGCCGTCGGCTTGCAAGCCCCTGGGTCCTGCAATCGGGGAAAGCTTGAGCGCGGCTGGCGGCCCGGCGGTATCCAACTCGTGCCGGCACGCGAGGTAGCCTCCCTTGGAGCCGACGGCGACGATGCTGCCCGGCTCCCATTGGACGTTCGGGAAAGCGAACACGTATCCATCAGTGGGATTTGTGACCTTGCCCTTCGACCTGCCATTCACAAAGAGTTCCACCTGGTCGCAATTGGAGATCACGTACACCGTCTTCACTGTATTTGGCGGGTAGGTCCAGTGGCCGAGGATGTGGATATCGGGCCGCTCGTTTTGCATGACGCGGTAGGTGTAAAAGGCCTGCTTCGGCAGGCGCACGGCGTCCATCTTTCCACTGACCCGGCAAACCTCGCTGCTATCCTGGCGTCCGTCGGCATTCGAGTCTGACCAATAGATCGAGGCGTAGCCTGACCACTTTGAGTGGGCGGGATCGGGATTGGAAATGCGATTGCTCCAATACGCGTAGTAGCGCGCCGCGGCCGCGAGGCAGAATGTCTCGGAGTTCCAGTTGTAAGTGTCCGCCGGACCTTTTTTGAAGCCGAAGTGGGGCGGCGAGAAATCGTCCCAGAAACGGCGGGATGCTTCGTCGCGAAAATCCTCGGCTTCGATGATGGGGGCCTTGTCGCGGCGCTCGTCGCTGTAACCGCGAAAGATCGCCTGCGTGCCATTGCGCCGGTCCTTGTCCGGGTCCTGGCCGATCATGGTGCCGAAGTACTCGGCAATGGAGTTGGTATCCGGTGTCTGGAGGGAACGGCAACCCATGGCGCGGCCGCCGCCGGGGTCCCATTGCTTGCGCAGATCAACCATCTGCTGCATGTGGGCGGCGCTGATGCTGTTATTCCCGGCCTCCCAGAAGAGGATGCTGGGGTGGTTGCGCATATAAATCATCGAGTCGCGCATGACTTCGATCCGCTGGTCCCATTGGCGGCCCCCGGCGTCCTTCTCCTTGTCGCCGGCGGGGCAGATATTGACGATGCCGTATTTGTCGAGCGCGGTCTCATCGACGCGCTGCGGGGTGATGTGCATCCAGCGGATGTAATTGGCGTTGCTGTCGCGAATCATGGCGGCGTTCCAGTCGTGCACCCAGTCCGGGTAAGCCTGCCCGAGCCCGGCCCATTCATTGGTGGAGCGCTGCGAATAACCCTTTAGATAGATAAACTTGCCATTGATATAAACTCCGCCCTGGGCTGTGCCGCCCTTGAATGCAACCTGCCGAAAGCCGGTTTGGATCCGGCAGACGTCGGTGGTTGTTCCATTAACCGTGAGGATCGAGTAAACGTTGTAGAGGTACGGGTCGCTGGGACTCCAGAATCGTGCGCCGGCCAAGCGGCCGCCGGTGGCCAGGGCGCCCGTCTGTCCGCTCGCCAGGGTGGTTGGTGCACTCTTCATCGTCGCGCGCACGATGCCGCTTGCATCGACGACCGCGGCGGAGAGCGTGATGGAGGCGGTGCCGGCCGATTCATTGCGCACCTGGCACTCGACCGTTACGTCGCAGGTTTTATCCGCCGTGGAGTAAAGTGAGCCGTACACGTAGACGCCCGTGGTCTGGAGGTTCTCGTAGAGCGGCAGGGTCTGGTAAATCCTGCCCGTGAGATGGAGCCAGACATCGTGGTTGAGGCCGCCATAGTTGGGATTGAAGGCGCGGCCCATCCATTCGAAGCCGGTCTGGGTGGCTTCTTCCAGGTAGTCGTTGCTATTGTCGACCCGCACGGCGAGCACGTTTTCGCCGCCGTTGAAATTCACGTCATCGGTGATGTCCAGGCCGCAGGCGGTGATGCCGTTCTCGAATTTGCCGGCCGGCTTGCCGTTGACCCAAAAATGCGCGGCCTGTTTCAGCCCCTCGAATTCGATGAAGACCTTCCCGCCTGCGGCAGAGGGCGGCAGCTTGAAGTGTTTCCGATACCAGGCGGGTCCCATGTATTCGTGGGCCTCGCCGCTGCTGTGGCGGATCCATTCGTCGAATGTGTCGGCGTCGTTGTAAGTATGAGGGGTGCTGACGTTCTCCCACTTCGAGTCGTCAAACGCCGGGGCTTCGGCGCCGGGCACGTCCTGCCTGATGAACTTCCAGCCGGGATTGAAGTTGTAGGTGGCGCGGGGGGAGGCGGGCGCGGCGTACCGCTCGTCCGCCGCGTGCGAGCGGGGAGCAATGATGGCCATGATCATCGCGGCTGCGAATGCCAGGGTCTGCGAATGATGCATGGGGGGATGAACCGCATGTCATTCGAGGGGAGAGCGGGGCTGGATGTCGAGCCGGAATCGTCGCGCGCCGATCACCATCGCTGACGGCAGGATGCAAGCAACGACATCCCTCGCGATAACGCGGGGGAGACGAGGACTCGGGCAGATCCCGCGGAAGGCGCTGGCAACCGGCGGACTAGAGCATTTTCGATTTGATTTGCCGCAATGATATGGGAGCGCCGTGGGTTGGTGCGGAGACTTTTAAGCGCAGCGCCTGTATTGATCAATACAGGCCAAGCTTGAAAGGCTTCGCAACGG
>Ga0182024_10014050_pt1 | contig 15521 bp, 32 predicted proteins | sample P32metaG_FD_120480 | JGI IMG/M metagenome (GOLD analysis project Ga0182024, IMG submission 120480) | Permafrost microbial communities from Stordalen Mire, Sweden - P3-2 metaG (Illumina Assembly) | ecosystem: Environmental > Terrestrial > Soil > Wetlands > Permafrost | place: Sweden: Stordalen... | reverse complement strand
TCACAGCACAGATCTTTGTCCCGGGAGATTACTGGATGGAAACCATTCCGTTGCTTCAAAAGCTTCCTGCTTGGCTTTATGCCCTTCCAACAGCTTTGAAAAAAGGTCGTCAGGGAATGATGACTTATTGGTATGCTTTGTCGAAGGAAAGTGCCGAGAATGGCGACCGTGAATCCTTCTCGAAAGCCCTGTTCGAGGATAAGGCGGAAGGATTACTTCCTCTTGAGATTGGCAGTTTGACCAGTAATCTCATCGGCGGCGGTGTGGATACCACGACCTCGACAATGTTGTCTTTTATTCTAGCCTGTATTGCGTTCCCCGAAGCACTAAAGAAAGCACAAGAAGAATTGGACCGAGTAGTTGGAAAGAACAGACTTCCCGACTGGTCAGATGAGGCCAATCTTCCTTATTGTCGAGCTATGATCAAGGAAGTTCTGAGATGGAGGAGTGTGGCCATTCTCGGTGGTTTACCGCACGCGCCTATCAAAGACGACATTTACCGAGGTTATCTGATCCCTGAGGGGACTTCTATCATGGTATAGCGCTCTATAAAGCGGCTAATAATCATACAGGGTAATATTTGGGCAATCCATCGACATCCCCGAGAATTTCCAGATCCAGATAGATTCAATCCAGAGCGATATCTGCAAGAGAATCGCCTTCCGTACCCTAATGAACGAGGATACAATACATTTGGATGGGGCCGTCGACAATGTCCTGGCCAACCGTTGGCCGAACAAGGTCTTTTCCTATCTCTCACGCGAATTGCCTGGGCATTTAACGTCACTAATGCATTGGACGAGAATGTAAGATCTCACGTTGATTTCCTAACTGTGCAGGGCAAGCCGATTCCAGTGGATATCTTCGCTTACACCAATGGCGAGAACATGCGTCCTCGTCCGTTCCGTGCAAGATTTATCCCTCGCACGGAAGCGATAAGAAAACTAATCTTAGATAAAGCGGATGAAGGCGATGTATGGTTGTCACGATATGCAGGCGAAACAAAAGTCCGATTCGAGGACTTTTTCTAGATAGAAACATAGCCGAACCCAGTGAACTTATTGATATCGATATGATTAAACACTCCGGATCCGCTAATGAAATCTATGATACAGATATATGCAATGGTATTCAATTCTCGAGGTGTTCAATTCTCGAGAGGCGACTTGTCTCATCTTGAATGAATGCCTGTTGAAGGGAGTGCATTCAATGCTTCTGGCCGAGCAGGTCTTCGCCTTCCCATCATTCCTCTCTCAGAGACCAACGGCAGACTCTGATCGATCGACACGTCCGGAAGTAGGCCTAGGAGATTTGATGGGGGATCAAGTAAGTCAGGTCGTCGGGTTTGGATTGTCGGTAAGTCCAGATCTCGGAACTGTGGAGGCGTAGGAGGTCGATTGTGAAGCGTTTGATATGGGTGATGTAAAGATGGCACTATCGTTAGCTACGCCTGGAACGTAAGACAAATACATTGATCATCATCGTCTGGATTTGGAGGAATGTCCATTTCCCGCACGGCAATGTCTACAATTAGTCTACCTTCTAAGCAGGGCACGAGTACCATCAAACTCAATCATTTCAAAAGCGTCGATATTGATAAAACAGGAACGTGAGAGGTGGATTTCCGTTCTCATTGCGTCGGAGGAATGATTTGATGAATGCATTCCTGCGGTGGGAACCCGGCAATTGAAACGAAGTGACTGCGAGGCATCGTCGAAGGGCGTCGCGGGCACATTTTTGGATGTAGGAGGTTCTGGAGGAACGAGTGATGTCGAGGGAGCTGGTCGAGGCGTTGTACTCGTTGGGTGAGCGAAACGAAGGGATGGTGGCATCGCAATAAAGGTTTGTTTTGTGCTGATTCGCGACGAGTTGATGTCGATCAGCGCGTTGACGTTCGGAAGCGCCCTAGGATCAGATCAAAACTCTTTTGTGAGCATCGCCCTCTGATTTTGACGGGTGCGAATAAAGCCGGGGTTTCCCTCTCTAAGCCCGCACACAGCCATTCTATTTTGGTAGTCGGTGGTGGCCGTGCTGATTGACTGAGCGAATCGTGGCCGTTTAATCGACTTCGTGTTATTGCTGCGTCCTCATACTCCCACATCACAAGAATGAAGCTCTTTTCTATTGCCATCCTCCGGAATGGGACATCCCCGGCCGTGCAACTTGCCTCCGCCCAAGACCTGTCCAGTTTCGGCTTCTTCCAGCGTTCATCCGTCGGCGAGTTCATGACATTCTTCTCCAAGACCGTCGCTGAGAGGACCAAAGCTGGCCAACGCCAGGACGTCGAAGAGAACGGTACCCTCCCCGTCCATCATATCACTCATTCATAGAATACGTGAGTCATGTCTACGCCCGAACAGAGGGCATAGCAGGCGTCCTGATATCCGATAAAGACTACCCCATCCGCGTGGCTTATTCCCTGCTTACCAAAATCCTCGATGAGTTCCTGCAGCGCTATCCGCTGTCTAAAATCCAGTCCGCGTCATCCCTGGACTTTCCTGAACTTAATAGCGTATGGCCCCAACTAGTTCATGGTTTGGGGACTGATGGTAGTACTTGATGCGGTTCCAGGATCCGAAACAGGCGGACACGATTATGCGGGTGCAGGCGGAGTTGGATGAGACTAAGATTGTGTTGCATAAGACTATTGAGTCTGTCCTTGAAAGGGGCGAGAAGCTGGATAGCTTGGTGGAGAGGAGTGATGCCTTGAGTGCGCAGAGCAAGATGTTTTATAAGACCGCAAAGAAACAGGTATCTACCGCCACGATACTTGGATTAATCGCAGAATTCGTGTTGCCTTGTCATGTAGAGGTTATGCGCGGGAGTCACAAGGGACGGCGAGAGAGTTTGGGGGGTTGCGGCGAGGAAGTCAAAGTTAGCAATCCTACAAACGCTCGTAGAATCTATCAATAAAGGACTGCGCCAGTACGATGCGGCTCGGAGTGCGGAGAGGTAGACATGAGGCGCGTTACGACTGGTGTTTTGCATGGTGTTAGCACTGTAGGATTTATTGCACATGTATTAGGCGGAGAGTCTCAGAAATGGACCATTATAATATTATTTTGCGTCTGGAATCTACCGTAGTTTCACTTCGGGCCTATGTCTTCTGGCCCATGACCTTAAGAGGCTCCCGCAACCGCTCTGGTGTAGCATTGCTCGTGCGGCAATTCGCGCCCTGTCAGGAAACAATGAGTCCTCTGGACGCAGCTTTGAGTTCTCGGCAGGGTACAAGAAAGCAAGGACATTTTTAGATTAGAATTTCACACCGAAACTATCTAAAGTAATGAGACATGGCCTGTTCATACAATTACAGAATACCCCAATTCCTGAAACACTACACTACAACTTCGCCTTTGGCACCTCTGCGTCACATCTCTTCACGATCCAGTCGGCAATATACTTGATGGACTCATTCCTCAGACTCTCCGGCTCATTATGCAATTCATGAAAGTATCCCTCCCAGATCTTCAACTCCCTATCTTCATTTCCCTTGGGTAATTTCTCAAACATCTCCTTCGTGGCATCCACGGATGTAACTTTATCGGCTGAGCCTTGTTGGACTAGCAAAGGCATTGTAATAACAGGAGGATGAAGGAGGAGGTCTTCGCCTCTGGTGAGCATAGTGTAAATTCCGAGTAGTGTCCCCGTACCGTGGACGAGGGGATCTGAATCATATCGTTTTGCGACCTCTGGATCTCGCGAAATATCTTTGCCCTACCATTAGATGTAGAAGGAATACACAGATACGGGAACAGGACTGTGGATGTGGAAGTTGGGGAATATTTTCGATGCCAAGCCTGCAGCAGAGACTACTAATCCAGGAGGAGGTTTAACAATTCTTATAAGCGGTGACTGAGAAATAACTCCTCGAAGAATATCCTTCTCAGGTCCATTGGCAGCATACATCAAAGCGAGCGCGCCGCCCTACAGTCAGCACTCAGAAGACTACGAGAAGATGATACCATACTGTGGCCCCAGATAAACACGGGAACGTTGAGGGTCTCTGCTTCTGCTTTGACTTGTTTGACAAAGTAATCGATATCTTCCAAGGCCTTGTCGGTTCCTCCCGTTACTCCCCAATCCTTCTTCTTAATTGCACTTCGTCCAAAACCACGCTGGTCCCACGCAAACGTCTTTATCCCCCGTTCCGCAAAGTTGGAAAAGACGTGGTCATATCGCTCAACATACTCGCTGAATCCATGGATAAACAGAAGCAGAGCAATCGGGGCGGCTGTCACAGGCTAAGAATTACCACTGCAGCGCACAAAGAAACGTACAATCCATGTTTTGGTAAACAGTTGAGCCCCATCAAGGGTCACGTATCCAGTCTGTACAGACATTTTGGAGGGCGAGGTCGATGTTGACGGTGATTGAGACATGCGATGTTTGCGCGGCGGTGACTTTGTGGTTGAGGGGCGGTGGACGATCAAAGAGCGCAAGGGCTTAAAGTGCGTGCATGTGATTGTCCACCTCACTCTATACCGTAAGCGAGAGATAGAGTTACTCAACGCAATGGTTCCACTTAACGAGGCGGGGACGCCTTGGATTTTCATTAAATGAGTTTGGAAACGCGAGCAAATGAAGTTATAGCGCTGACTTGACTACATACAAACTTTCGTTCGTGACGCTGAACGTGTGACCGATCGAGAGATACAGATCTGGCTTAGATGATTATAGATATACTCCACTAAAATGTCTACGACTACTACCGACAGAGAGCGTAGTTACAGCAATCCGCAATACTTTGCAGGTATCAAAATCCAACATCAACAATTCACCTAAAAGAAAGAACCTTGAGGAATCCTTCCCTACATCTCAAGAAGATCATCAGGGATGTTCAAGTCCATTCCAAGATCATCTCCAACAAGCCCAGTAATCTCCTCCAGTATGTTCACATCAGTAGGCGCATTCGACACCGTTTCCCTAGATTCTTCGAGGTCGACAGCACTAGTGGGGCCACTTTGATTGGGAAGACTGGCATCTTTATCCGGGAGACTGACATCTTTGTCAATGGTACTACCCTCCTGGAGTTGAATATTGCTGTCCCTCCCGTTGCTGGCTACTTCCATCTCTTCGCCGTGCTCAGACTCTCGCTCCCGTTTTGTGCCTGCATTTAAACTTGCCACGCTCGCGCTACGAGTATCATGTCTGACAAGAGACAACTCTTCCATCATCCTACCATTAGCTGACTGCGCCGTCTTAGGAGGTACATCATTTCCAGTGCCTTCCAGAGGGCTTCGTAAGGCAAGCTCATGATGACGTCTTTTAACTCCCCATGTAAACTGTCTTTATCGGGAATAAGAGCAAGTAGCCCGATCACTGCTGCCTCAACGCTCGTGTGGGTCATATGAACCGTTCGCTGCAGTAAGAGTACAAGTTTGTCTGTCCCGTCCAATGAACCAACAAAGGTATTTCTCGACTCCACCGTTCCTAAAGTCGATCGATCGCGCCATGTGTCCATAACGCCAGCAAGCGATGTCGTCTATATCAATATCACACGACAAAAGGGACTTACTTGTTGGACAACGCCATTTGAATCAGCAAAATGTATGATATTCTGGAAAAGACTCGTCGGATCAACATTATCTCGAAGATTCCCTTTCGCCCATTTTGGCTCTGGAAGCGGATCTTGCATATCTAACCAAATCTCCATGACTTTGGTATTCTCCCATTTGCCTCCAGTCGGATCGACGTCTGTGCCTATGAATTTTGAACCTGCTCCTGCGTCGCTTGTCACTGAGCCTGAATCCTTGGTCTCATCTGCGCGGACTTCCTCGAACTACCGTCAATGAAGTTTCGAGTGGCACATACAGCAGCCCATCCATCTCCTTCGACTCTTAAATAGCCAGCGGTCCGATTGAACAGGACGGCCGTTAGATGTGTTGCAGGTATTACGATCCTTTGAGTTCCCTTGTTGAATGACACTGAGAGCCGATCGGGAAATTTTGCCGCGATGTTGGCCGGGGTGAGAGCAGGTCTCGATGAAGGGGGAGAATTTGCGGTTCGGAAATGAAATCGCAATCTCGAATCTCGCGTATCTGTCATCAACTCTGTATTTGGAAGAAAGTCTTACCAGAAGAGAAATTTCCTACTTTGATTCTGGATACTCGAAATTCCGAAATCATCTTCTTTTCCTTACTCGGTGGACGGTGATGTTTGTGATTGTGGTTTGCGTTTGGCTGAGATGGTCTTGATTCTACTTTCTGACGTTTTGACGGTGGAGTATTGGAGTGACTAGATACCGCACTCTGAGGATGTTGTTGATTTGTTGGATGAGAATATCCATTCGAGGAATACGGTTGAGGGTGATACGGAGCGACTTGAGGTTGTAAATTCGCCGGGGGCGGTTGATAGGGCGGTCCAGCGAAAGTGTTTGGAGGAGCCTGCAATTGTTGGCCGGCATACGGGGATTGATATGGCGGGGGATTGTAAAAGTAGCCCTGCGGAGTAAGGACTGCATAGCCATATGCCGGCGGAGCCTGATTTGCGAAATATGCCGATGGAGGACCAGCAGGTTGAGGCTGTGGTTGAGCAGGCGGAGGGTAGCTGTATCCCTGATACTGTCCCTGCGCCTGTGGTTGTGTCGGATTATGTTGTTGAGGCTGTTGCGCTGAGCCTGGAGCAGGGGGTGGAGCAGCCTGATTCGGAGGAGGATTCTGTGATTGAGGCGGTTGCTGCGGATGCTGTTGCTGTTGCTGATATTGATAGTGCTGTTGATTTTGATACATTTTGATGAGGATGATACTGCAGCAACGATCCGGATTCAATCCACTGTTCGATACCTCCCCACCGGTCCTTGTTCCCGATTGCGCAGCGACAAGCGCTACTCCGGAAGAATAGAGATTTCGGAAGCCGATACTAGTCTAGCTAGCTATAGCTCAATTGTTGTGGGGAAATTTCGTCTGGAGTGCGTTCGTCACCTTGCAGGCATTGCGACAAGGTTTACGGCGAGAGACGTAAGATACACACTTCAAAGTTTGGAGGTCAAACCAAATGAAGTTTCAACTTTAGCACCAAACGCTGTGTGCGTTTGACTCGGGTGAGAAGACCTTTTCCGTGGACACACATACATACTGTGCTACGTGCCCACGGCTTCCACCAAAAATTAAACTTTAATTTGTATAGACAAATCGTAGCCTAATTCCTCGTCTCTCATTGGCCAATTTCTCTTCAGCCCAGAGGATAGACAAATAGTAGCAGTGATTCCTTTTCGCCCGCATGCGCCTAGCTATTACCCCCACACTGTTCATAATTCCGGGAACTATTGCTTGATTCCGGCATTTGGCGACAAGCGAGTTCAACCAATCAGGGAAACATGTGAACGTTCGGCTGTAAATCGGACAGGTTATTTACGCTAGGTCGTCCGATTGTGTCCTCTGAGGCTCTGACGCCAGAAAAGGGGCAACCTTCGTTTGTTTCGTCCATGGACGAACGGAGGTACCATGTCGCCTTGGACGTTCTGTGGACAAAAGTTTTCCAGATTGCCTCGCGGAGAGATATCGTTATAGCCTCGGTTGTCGGCCTCTGTGGACTTGGACTGTTCTTTTCTGCACGACGATGTTTAGCCCTAACTCCGTCCGAGAGACAACTCCTTCAGGAAGCTGGTAATTTCCCAACATCTCGCTCTGTACGGCGTGAGATTGACCGTAGTCGAATCTGAGTACGTTAAAACGCATACTTCTTTCGTCGAGGTGGATTCGCACAAACTTCGTATATTCTATGCCGAACATTCGCTTGTGACAAAATTACCGAAACCAACTCCGTTAATTGTGTTCATCCATGGATTAGGTGGGCAAATCAACCAGTTCGAGCCGCTGTTGCAATATTTCGGACAAGTCGCTGATGTCCTCTGCCTCGATCTCCCTGGATGCGGACAATCTCCTCTCACAGATCGACGATGGGATTTGTACACCACGGATGCTCTTGCAAATCTTGTCTATCGCGTAATAGAGGGGAGGATGGCGGATAGGAAGATAATCTTGATTGTGCATTCGCTGGGAACTATGATTGCTGGGCGCTTGGCGTTGAGATTGGGTGAACAGTGTTTGGCTGTTGTGCTTCTATGTCCAAAGGCTGAGATCTCGGAGAAAGAACAGAAGGGAATACAATTCATCACGAAGTTGCCCGAGTTTGTATTCGACTTGTTCAGAAAACGAGACCGCGCGTAGAATCCTACCGTGTTTGACTAATAGTAGAGGTGGAATTCATTCAGCAAGTGTGAGCCGCATGGTTGGACCGAATGTCTCTGAGAATATCAAAACACGGCAGTTGGTGTGGAATCTTCAATCGCAAACACCTACATCTCTCAGAATGTTGAACGGAGCCACTCCTTTAAGTCCTGAAGAGTGGGGAAGGGTCATCCCACCTATTCTGATCGTAGCAGGCGAGCTGGTATAAATTCCGTCTTCTATGCTAACATCCCGCAGGACAAAGTCTGTCCTCCGAATAATGCGAAGAAACTGCGCGCGTGGCTACCTGACGAGAAAACGCCTGAACCCTTTATCGTCCCGTTTTCCGGACACGCCATCATGGTCGAGGCAGGAGAGATTGTATGTGATGTCATCAATGATTTCTTGGTCAAGTTGGATCCGCATCTCTCTCATGCATGGCAGCTGAGCTACACGGCCGGAGAAAAATGGAGTTTGAAAAATGAGGAAAAGGTGCACCTACAGAGGTAAGAAGGACTGATTGCAGTGGAAGACTGTTCAAAGTGTGTCAGGTCTCATTGGGACATCTCCCCTTCGAGCGATGAAAGTACCCGTTCGCCTTTATGAATCTAATACGCAGATTCTCCGCCAAACAGACCAAGCCCATTCGCCATTCCATCTGATTCGTCTGTATCCAAAAGTACGCCATGTCATCGACATCTCACACGGCGTCGATGCTGCTTATGATCCTACATCCTTCCACGGTACCCCAGTCACGTATCATAAATACCCCACTGCAGCCAAGGTCCCCCCTACGGAGGAAGATGTGAAGGGTTTCATTGCTATCGTCAAGGAATGTCTTGCAACCTCCAAGGCGGAGGGAATGGATGATGCAGAGATCTGTGTACATTGCCATTATGGCTTCAATAGAAGCGGATTTTTGCTTTGCTGTTGGTTGATTGAGCAGGAGGGATATGGCGTTAAGGAAGCGTTGGAGGCATTTAAAAATGCGCGGCCAAATGGCATTAGACATATTCGTAAGTCCCCTGGACAGATTGGAGCTAATGCAGATTTCATTTCAACTTTGCATAGGAGATATCCGGGTTTGTAGGTAGGAATGGAGTTGTGGATTTGCTTTTGAGAAGTGATTTCTATAGATTGATATCAATATGGATACATCCGGAGATACAGATGTAAATCATTGCCCGATACCCGTTGCTGTAGCGCGCGCGGTGGCGGAAATTGATCGGCGGAGAACCGCGGCTCGGCGAAAAATTCCGATGCTGACTGTAAAGTTCCATCACTCGGACGAAAATTCTGATCAACGCATTTGCAACCGGCGGCAAGTCGAGACAGGGTCCAACTTTCGTCGAGTGCACAATGCGTCGGTTACCGTCCGCTCCTTCAACTTCGTCCACGTTATGCAATCGTTGTATTCGGAGACATCCCGCAGCCCCAAGGCTGAACCGTCAATCGACATTTCTCGCACAACATCGGTCGCAATCCCCTTCCTCTGCACAAGATGTATCCAACCGACGCAATTTGTCGCAACTGGCAGGTTCAATCGACGGATATTCTACCAGTAACTGGAATGCGCTGATGCACTCAAATCCGCCTTCGGAGACTATGTCGCCTTCGTTTCCGGGGATCACACATGAGGTGCTGGATAAATTGTTCGAACGGTCGCCGTTATGGCAACCGATAGAGGAGCGACCCATAATAAGTCCGACAATAAACTCTGACGACCCAGATGGAGTTCAAAAATATCTCCTCCAGGGTTCTCCGATCCCCAAGAACACAGTGGAGCTTCTAACAGTCCTCGACGCCCTTATAGCGAAAGACGATCTAGGCAGAGCGGTGATGGTGGTTGCATCACTGAAAAAACAATTGGATCCAGGTACACCTCTGTCCACGCTGGTATACAACAAGTATCTGGAAGGAGTCATCTCCTCTAGTATACAAAAAAGTGCCGGAATTGGGAAACCGATGGAATGGTTCCAAGAAATGGGCAAGGCCGGTGTCAAACCTGATCGTACGACGTTTGCGTTGCTGTCGAAATCCGCGTTTTCTTTAGGTTCGGTACAAGATGCCAATCGAGCCGCTCGCAAAGTATTCGGACTATGGAGAGAGCAAGGCGGTGAAATGGGAGACCTATTATGCGATTTAATGTTCCCTCAAGAAGAGATAGTGCGATCACTGAAGGTGTCTTCCAAAATTAGTGGAGTTAACTGTTAGTTGAACAAGATGTCGCTGGAAGATGTCTCGGAGGGTTATCGAACTGTTTTGGAGATTGTAATAAAAACAGTCAAACAGACCCAAACGCTTTTGCGAGAAATTCAAACAAGTGAAATTCCGGCCATTCGGAAAACCGTATCCAAATCACCAAACTTGGAATTCATGCGAAAATCCCTCGAAATACTCTTAGTCGACGACTCTAAAGCGCTCGAGAAGGCATCGGAGGAGTTAGAAACTCCCGCAGAACCCGCCGAGCTTGTCAATGACAGTTATGCTATGGCTCGACAACGTCAATTGGAAGAAGGTGTCTACGCTAGCGCCCTCGAAGTTTGGAAACACGAAATGAATGAAGCGATGAAACGGGGCGATATCTATTACAATCGACTTGGTATGCAAGGTCTAGCATGGGATTGGGTCCAGGCCATGAAACCAAATTTAGTAAAACACATTGAAAACATTCGACCGAAGAATGTCAACAGTGACGGACTAGAAGTTGTACCTAGTATCGAGAAGGACACCACATCAGCGAGACTGGAGCATCTCTGGCTCACTGCGCTCCCGATCGATACATTGTGTGCTATCACCGTCGTCGAGCTCCTCCGCGCAATGACGAACGAGTTCAGAAGTATGGGAAGCAGGGCTACCAATTTGATTCAGGGAATTGGAAGATCTGTTGAAAAGGAGATGCAAGCGTCCGATGTGGTGAGAAAGGAGAATAGGGGGATGCATCCGAAACATCTTAATGTGCGACATTTACTACTCAACAAGAGGGCCGCGGAGAATTACGCGAGGAAATTCCGCAAAGAACTTCTCCTGTCGAAAAGTGGCGTAACTCACTGGCCTTTTGAGTGGCGGAATGATATTCGAGCCAGGGTTACACACTTAATTCTCACAACTAATTCTTAGGGCGCTGCTGTACTCTTGTCAAGTTTCCTTGAGACTGCAATGGTGAAAATGCTGCATGTTGACGAAAATGGAAAGAAACATTCGCAGCTTGCGCCAGCATTTTACCACACCTACGCTTATGTCGGTGGAAAGAAAGTCGGAATGATTAAACCGAATAAATTCGTGGCAGAAAGGTTTTCATCAACCGCTGCAAACGCCTGCGGGTTAATCTGCAAGAATGCACCCATGGTTGTGCCACCTAAGCAGTGGACAAGCTGGGATGAAGGCGGGTACTGGTATACACGTGAAGAAGTCATGCGGACGAGACAATCTCTTGAACAACGGGCATACCTGAAAGAAGCATCGGATGCAGGCCAGTTGTCCGAAATCTACCGAGGTCTGGACGTTTTGGGGGAGACTTGCTGGACTATCAATCGCAGGCTATTTGATGTTATTCTCAAGGTTTGGAATTCTGGCGAGAGCATTGCGGATATCCCTCCTCCGGCGTCGGATTTGCATTACCCGGAGCAACCTACGTCAGCTACCTGGGATGTCAAGGCTCGAATGGACTGGATCCAGGAGTGTCGAACCATGAGTCGGCTTATGCAAAACTCTCACTCGGTCCGATGTGATATCAACTACAAACTCGAGGTCGCTCGAGCGGTACCCCCTTTGTGCACATAACTCTAATGTTAGTTTCTGGGCAAAAAGTTATATTTCCCTCACAGTCTCGATTTCCGCGGCAGAGCATATCCCGTCCCTCCTCACTTCAATCATCTAGGAAACGATCTGTGTCGTGGACTTCTACTATTCCATGAAGGCAAGCCGGTTGGTGCTCAAGGATTAAGATGGCTTAAGATCCATCTCGCCAATGTCTACGGATTAGACAAGATGAAACTCGACGAAAGAGAAGATTTCGCCTCGAACAATCTTGAAAATGTCTTTGATTCAGCTGATAATCCACTTGACGGCAAACGTTGGTGGCTAGATGCCGATGATCCATGGCAATGCCTCGCGACTTGTATGGAATTGACCGCAGCCCTACGCTCGGAAGACCCAACAAAGTATGTCTGTCATCTGCCAGTGCATCAAGATGGTAGTTGTAATGGTCTTCAGCATTATGCTGCCCTTGGCGGGGATCTTGAAGGAGCAAAGCAAGTCAATCTCGAGCCTTCAGATCGTCCGCAGGATGTCTATTCCGGTGTGGCGCAATTGGTTTCCGCCGATATGGAACGACTGGCCGCCGAGGGAAACGATATTGCAAAGGCTCTAGTCGGCAAGATTTCGCGGAAGATCGTCAAGCAGACGGTCATGACCAATGTTTATGGAGTCACATTCGTGGGTGCAAAAGCCCAGATCTACAAAGCATTGAAAGACAAGGGTGACATAGATACCTCGATTCTCAATGTAGTTTTCCCCTTTGACACCTGCTTACAATTTAGGTTTCAGCTGATCTTATCGCTCGTTCGACTTTCAAGTGTTTGGAAGACATGTTCCGAGGTGCCCACGAAATCCAGGATTGGCTCAAAGAATGTGCTCGACGAATCTCCAAATCTCTCGGTCCCAAAGACTTCCTCGACAAGAAACCCTCCTCGTCCCTCCCTTTCCTCAACACTGTAGTCTGGACCACACCACTTGGTCTCCCGGTATGTCAACCCTACCGTAAATTCCAACCAAAATCGATCAACACGTTGATGAGCAACATTTTTCTCTCAAATCCAAACTCTATGGGACCTGTCAATGTGCGAAAGCAGGCCACGGCTTTCCCCCCTAACTTCATCCATTCTCTAGATGCATCGCATATGTTGATGAGTGCGATTGCTTGCGATAAGGCCGGGCTGACATTTGCCTCTGTCCATGATTCGTTCTGGACTCACGCTTGCGATGTGGATACTCTGAACGTTGTGTTGAGAGAGGCGTTTATCCGGATGCATTCAGGGGATCTAGTCAAGAAACTACGTGACGAGTTTTTGGAGAGATACAAAGGATATTATTATATGCCCGAGATCAGCGACTCCGAAGAGACCGCTACACTGGATACCGAAGGACTGAATATGGAAGAAATGTCTTCTGGAGAGATTTTGAAGACAGTCTCCAAGAGGAGCGGAGGCAGATGGAAGCCTCTTGACTTCCCTCCAATTCCCCAGAAGGTACAAGCTCCCGGGAGACCTGTGGCTAATCGTTTAGGGCAATTTCGATGTTACCAGATTGAAGGACAGTGTCTATTTCTTTTCGTAATTACACCACATCTTACCTTGGGATAGAAGTTGTTAGAATAGCATATACCCTACTCAAAGGGTGGTAAAAGCATGGCGTTCATGAATAATGCGGACAAGCATGTATTATATGGGTATTAGTGTCCCAAGGTATTTTTATAGATATTACCCAGTTAATATACTGTTCTATACAAATGCGCAATCTACTAGCTCCCTCGTCGATTTGTGTCTTTGAAATCTTCTTCATCTTCTTGCCAGTATGTACTCGATAACATCCATCGCTGCAGTTTTTCCCAAGTACTGCTCGTCGACGTTGGAAATGAGGCCATCGAGATCTGAGATCGTACGACTAAACTCCTCGCGTATGAGAACACGATTATGATGAAATATAATTTGACAAGCCAAAAGAAGGCAATTGACATTTTACTGAGTGTCGAACCCGGTAAATTATCACTTGATGGTCCAATTTCACCCACGAGACTCGCAGTTTGCGCCTTCAGAGGATTTGCTGCTGGTGTAGCGAAGATATGCACTTTCGTTACATCCGGATGCTCGGGATCAACAAATCCAGCTGCTGACTTGACGCTGTCGAATGTCTTGTCGCCTATTATCGGCGTGTTATCTGAATTGGAGACGATGAGAACCCATATCGATGCAAAAAGGACGGTGTAGAGGATGTTGATGAGGAAATCGAGGGCGAAGAAATACGCATACCAAACCAATTTGATCGGTTTTTCCTACCATGAATTAAGCCCTCCGAGAGAAACAACATCTTTTATTTGTTTCAATGCCCATAAGCATACCCCTGTACCTATGATTGACCATATATACATACTCATCTGTAGTCCAGACATCTGCGCGCCTAGAGCAATTATTAGTCTGCTGTTTGGCGATGCATTACCCGTGAACAATGAGAGGATTCCATAGAATCCGGAGACCTTGTTGATAAGAGTGAATATTGTTATCACTTCTGTAGCGGTTTGGAGATCAATGAGTCCCAGACACGTTCGTGCTTTGGGGAAATGTATGCGCAGAGTTTGAACCATTGTTTGTGCTGGTCCGATCAGCCGCAGAGATCACCACGTCTGAAATTCCGTCACATCTATTCTGATCGGGTCTAGGACAACGACATCGGCACTTTCTGCTGATGGATGCTGAGCTAGAGAATGTCCTTAATGGCTTGTACTCTCTGCTTGTAGCGTAGGCTGACCATGCTAGGATCAGTGGCAATGATGTTGTAGGAGTCATGGTGATTGACAAGACAGGACAAGTTGCCGGAGGTATCAACACACAGCATCTACGGGAACATACTGACCGGTTTGTGTAGTGAAGGGCGACGTTAGCAGCACGTCCGTTGCAGAGATTCTGGAGCTCGAGAAGTCTGTGAAAGAAGGCGAGCCGACTGCGGCATTCAAGGTTGGTCAGAAGTAGGACCCGTTGTCTAAGAAGGCCGCTCACCTTTGCTAGGAAGATACTTTTACGGCGAGATGGAGAGATTTTGATTGCAGTACTGAAGGACAGTTTCGCTAGAAGAATGTCGACTCTGGGAAACTAGTGAATTCTCTGCAGTGATACCCTACCAACAAAGGAGAGTCTTAGAGAGGAAGCTCGAGATGACTGCGGATGTTCTTTTAGTGGAGACACATCCACCGTACTTGTATAGTAGATAAACTGTCGAATTAAATTTACATGGTTTATTGTTCTTGCAATTATGCGTCAGGAAGCGGTCGACAAAACATGATAGATATGTACAGTAAGGCTTATTGGGATTTGGGGGTTGGGGTGACCTCCTCCTTATGTCGATAAATAAACAAAGTGCTGGCGATCAAATGAACCATTTTTAATCGGTGTGACGAAGCCTTCAGCATCGCAACAGAATGCCTCCGCTGGTTCGCGGGAGAGCAGACTTGCACAATGGAACAGAACGAAGCGCAGATCGAGTGAGAAGAACCCGCAACCGTATTCCTCAATCCTGTCAAGAATGTCGACGGCGCAAACTCAAGGTCTGTCCACGCGTTAATGATCTGATATTGTAGTG
>Ga0182024_10014049_pt1 | contig 15524 bp, 12 predicted proteins | sample P32metaG_FD_120480 | JGI IMG/M metagenome (GOLD analysis project Ga0182024, IMG submission 120480) | Permafrost microbial communities from Stordalen Mire, Sweden - P3-2 metaG (Illumina Assembly) | ecosystem: Environmental > Terrestrial > Soil > Wetlands > Permafrost | place: Sweden: Stordalen... | reverse complement strand
TTCCATCCGCGGTTACCGGGCAGCTGCAGCAAGCCTGCAGTTCCTGGCTGTTGTCAAAAACGTAAAACGCCGCGCAGAGATCGGCCTCTCCAGCGCTGCCGTCGTTGATAACCCGCACCGTAGTATCCGGACTGCCAGCGGTATTCGCACCGGAGTAATACCCCAGCGCATACACGTCATCAGGAGCGTTTTGAGCCACAGCTGAGGCCGTTCCAAGCACCAGGGCAATGGCCAATATCGGAAGCAATGTACACATTACTTTCTTCATTGAAGATCCTCCTACTTTGGGCGCTGCCTGGCTGGGGGAGGACCGTCAGCTCAAGGATGCGCTGGGGCATCATCACCTTCTTGACTGATCTTTACAATTACCCACGTAGCTTAGCCGAACACACGAGAGAATCTGTGGATCTACTTCTAATGGGTTAGTTCTGCAACTACTGCCGATTGCATTAGTCGGAAAGATGGGCGGTCGCCCAGGTAATTCCGCGGAGAACCTTTTGCGCTACGAGACCGCTTGGAAAAAGGATTTTTACCCGGGCGATCGGCGCTTTGAAGCTGCTTCAGCAAGACGAATAAATATCACCGCCTTGATCGAACGATGGGAGGGCTGAAAACTTTAGCGATGCCACGCCGACGTCGGTCGACCCGCGCACGCGAGGATCGTTGGGCCTCGTGCTCCAGGAGATGGGCCGTCACTTTGTCGGGCTGTGGAGCTATGGATGATCATCTCCGGCATGAACCGGGAAGATGATTGGATTCCCCTGCTCATTGAGGACCTGAGACCTAGGACGCAGCAACACCATGTGAAAAATACTTAAGCAGTAGTTTTCGATGGGGGCGAGCACGCGCTTCATGCACGTAGCCTTCCTCTACTGCAGTCCGCATGCGCGAAATTCACTGTACCGGCAGCGCGGTCCATTTTTGCGAAACAAAGCCACTAACGTCTTTGCCATCGACACCAGCTGAACCGTTCTGCCTTATCTTAGTTATATGGGGACACCGGAAGACTGAACAGGGTGGATGCTCGTGGGTGTGAGCCGACCGATCTTTTGGAATTATCGCTGTTAGTGTTTGGTGATCACCGATAACAGCAGCACAAGTTGTGCTATTACGATCAGCGTCAGTAGGGCTGGGTGATGTCACATCATTGTTACTGCAAATTTGACTTTCAAAATTAGCGGCGCCATTTTTCTGAGCCAGAGTGATCACTGACACGGATCGGGAATCGCGGAAGGCCAGCGCATTTACCGCTGCGTTCACCGCAGAACAAATCCGCAACCCGGCACTCGTCCGGATTATCGGATACGTCGCGCACTGGCGAAATCCGAGTTGCTCTACCTCCCCGGCCCGAACTCCACCACTCCAGTTTGCCATAACAGAAAGGACATTCTGCCTGGGCAAACTTCAATTCATATTGCGCCAGGGTAGAGCCGATCTGGCATCGGATTCCCCCCAAAAAAGCACCCTGAGAAACTCAGGGTGCCTGAACCATTCGTATCCACGTTGCGGCTCAGCGTCTACTCAGCGGGAGGCTTCTGCTGTTCCTTCTTCTGCCGTTCTTCTTCCTGCTTTTTCTCCTCGGGCGTCGGCGGCTTCTGTTGCTGGTGCTGAGGAGGAGGCGCCGGCTTCGTTGCTGCAGGAGGAGTGCGCTGCTGCGGCCGTTCGTTTTCTGGACGAGTTTGCGGCTTGGGAGCGGGTTCGTTCCGGTTCGGCTCGGGTTGATTGGGTGCAGGACGAGCGGTTTCCGGACGATTGGGTTGAGGAGGAGTTTTGGGCTGTGCCGCAGGTGGGTGATCGGGCCGTGTTGGTGGTTCAGTGGGCCGATTCGTCTCAGGCTGTTTGGGCTGGGGACGATTCGGCTCAGTAACGTCCGGCTGCGTCGTGGGAGGACGGCTTGGTACCGGCCGGTTATTCGGCTGAGCCGGAGTGGCCGCGCTCGGATGCTGGTTCGGTGCTGGCTCGGTCCCAGGACGGTTGGCAGGCTGGTTCGCCGCCGGTGTATTGACAGGTTGACCTGGCCGCGCAGCGTTCGGCTGATTCCCAAGCTGGTTGCCGGGTCGTCCGACATTCGGCGTTGCCGGTTTCCCTGGAGGCGCCTGCTTCACCATCGGTCGCGCCGCCGCTGTATTGGCGGGACGCAGGCTCTGCACTTCTTTCCTCGCTAACGGTTCTCCGGGATGCGCGGCTAGAGCCTGCTGCTGTTTCGCAAAAGACACAGGCGGAGGAGGGGGCGTTTTCTTGGCGACTACCTGCCGGCTCGCAACGGCTGCCGGCGGCGCGGCCACGTGATTCGCGCTCGCCGACTTCGCTCCAAGAACGCTCTCTCTCGTCGGAACCACGGCAACCCTTGCGCTCACTGACGCGGCGGCAATATCGCGCGCGCTCACTGCAACCGCCAACTTCGCCACCGGTTGCGCGCTCACGAACGCGTGCTGCGGAACCACCATCACCGCGCCTTGGACATTCCGGTTTGCGTACGTAATGTTCGTGATATTCGTTGTGTTGTGGATGATGGTTGTGTTGTAGACGTTCGTGACTGTGGTAATGTTCACCGTCGTATTGCTGATGTTGACGCGATTCACGTACGCCTCGCTGACGTGATACGACGGCACATACACTTCCCGCGGACCAAGCGGGAACCATCCCACATTGCCGCCGAAGCCCCCGGGCCCCCCGCCGATGAAGACCACCAGGGCGGGTGCATACACCGCTTGCACTGCCACCGGTCCGGCCACCCAGCCCCAACGTCCGCCGACACTCACCCAGCGTCCGTAGTGGAAAGGCGCGTAGCCCCACGAGGAGTCATCGACCCACGTCCAGCCCCAGGGAGAAATCCAATCCCAATGGCCCTCGTGATAGGGCGCCCAACCGACTGCAACCTGGTTGGGAAACCAGACATGTCCGTAATTCGAATCGTCGCGCCAGTCGCCGTAGTCATCCAGATCCTCATAGCCGACCACATCGTGCGCCAGATACTGGGCCGAACGCGAGTAGTCGTACCTGTGATCGCGGCTGTAGGACCAGGTATCGAATTCGTCGAGCCCGCCGATTTGGACCACCTCGGCATCCAGCGAGTCCGTCCCGCTGAATGTGCCTCTCTGCCCGCCCCGCAGCGTATAGGTTTGACCATTGCCGGTCGCCTCGCCTTCGCCTTCACGAACGTTTATGACCGTGTAGCTTCCGTCTTCACTCGCCTCCACGCGATAATGTCCGGGTTGGAAAACCGCAAATGCCTGGTTGGGCGTATCAACCTCGAAGTCATCGTCGTCACCGAGTCGGCGCACCGTAACGTTGATGGCACCGGACGTAAGCTGGATCTGAACCGTATTGTCATCCAGGTCCAGGAAAGAGAACCCGGTATTGGCCGCCAATCGAATCACGGCCGATCCCAGTTGCACTTCGGCGCGTGAGTTCTCATCGGTCCACAGCTGGTCGCCCGTACTCATGGGACGGTTGGGAACCGCTCCAACCCAATCCGTTTCGCCGGCCGGCTGGAAGGAAACCGAACCTTGCAGGTAGCCGAGGCGAGCGACGCGGCCGGGCGGATCGTCTTGATCTTGAGCGGACGCTCGTGTTGGTAGTAATGATCGCTGCGAGCGTAATTCCGAGCACCGCGCCCCACCAGCCTAACTTGTCCAGTGTTTTTGTCATAGAAGTGTATCCCTCCAAGCTTTCTTAGCGAACTTTTCTTCGCGAGCTCCTACGCGAATCCTAGGTTCGCAGAATTCCCGTCAATTTCATGCTCGATATGGCCGCTGCAGACAGAGTTCCCGGAGCATTCCTGACAGCGACCTGACGGCGAGGTCCACAAATAGGCGAACTTGCTCTCGGCCGACACACTCAACTGATCACAAGGATAACAGGTTGGCCGCGCGGCAATCTCGACAGAGGTGCCTTTCACGTCATTCCAAGATTGTCCGCAAATTACGTATCTAGAGACAAAGTTGTCGCCCGGTCGTCATCGTCCCAATTGAGTTACGCCAGGCCTAGTCCAAGGTTATCTTCCGCGGAGGCCGATGGACCACCACAATACAGCGAAAGATACTGCCGGAACTGTTACTCCTGTGTGCATGGAGATATTTATGAAATTCAAGAGTGCAGTGTTCATCTTGCTGCTCGCAGGCTTGGCGCAGGCCAAAGAACCAAAACGGTTCCAAAGCGGCACACTGATGCAGATGGATTCCGTGCAATGCGGCGTTGACGAGAATGGTGGCAAGAGCATTACTGGCGAATTGATTGGTACCGACTCAGGACACAAAAAAACTCATGAGCTGCTCTGTCAGGAATACGTCCTCCAGGCAGAGCATGTGATATATCGGATCCGTCCCAAAGATCAAAAGCATCCTGCTCTTCTGCCCGTGGGAGAGAAGGCCCAATTCCGCATGGACAAAGACAAGATGGTCCTGCGTGTCGAAGACCTGGACGACAAAGATCGTGACTACATCGTAGTCTCAATGACGCCACGACAGGACTCCAAGACCGAAACGTCCGCGAAAATCACCCAATAGAGCTAATGCGGACGTATTCACGGAACCAACCCCAAATGGCTCCGCTTAGGTGTCCGTTTTCCATTGCTGTGCGAGCGTTCATCGCTCACGTGGAAGGTTGGTAATGGCCGAATACAACTTTCAGTTGCGAGGCTGGCACGCTCTCGTCGCAATCGCGGCTCTGCTCGGGTTTGTGGGCATGAAGATGTGCCTGCGGGTCCGCTCGGTGGACGACGCGATGCGAGATGCTGTCCGAGCGGAGCTGCTCAACGAGTATTCAGGGCGGGGCCCGAAGATGTCGCACGGCTGGTGACGGAGGCTCGCGAAGGATCGCCGGTCGAACCGGTGCAGCCGCTGGTTCATCGAGACGTGGAGTTCAAATCCATTGCAGCACGCGGCGAGATTGCTGGACCGGTAACCCTGGTTCGAGCGGAAATCACAGTGGACGGTGGTCCGCCGCCGGACGGCCATTCGGTTCGCTATTTCCGCCTGTCGACCAAGTTTATCGGCGGAGGCTGGATGGTGGTCGGCCAAAGCGATTCTTACGCCTATTTCACTGAACTGGTGCCCTGACCCGCCAGGCGTTGCTCATCTGCCCTCGGCATGTTGAAGCAATAAGAAAGGCCAGCAAATCGCATGAGCCGATTTGATCATCCCCGGTCAGCAGTGAAAGTGGCTGACCGACGGGACATTATCTTGCCGGGGTGGAGACGACATCCCTCGGGGTTTTGTCGTGGGTGATGTGCTCTGCGATCCTAGACACGAACTTCGGCGCGTGGCCCTTCACCATTTGCCGGATGCCAGGGCCAAACTCGTGGAAGAGGTTGGCCCCCGCGTCGCTGCCAATCGTCGAACCAAAATCGTTGAACGGCGCCGAAGCGGATCGCTCCCAATATGGACGGTAAGCAGTGTGGATACCGACCGATGTCAGCACCCCGAGGAAATACGAAGTGTTCAGCTTCCCCTTTCCGGAGTCGTCACGCGTGATAAAGGTGCGCGAAGCTGCGTAAGTGGCCCGGCCCATAAAGCTGCCGCTGGTCGACGAGTGATAGCGCAGGTCCTGCTTGAGCAACGACGGATCCAGGTACCTACCAAGAAAGGTTTGGGACCCTTTTTGAATAGGCCCCACTGTATAGAGAGCGGTTAAGCTGGGCTGCGGTCCGGGAGTGACATGTCCCAGTTCTGTTTCGCGCATTATGCCCGTGTTGAAGCCAACCGCGCCAAGTGTCAAAGGCGAGCGTGCTTCATTGACGAATGTCTGACGTTTCTCTACTTGTGCTGGAGACTGTAGCGACGGAGCCTCAGGAAGTGATCTCCACGTATGCATCTCCTGGCGCTGCACTTCCTGCGAGTTTGAGCCATGCCCCTGAAGCAAATCAGCTGACGGAGGTTCGCTCTGGCATAACGCCCCGCAATCAGCCAATAGAAAAAAAGAAATGACCCGGATTGATGCGATTCGCGTCAACATAGCTCAGACCCGCAAAACGGCAAGCGATTTTCCGGCTCCTCGGCGATTCGGCTGGAAGCACACCTCGACGTTAGCACTCCACGTGGCATTCGTCTGAGCAAGAGTGCTCACCCCGGGGCAGGAACTTTGATGATCGAAGAGACAGTCCGGGTTGCGAGCCAAACTCAGTAGCGGTGAGAGCTACGCTGTGCATTCGTCAGGTTACGGCTATTGGCGCATGAGCGAAGGGTGGGAGTCACGGGCTTTCCCGGATGGCACATACGGGCCATTTACAATTTTCCGGTGCAGGAGCCTACTCTGCAATTGAGCAGTACCTGGGGAGGGCTGTTCGGCGAGCGTCCCACGACTCTAACCGGAGTCTGGGGCGTTTGCGTTTTGCGGCAAAATTCGACCCTTGCGCTTCGATCGCGTCGATAACTTGGGAGCGCACCGCATCCCGCCTGAGACCTTCCTTCTCATCCCATCTGTTTACAACAACAATCGATCCTCTCTGACGGTAGGCCAAGTCCACAGCTTTCCGTGACCGAGAACAACCGCCAAGGTGTCAGGAATGGCTAAATCTCTGGTTAGCCGACTTATGCGGCCATCTGGTTTCGGACATCTCGACGGACCCTCCAGTGACTTCCATGAAGTGGATTTGTCAGGCCCCGTCCGGGTTAGTTGGTCAGAAACGCGGTTCACGACCTTCACGACCGCGGGCGATTGCCTGTGCTCGGTCGCTGGCGTAAGATGCACCGTAAAATGACGGATTCTTCCTCGATCATCGATCGTACGATCTCGCACTACCGCGTGTTGCGAAAAATCGGTGGCGGAGGAATGGGTGTGGTCTACGAAGCGGAAGATCTCATCCTCGGTCGCCACGTTGCACTGAAGTTTCTCCCTGAAGACTTGGCTAAAGATGTCCAAGCGCTGGAACGCCTTCGGCGCGAAGCCCGGGCTGCCTCGGCGCTGAACCATCCGAACATTTGCACAATCTACGAAATCGTTGAAGATGGCGGACGCTCCTTCATTGCCATGGAGTTCCTGGAGGGGCAGACGCTCAAGCAGATGATTGAGGGCAGACCGCTTCCCGTCGAGCTGATGCTTGAGCTGGGCACGGAAATTGCCGATGCCATGGAGGCGGCACACGAAAAAGGCATCGTCCACCGCGACATTAAACCTGCGAATATTTTTGTGACGAAGCGAGGACGCGCAAAGATTCTTGATTTCGGCCTGGCGAAGCTTACCCCGGTTGACGAAAGTGCTGGCGTTTCTGCGACGGCGACAGCAACCGCGGACGGATTGCTGACCAGCCCTGGCAGCGCGGTGGGTACGATTGCGTTTATGTCACCCGAACAGGCGCGTGGTGAAGACTTGGATGCTCGAACGGATTTGTTCTCATTCGGCGCGGTGCTCTATGAGATGGCGACGGGGCGGATGGCGTTCCCCGGCAATACTGCTGCCGTCGTTCACGACGCGATTTTGAATCGAGCGCCGATTCCTCTATCAGCGCTGAACCCTGACCTGCCTCCGGAGCTAGGAGGGATCGTCGACAAGGCGCTGGAAAAAGACCGTAATCTGCGCTACCGGAATGCGGCCGACATGCGGACCGACTTGCAGCGCTTGAAGCCTGGTTCGGGTTCGGCGCGCTTCCCTGCGACCACGGAGGTCAAAACTACAGGTCGCTTTCGAAAGCGCTGGAAGATTATTGCCCCCGCTGCCGTAGTGGTGTTCGCGCTCGCCTCGGGTGCTTACTTGTATTTCCACCGCATGCCGAAGCTGACGAAGGAGGACACGCTGGTGCTGGCCGATTTCACCAACGTGACCGGCGACCCCGTCTTCGACGACACCTTGAAGCAGGCGATCTCAGTGCAGCTGGCGCAGTCCCCGTTCCTTAACATTCTCTCCGGCGCTCGAACTCGCGCCACCTTGAGGCTGATGGCAAAGCCGCCGGATACCAGGCTGACACCGGACGTGGCGGGTGATCTCTGCCAGCGCGCAGGCGGGAAAGCTTACGTTTCAGGCTCGATTGCGAACCTGGGCAGCCAATATGTGATCGGCCTCGATGCGATCAATTGCAAAACAAGCGATTCCATCGTACAGGAACAGGTGACAGCGCAAGACAAAGAGCACGTCCTGAAAGCGCTCGACCAAGCAGCGACGAAGCTTCGAGAGAAGCTCGGCGAGTCGCTCAGCACGGTGGAGAGGTTCGACGCCCCCCTGGATCAAGCTACGACGCCCTCGCTCGAAGGCTTGAAGGCACTCTCCATGGGTATTAAGACCCTGCAGGAGAAGGGCAGTTCGGCCGCCATTCCCTTTTTCAATCGTGCCATCGAACTCGATCCCAATTTCGCGGCCGCTTATGAAGCCTTGGGAATTTCGTACTCCAACCTCCGAGAGTCCGGTCTAGGCAATGAGAACTTGCAAAAGGCTTACGATTTGCGCGACAGAGTGAGCGAGCGAGAGAAATTCCGCATCTCCGGCTCATATTACCTCCTCGTCACCGGCGAACTCGAGAAAGCTATCCAGATTTATGAATTGTGGGCCCAGACTTATCCACGCAACAGCGAACCTCTCGGCAATTTGGGGGTCGATTACACCTACTTAGGACAATACGAAAAAGCTGTCGACGCAAGCCTCGAGGACCTCCGATTAAACCCGGGAAGCGCAGCTGCCTTCACCAATCTCGTAAGTCTGTATCCCGCCGTCGATCGTCTCGACGACGCCAACGCGACGTATCAACAGGCGATCGCCCACAAGGTTGACAACCCTTTCCTGCACGGAAATCGCTATGGAGTAGCATTCCTTGAGAACGACACGGCTGAGATGCATCGGCAAGTCGCGGCGGCCCGTGGCAAACCAGGCGAGGACGTGCTCCTTTCATTCGATTCAGATACCGAAGCATTCCACGGGCGCCTGGCGAGCGCGCGCAAACTTTCCCAACGGGCTATCGACTCGGCTCACGGCAATGACTCAAAAGAAACTGCAGCCGCATGGCAGATGAATGCCGCCTTGCGCGAAGCCGAGTTTCACAACACATCGCGCTCGCGCCAGGAAATCGTCCCCGCACTAGCCCAAGCCCCCACCCGAGATGTGAGCGTTCTCGCGGCTCTGGCAATGTCGCGCATCGGAGACATCGATCAGGCAGAGCGGATGGCACACAATTTAGCAGAACGCTTTCCCCTCAACACGGCGATAAATCGCTATTGGCTGCCGGCCATCTACGCGTCGATCGAAATGAGACGCGACAATCCGGAGAAAGCTCTCGAAGATCTACAGACTACGGCACAGTACGAACTGGGTACACCGCTTCCCCAGTTCGAGGTCGGCGGTTCCCTTTATCCCGTGTATATTCGTGGCGAAGTGTACCTATTGCTGCATCAGGGGAAAGAAGCCGTGGCGGAGTTCCAAAAAATTCTCGACCACCGCGGCGTCGCCGTGAATTGCCCGTTGGGCGCGTTGGCACGCCTTCAGCTTGGCCGCGCCTACGCATTACAGGGCGACAACGTGCGATCCCGAGCGGCTTATCAGGATTTCTTCGGACTGTGGAAGGACGCCGATCCCGACATTCCAATTCTCGTCGCGGCCAAGTCCGAGTACGCTAAGATGAAATAGCTGAGCCACCTCAACTCATCCGAGATAGAAGTTAGAACTTGAGGCTCTTGGTCTGGAACAAATCGGATACTTTCCATTTCAGAACTTTACTCTTCCTGCGAGCATCTGATTTCACTAGCAGCCGGTTCTGAGTGAAATTGCCTGGTTGCGTTAACTATCGCATGGGAAGATTCGGCCAGGTCTGCCCGTACTTCCTAATAGGCCGTCACTCGGGGAGAAATTTCTCGAACGCATTCCAACCATCACGACCCTGGCCGTTGGTGGATTTCTATGGCCGCGCCTCGAAGATCAAATTGAACGGTGTCTGGGTCGCACGGCGGAAACGCGCAAAGCCACCGGCAGCGACTACTTCGTGGAGTCGTTTTTCTCCGGCCTGTGCACCCAAAGCCAGGCCCACTTCCTGGGACAGCGAAGCTGGAGTGCAGAGCAGCGTCGAGGCCCCATAGAAGGCCCGCCCGATCGGATGCAGGTTGTCTTCAATCTTGTCTCCTGCAAAAGGCTCTACGATCATCCACGTTCCATCGCTTTTCAAAGTGCCGCGGACATGGGCAGCCGCTCCCACCGGATCCCCCATATCGTGCAGGCAATCAAAAAATGTCACGAAGTCGTAGTTCTGCCCCGGATAATCCTTTGCCTTTGCAACTTTAAATTCGATTCGATCGCCGAGACCGGCGTCCTGGGCACGCTGTCTCGCCGTTTCAATTGACTTTTCGTGATAGTCAAATCCCAAGAATTTAGACGTTGGATAGGACTTTGCCATCAGAATGGTCGAAGCGCCAAAGCCGCAACCGACATCCGCAACGGTTGCTCCCTGCGCGAGCTTTTCTTTCACTCCATCGAGAGATGGAATCCATGAGCTGATAAGGTTCGCTGCATAGCCTGGCCGGAAAAAACGCTCGGTAGCGACGAACAGCCCCGGATCATGCTCGTGCCAACCTAACCCTTCACCGGTTTTGAATCGCTCGGTGATTTGTTCCTCAGCTTTCACCGCCGCTAGAGCGACTTGGAACATGCCAGGCAGGAATGCGGGGCTATTTTCATCCGCCAACGTGAACGCTTGTTCCTCGCTCAAATAGAACTTGCGAGCCTGGTTGTCATACGTGATGTACCCGCCTGCGGCTTGATTGCAGAGCCACTCGCGTACGTAACGCTCGGCCGTCCCGGTACGTTTAGCCAGTTCGGCAGGAGTTTGAGGGCCCCCTGTGGCAAGTGCTTTGTATAAGCCAAGCTTGTCCCCGACTCCCACGAGTGCAGCGTGAAAGGTTGCACCGAAATCCACTACGGCTTTACCCAGCAATTCGTTCAGTCTATCTGGATTGACACTCATGGAAATACTGCTCCTTCATTTAACTCGATCGGCTCTCGAAATTGCGAGGATTATACCGCCAATGCAGGCGATTCCAATTCAGAAGGGCGCCGAAAACTGACTCAGAACCTATTTACGGGGGGGCCCGCACGGACGGTTCCCCTTACTGATGAATCGCCGTTCCAGCCACAACCGGGCAATGCTCACATGCTGCCATGATCTGGAGATTCTTGGCGACACCGCCGACAACCGTATTCAGCGCGAAAGCGTAGCCGTTCGGGGGGTAGACATCGAAGGTACCGGTGCCAGTGACCACTAGCAATGCTGACTTCTTCAGAAGCTTAGCCTAAATCAAAATCCTCCTATTTCCGACAATTAGGTTTCCCCTGCGATGAAGCCGAACCTGCCAATGCGGTAACCCCACGATTCTGGAAAGCGCTTCTATTAGGGAATATCGAAAACGGCGAGTGAAAGACGACAGGAAGCGGAAAATCATATTTAATGGTGCAGACAACTGGATTATCTTATGGAGGATAAGGGTCTAGGAGTCTTAGTTCGGCGTGGCGATGGGGGCCGATCCGCTATTGTTGGCAAAAAATCGCAATAGCGCTCACTGAGGGGTTGTGAGCGAAATTGTGTTATCGACATCCACCCGAAGGTGGCGAGGGCGGCGCAAGCGTGGCGTTCACTCGTAAATCTGAAAAATGGCCATCTTTCGGGTCGTATAGCACACCCCACTCCAGGTAAGCCCATTGCTGGAAATCGGCACGATGGGTTTGATGAGGCGGGGACTGGAAACGAGCCCACGAGACTCCTTGGGGCATCGCGCCAGTCCTCGACCCTACCAGAGAATGGAAAATTCTTACGAGGAAGGAGTAGGCTGAACCTACGGAGCCAGTCCTCGACCTTACAAAAGATGCAATCCGGACGCCGACGTCTTTGTAATGCGCGGAAGGGATGCTGAGTGCTGAATGCTCAAAGGAGGATATTCATGTTGAAAAAGATCGCTTTCGCAATTCTGTTCGTGCTCACTATCTATAGCATTTCCTGCGCGCAACAGGATGAAAGTAAACGCCCTAGCCCGTCGGCACAGGCCCAATGCGAATTTTCTAGCGGAAAAACAATCACTCTGAATTACTCCAGCCCGCGCATGAGAGGCCGCAAGATCTTTGGTGAACTGGTGCCCTACGGAAAGGTCTGGAGGACTGGCGCCAATGAGGCCACGACGTTCGTCACAAATGAAAATCTCATCACAGTTAAAGGGCCGAACATTCCCGCTGGTAGTTACACGATTTTTACTGTTCCCAACCCTGACAAGTGGACGTTGATCATCAACAAACATACCGGTGAGTCGGGCATTCCTTACAAGTATGAAGCTGAGGAACAGGCCCGCGTGCCCGCGTCCGTTACGAAGCTTTCCTCACCAGTCGAAAACTTTACAATTTCATTCGATCACACCGGCGGAAGCTGCACCATGCGCATGAGCTGGGAGAACACGCAAGCGTCGGTAGAGTTTACCGAAAAAAATGCAGGTATCGCAATAGTTCAGTAGTCTTTACGACCAATCCGCTCCGGTTCCGTGAAAGAAGTCCCGCCGGTTAATTTGCCGAGGACGGAAAGAGCGGCGTCCACGTGTTTCAGTTGGTTCACAAGATTCGCTCTCTCTACTCGCAACTCCGACACAATCGCCACCAGTCCCTGTAACTTTCCCATGAGTACCCCCTCGGCTGGAAATTGTATCAAGGATGCTCGGGACGCTACGAGGTTCAAGCAATTCGCCCAAACTCGTTTTTGTTCCGTGACACCATGCTCGAACTCATCCACTCTGACAATCTCGAATACGAGGAACTCACCGTCGTATTCGCTCACTCAGCCACTAGAACAATCGTGTCGCTGCGAGCAGAATAGACGCTAATCATGTAGTGGCCAGACATCGCATTAGTTATGGTGCTTTCAGCCCTTTCATTTCCCCACTTCTCATTCATAATCATGACCGCTTGGCTGTTGTCATCCGGCGTAAATTTAATAGCGTCCGCGATTGACGAGCCGGTTGCCGTGAGGCGCAGAGAAAATACCCGTTTTGAGTGAATGCTCAAGGAGAAGTCTGTTCTATAGCGACCTTCGTCTAGGACATTTTCTTGGAGTTTCGTGAGTTTCAGATCGGGGCCAGCCTCGCCAACCGTTACCGTTCCAGAATTGATCCCAACCGCTGCACTGATGGGTGCATTGGTCTCAGCTCGTTCTATCGCGCTCGCGGGTATGACTACCCCCGGTCGCTTCTGGGAGCCTTGCCTGCCCTTTGCACGATTTGGCGCGATGGAAAACTGAGGTTTTGGACATTCGGCCTGAACTATTTTCTCGACTACTCTATCAACAGGCTTTTCTACGACCTTCTCTGCAATTATCGGACGCTCAAACCGATAGAAGCTAGCTCCTGACAAAGCAACACTCAGCGCAGATAGGATAACGGCCAGCCATAACCGTTTCTCGCGGCTGTTCTTTAGAGCCGCCGATATTTCAGCGGACGTATCGGATGACCTCTGGCGTAGTTGGTGGTTGAAACCAAGAAGAGAAAGGATTGCCAGTACCGACATGGCCGTCATCACCAACGTACAGACAAGAATAGTGATGTCCATGTGACCTCCACGTATTTGTGGTAAGGATAATCCTACCCCTGCTGTCGCGCTGAAATGGACAAAAAAACCGCGAAGAAAACGAAAACATCAAATCGCCTGTACGGAACGCGGACAAACTTGCACCGAGCGAACATCGCTCACCAAAGAGTAGAGATGGAAGGATGGCGGTAGAGGCGGCTTGACTCCGGCAGTATTAAGGACTGAACCAAAATCGCTTTTGACACTGACCGGCCTTCTCTGGGAGAGGGCTGTTCGGCGAGCGTCCCACGACTCTAACCGGAGTCTGGGGCGTTTTCATTTTACCGGCAAGATCGGCTTGCGCTTTTGTCAAATCGATCGAGTTGTTATCCCGCTGACGGTTCTCACTCCACCCAGAAGCCCCTTCTTTGCTGATATGTCCCAAGCGTCGCCAACCCTCGCTGGACTCCTCCCACGGCACCAGTCCCAGATAGCCTGCAATCTGCTTGCCGCAGCCAAACCGCTCCCGCTCTGAGCGCCACCAAGTTTACTCGGGTATGGGAGCCAACATTGTTATGGAATCAATTACACGCAACCCTGTCGCACCAGGTGCGCTTTATGTCAGCACCCCAAAATCCTGTGATACCCTGCCTCGGAACGAGGTGCGAACATGCATGCTTGCATTCGAGCCTTCAAGTTTGCGTTTGTGGCCGTCCTGCTTTCTTGCGCATCAGCTCCGTCGGCGCAGCAGCCGACCCAGTCGCTGTCCACGCCTAAGGAAGGCGAGTACGTTTCCCAAAATTTCCATTTCAAATCAGGAGAAACGCTGCCTGGTTTGCGCATACACTACGCGACCTTTGGGACTCCGGTGCGCGACGCGAACGGCCAGGTTACAAATGCCGTGCTGCTTTTGCACGGCACCACCGGTTCCGGCGGACAGTTCCTCGCGCCGCAGTTTGCAGGCGTGCTATTTGGACCAGGACAGCTCCTCGATGTCACGCGCTATTACATCATTCTGCCGGATAACATCGGTCACGGAAAATCCAGCAAGCCCAGCGACGGCATGCGCGCCCATTTTCCGCAGTATGACTATGACGACATGGTCGCGGCGCAGCACGAGTTGCTGGAAAAAGGACTGGGCGTGAACCACCTGCGCCTGATCCTGGGCACCTCCATGGGCTGCATGCATTCCTGGGTTTGGGGCGAGACCTACCCCGACTTCATGGATGCACTCATGCCTCTGGCCTGCCAGCCGATGCAGATCGCGGGACGGAATCGAATCTGGCGCAAGATGGTGATCGACGGTATTCGCGACGATCCCGATTGGAAGAACGGGGAGTACTCTGCTCAGCCTCGGGCGGCGCTGGAAATCGCGGCGGATATATTCTACCTCGCCGGGAGCGCGCCTCTGCAGATGCAGAAGAGCCTTCCTACGCGCGACGCGACCGACGCAGCATATGAGGACTACGCGAAGCGGTTCATTGCCAGCCATGACGCTAACGACGTTCTTTACGCGGTGAATGCGTCGCGGAACTATGATCCCTTACCTGGGCTCGAAACCATCACGGTGCCGGTGATGTTCGTAAATTCAGCCGACGATTTCATCAATTCACCGGAACTCGGAATTGCGGAACGTGAAATCAAACGAGTAAAGAAAGGCCGTTTTGTGCTGATTCCCATCTCGGACCAAACCCACGGTCACGGCACTCACACCTGGGCAGAGGTGTGGCAGCAATATTTGAAGGAGTTGCTGGAAGCCTCCCCATCGTCTGCCAACCATAAAGGTGTGGGCACCGGTAGCGCCGCTTTATTTCACTGAACTGGGCTAGCCCGCTAAGCCATTGATTGCAAGATACATAGCAAGTGGGCAAGTCCGATCGGGTATACCAACGCCTGAGACACGGAGAAGCAGGCCGATTCTCTCAGCCCGAACGGATACGGGAAGAGTGAACAGGGCGGAGCAGTAGGCTGCTTAATTCGTAGTTCTCGACCGGACGCGAGCAAGCGATTCGAGTATGCAGCTTTCCTCTACTACAGTTCGCTCGCGCCAATTCACGGTCATGTCGGGCGGGCGG
>Ga0182024_10014048_pt1 | contig 15524 bp, 19 predicted proteins | sample P32metaG_FD_120480 | JGI IMG/M metagenome (GOLD analysis project Ga0182024, IMG submission 120480) | Permafrost microbial communities from Stordalen Mire, Sweden - P3-2 metaG (Illumina Assembly) | ecosystem: Environmental > Terrestrial > Soil > Wetlands > Permafrost | place: Sweden: Stordalen... | reverse complement strand
TCTTGCCGGCATCGCGCGCGAGCTGCGATAGCAGGAAGGCACCACCACATCCGGCAACGGTGGCAGCGAGAGATTGCAGCGCGGAGAGTTTTGCCGACGCGATCGATATGAACGTTACGAGGACGGGAGCCACCAGTAGCAGCGCCGGGTAAAGGCGTGCTTTCCGGTCGTAGCCGTCGGTAATCAGGTTGAGTGGATTCATCGGAGGACCACCAGCCGACGGCGGGTCCGACCGCGCTTGGGCTCAGTCATATTGTTCGACCTGCGGCGCGAAGGGCATGGGTGCGACGGTGGAGTAGCCGGGCCGGGGTGGAAACCCCGCCCAAAATACCTTCTTGAAGCCTTGCGTCGCTATGACTTTACCGCCCCGTCGCGTGAACGCATTGAGTACCATCTTGCGAGGGTGGGTATCGTCCTCTTTCGGAGCCGACACGAAGGCAGAGAAACGAGGGGGATCGCATTCGGACTGAATCGGTCCGACAAGGCGATTCAAGATCGTAGGGCCTACGTTCCTGCGGCTTCCGTGATGCGGTATTTGAACGAACATGAAGTCTTGTAATGGAAGTCCGGCTTGCTCGGCAAAGTAGGCGGCCATGCTGAGGCCCCAAGGCCCGGCATCGCCGGTCAATAGGACGCGCCGACCGATTCCAAAATCCCCGTAGAGGATAACGCTGGATTCATTGCTCGCGCTGGTTACACCGCCGTCCTTGAGGAGTTCACGATTCCACGTTTCCGTGACCCACGTCTGCACCTTGGCGATAGCCTTCTCCAGTATTTTCGCGATCCAATTCGGTTGTTTCCCGATCCAGAAGCCGGTTGCTTCAATCGCGGCCTGGTCGGGGTCAGGCGTGCGGTCGAACTGCGGCAAGAAGAGTTCATAGACTCTCTGGCTTGGCGAAAGGACCTGAAACGGCCCGATCATCGTTCCTGCGAACGGCTGGCGAATCGCGATGTTTTTTTCCAGGGCGATCCGAATGATCTCGGCGATCAAATCGTATTCCTCGAACAGAGCCTTGGCAAGACCGTCATCCGTCCAATTCTTGTTCGCAAAATACGGGCGCGCTCCGGCCGCGGATAACCAGGGTATATGCAGCCACAGATTCGCTACTTCCAATTCAGCAAGAACCTCGCGAAGCCCTGATGCGTGATCGGCGTCAGCGTGCGTGAGCACGACGTGGGAAACCACAGAGTTGTCACCGAACTCTTTTCGGATGTGTTCCACAACCGCTTTACCGGCGTCGCTATTGCCCCCGTCCATGATCATCAATTCCGGCGCGCTCGCGTCTCCGTACCTCACGACGATGGCGTCGCCGGGTTTCGAAGCGTCTCCGACGGGCAGGAATTCGACTTCACAGTTCATGCTGCATACCTCTAACGTTTCGGGCTACGCATTCGCTGCGGCTCTTGCGAAATGGTGGACTGCATGCGTATCGAATCCTCCGCTCACCCTGCGGGTCAGAAAGCAGACGCCGTCCGAATCCGCATTGGTGCAATACACGTGGTTGGCCACCTGCTGATAGGCTTGGACCGCAACTCCGTCTGGATGCCCGTAGGCATTGTCAACGCCGGCGCTGATAACCACCGTGTCAGGGCTTACCCACAACAGCGTGCGAGCGTTGACGCCGTTTCGGGACCCGTGGTGCGGCGCAGCCATTACGGGCGAGGCCAGATACTTTCCGAAGAATCGATTGATCGCGTCCCACCGCTCCGTTTCGGTGTCTCCCGTTACGAGGTAGCTGAAGCCCGTTTGGTCGAGCCCGGTCAGCTTAAGAACGATGCTGCTGTTATTGGAACTGTCCATGTCCTCCATGTGCGGCGAGAACAGTTCGAAGCTGAACTGCGTTGCCAACCCGGCGAGGTTCCGCGAATCAACCTTGTCCACGCGCACCGACTTGCGCGTGAGCGGACGCCCGGTTGCTTCACGGCGTCTGACTTGGCGCGCGATGATGTCGAAAACTTCCGAGGCCGTGTCTGTATCCTTATAATAGGTCGGGTACATCACCCAATCCGGCTCGTATTTAACGAGAATCGATTCCACGCCTGCGGGGCAGGCGTGATCCTTGTCCAAGCCGGTCAGGATCAGTCCGCACACTCTGCACTTGGAGAGATAACTGTCCAGGCTTCTTTCGATCTGCTCCTGCGTGACATCGTCGCAGTTGGGCATGTGGGCGTCGATGATGAGGGCTTCGCCACCGGCGCGAACGGCGGCCAGGGACCCTTGTCCGGCATAAAGTGTAAAGAGATCCATTGTTTTCGTGTCCTTCAGGTTGAAGATTTTACTTCGGAGTCATGGCTGCGTTGTTGACAGAGTGCACGGTTGCAACGGCGTTCCGTGGTGATGAGTGCGGCACGTGCTGACGGAAAATCCGCCCGCCCAAGTTCGTCGGCGAGATGCTTCAGGACCGTTGACGGGTCCCGCAAGACTACGGAATAACTTGGCACGCGGGCGCTGGAATCTTCAACGACGACGGCCTGCACTTTTGATCCGTCCGCAAGGTCAACCGAGCCGCGCCAATAGACCCCGAGCTTCTTAGAACTGAATGGACGGACATCGGGGTAAAACTCGCTGATGATCTCGCGGTCATAAAAGCGATCCGGCCGAGCCGTTACCTCTGGAGGCTGAGGCGCGTGGCTGTGTTCGGCGGGTGCTGTCGATGTCGGCCAAATGAGGGGCTTGCTTACGATCTCAACCTGCTGCTGGGGGATCTCATAGAAGTCCTCATCTCCGCGCCGGAACAGATAATGTTTTACCGTGTAGCGGCGAAGGGGGGCCGAGGTCTTGTGCTTCGCCGTAACCAACAGCGCGTAGAAGAACGGCGTGTTGTGGTTATGGTGATTCACTACCCGGTGATAGGTCGCGATATCGCCGCTACTGAGCGTCGACAGCCCGTTGACGTGATGCGTATGCCAGTTGCCGAGGTGTTCAATGTCTGGATGGTGCCGTTCGATTCTGCGAAAGACTCCCTCCTGGTATTCGCCGTCCTGAAAGAAACTCACCGCGCTGCGCTTCGCTTGCGGGCCGGACTCGATGATGCCCGTGACGTGCAACGTGAGTGTGCCCGCATGCTCGGCAAACGTACCGATCACGCGACCGCCCGTCTCATCCTGGTCGAAACCGTCGCATTCGTCGAAGATCGCCGTCAATGCCGATTCCGGCACGATGAGCTGCACCTTTGGTGCCTCGGGTTTTATTGGTGCTTTCCGTTTCCACATATCAGGCACCCCTCCTGGGGAGTCAGGGTTATTCGCTGTAGTTGAAAATGCTTCGTAAATGGATGGGTCGGCCGGTTTCCCCAGACCACATAATTCGAGTCAATCGGCGGCAGGTGCTTGGGCCGCTCGGGCAGCGTCCGCGCGATAGCGTCGAGGACAAAGCGCGTATGAAAACAGGTAATGAAGGAGATGTCTACATTCAACCCAGGCGAATCCTTGATTTCGCTGATTTCCATTCCGTAGAGCTTTTCCCGCTCTTCGTCGGACACTAAATCGATCTCGCGGATACCATCACGGTACTGGGTGCGCTCAAGCGTGTTTTCGAGACACGCCAGACAGCCGCTCTCTCCGGGACGATATGCGAATACCTCGCCGCCGATACCTCGGGTAAAAACCCTGCCGACCACGAAGGCGGTCCCGGCTTCTACACAGAACTGGTTAAGGCGAAACCGCGTTGGTTCGTTATCCGTCGCCAGGACAACTACCGTTGCCTGCCTGACATGATCCGCAAGCTCGGCGCAGGTCATGAGATCTTCCTTGTAGCGGTCGATCTGGATCGCCGGATTGCGGTCGTGCAACACATCGGCGAGCGCATCTACCTTCTCTTGTCCCACGTAACGGCGGCCACAGGCATGGCGAATGACATTTTCTGCTTCGAGGATGTCCCGATCGAAAAGCGAGAACTTCCGCACCCCGGACATGGCGAGCTGCAAGGCCACCTGACTTCCGCCCGAGCCGCAGCCAGCGATAAGGACCGAGGCCTCACTCAGCAGGCCCACATCAAAAAGAGGCGCTATGCGCGCAAACAGGTTGGCGTCATCATTCATCGGTTGATTCTTCCTGCTTGGACCATTGGCCGGTTTTGAGCCATGCGTCGTAGCCGCGTAGCCATCGCCTCGCGAGTGTGAGCGTGGAGTAGACGGTATGCTTGCCGGGATTCCACCCGCTCATGACACCGTAAACGCAAAGAGCGCTGTCCGCCCAGCGATGGGGCGCATCTTCTTTGATCGGGCTAGCGAAGACGCGTGGGCAACTGTTCGGATATCCGTGGGGCATCAGGATCGTCAGATCAATGGCGGTATCGTCCGCGAGCTTATGCGGGAATCGGAATACCAGCTCGCGGGAATCGGTTATCGTGATGCGCGGCTCCTCGCTGTGATCTTCGAGTTCTTTGATTTCGTCTGCGATCCTTGTTGGAGCAACGTCTGGAAAGAAAACCGACAAGGGCACAAGACAGGCTTTCTGCCGACCGTTCCGCTCGATGATAAATGCCTCCCCGGTATCCGCGACACGGTCGAGAATCTCGCCCGGTCGGGTCCGCAGTTCGGTCATCGAGAGCAGTTCAAAATGTTGCATCCAATCCTCATTAAGCGGTGTGCTTTATCTGCGCGCCCGGCCATCTGTGGCCGTTTACACGCCAGACCTCGTATTTGTTGAGCCACTTGGCGGCGTGCGCCAATACAAAGGTCAGGTTGTGTCTGCCGGGATTCCACATGTTGGGGTGAAGGTAACAAATGGTCCCGTCGTTGTATTGATGACCGGTGCCACCCTGCAACGTGGGCTTGGTGATGTATACCTTGGGCATCTGATTCGGATAGTTGGGGAAGTAGATGGCGGCGATGTAGCCATAGCCGACCGAGGTAGCCAGGCCAGCGTTGACGAAAATTCCGCCGTCGTTGGTCGGGTGAGCCTCTACGATCTCAAAAGTCATCCTGGCCTGCGCTACTTCAGATTGGATGCGCCGAATGTCCATTGGCCTGCTCCTTTAGCTTTCTGCGTACTCGCCGCCCAGATCTTCGCGCATGGTTAGCGGTTTGCTGCGCCCCCTGAGTTCCTGCGCGGTGGACTGCCCTTTGGCGCGGACTTCTCCCGTCGGCAGGATTTCGATCTCAACGTCCTCTTCCTGATCCAGGATTCTTTCAAGGTCAGCTATCGTTGGTCTGCTCATGTTGACTCTCCTAGTCGTGCAGTCGTGCGATCATGCGGTAAGAATATCAGAGCCTTATAAGAATCGCAAGAAAATTCTAGTGGTTGCCGACCGTTCAGGACAGCGAAAGGATCCCCCAGGTCGCCGCCCGCCGTCTCCTTCCACGACTGTCTTGACATTGTCTGGCGGAATGGTTAGGCTCGAAGGTGGAGGTAAATGCCATGTCGGCACGGACTACTCGTAGCGAGAAATTGGATCTGCGGCTCACGCCTGGCGCCAAGATGGCGTTGCAGGCGGCGGCCACGGCGTCGCATCGCTCTGTCAGCGAGTTTGTCCTGGAAAGTGCATTGGCGCGCGCCGATGAGGCTCTTGCCGATAGACGCACGTTTGGTCTGGACGCCGTTAAATGGAAAGCATTCATCGAGGCACTCGACGCACCTCCGCGTCCCTTACCCCGCCTGGAGCGTCTGATGAAGGAACCCGGATTCTTTGACGCAGGGTCTGATCGGTGAGCGATGCCCGCCGCGTCGAAAAGCTCCGGCGCGATCACGCGGTCGAGGGCTTCGATTGTGGCCGCGAAGAACTAAACCAATATCTGCTGCGCTACGCCTGGCAGAATCAACAGGCAGGAGCTTCCCAAACCTATGTCGGTGTCGTGGGTGAGGCCATCGTTGGTTTTCACACTCTGGCTGCGGGACAGGTGACATACGACGACGCCCCGGAGCGACTGACGAAAGGGTTAGCGCGACATCCCGTACCGATAATGTTGCTGGCACGTCTTGCCATCGATCGGCGTTGGCAAAATCAGGGCATCGGTAAGGCCCTCTTAAGGGATGCGATGCAACGCACACTGCAAGCTGCCGACATTGCGGGCATCCGCGCGCTTGCGGTCCATGCAAAAGACGAAGGGGCCAAACGCTTCTATCAGCATTTTGACTTCGTCGCCTCACCTAGCGATCCCATGCACCTCTTCGTCTTGCTAAAGGATGTGCGGCGCATCATCGCCGGGCAATAAGGATTTCGCGTGACGGCGGCTCAAAGTTCTCCCGCGAAAGCCCGCGAAAGCACTGAAGGTAAAAGCGCGTCGAGCGCTATAGTGGTCTCGGTCTGCAAGCACCGTAGCCTGTCAACCTCCCCCTGAAGGCAATCCAGCTCAACTACGATCCGCCGCTGCTGGGCTAGCGGCGGCAGGGGAAGGGGCAGTTCACGGATTGCTCGAAGAGGGATGGTAGGTTGCGCCGAGCCCGTTGTTGCGGACCATGCTCTATCGAATACTGTACGAGACCGAAGCATATACCAGCCAAAACGGGTATCCATTCGATCAGAATCTGGCTTGAGGATCGCAATGTGGCGCTGAAAGCAAAAGGGCTCATCAGAATCAACCACAGCGGGAACTCCGAGTGTTGCACCAACGGCGCTATAAAGAAGATCGCCGCGCAGAGGCAGACGCTGCGGGCGCAACGTGTTGAAGTATTCCTTGCTGACTCGCTTGGTATCTTTGAAATGCAAATGCCCCGAGGAAACGTTGCCAACAAAAATGAACCGGACGCCAATGTCGGCAAAGGATGGAGTATTGTGGTCACCATCGGTGATTGTTGTACACGCCTCTGCCAATTTCGACGTTCCAAGCTTCGATGTTAACCGTTTGTAGACGGTCTCAATCAGTGCCCGCGAAAGCGTCTCCGCCTCTTCGGAAGCGCTCTTACGAAGCGCCTGGGCTTCGTGAAGCTGCTCCGCTAGCATCTCAATTCGTGCGACGAGGCGTTGCTGCTCAGGCAGGGGCGGCAGCGGTATCTCGATTTCCAGAAATCGCTCGGGCCTGATGCGGTTCTTGCCGCTCGTGCCGCGCGACTTTTCATCGCACTGTGCCCAGAAGCCGCGTGTTTTTGTGAGCCAATGCATCCATCGCGGGTGTAACTTGGTCAAGTCCGGCGAGAACATCGGAAACTCGCCTGATCCATAACAACCCTCAAGAGATGCCGGCACAACGGCCACACTCCCGTTTCTGGCCCAGATTTTGTTGACAATGACATCATTTGTCGCTGCCGCAAAGAGCCGAGAATATCTTGTCTCTGCACCGTCGATTGACTCGCGCTCATAAGCGCCTACGCCCCAAAGCTTAACCCCGATTTGGCGGTAGACCTTGCCGGGCACCGGAGCCTCGGGACGCTCAATCGGCGTAACAAGCTGGCTCAAAGGCACCTTCGTCGGGATGCTCATTTCATCTGAGCTCCAAGCAAACGCTTGATGCCGGTCACAATCTCTGCGATCCGGTGCTCTTTCTTCAGAATGCTCTCGGCTAGCTTTTCGGGCGGCAGATGGGCGATATCCTCTTTGGCACGGGGATTCTTTCGGTCAAGATTGCAGCCATTGGCGAGCAGTTCGGCGACGGACACCTTCCAGGCGCGGTCATTCTCTTCACGGCTTTTCCACCATGCCAGGCAGTCTTTGAATTCCTCAAACTGCATGGGAGCCGTCTTCGTGTAGTTTTTCCTGCCCTCGGGAAGCGGCTGTTCGTAATACCAAACTTCCTGTGTCGGCCCGGAACGGTCGAAGAACAAGAGATTAGTCGTGATGCTCGTATATGGGGAGAAAACCCCGTTAGGAAGTCGGACGATGGTGTGCAGATTGAATTCCTTGAGTAGCTCCTCCTTGATACGGGCACCTATGCCGTCGCCGAACAGCACGCCGTTGGGGACGACCATACCGCACTTCCCGGCTTTGTGGCCGTTTACCGGGCGGCGCAGCTTTCGCATAATGAGCTGCAGGAACAGAAGCGCGGTTTCAGCGGTCTGCTTATCCTCCGGGAAATTCGACAGTATTCCCCTTTCCTCCTCGCCTCCGAAGGGCGGGTTTGTCACGATCACCTCAACGCGGTCCTTGTCTCCGATTTCGCGCAATGGAAACCGTAGTGCGTTGCCGGGATCAATCTCCGGGTACTCCATGCCGTGGAGAAGCAGGTTCATCTCGCAGAGGAGGTATGGAAGCGGTTTCGCCTCGATGCCGTGCAAGGTGCCGTGCTGCAGGCGTTCATAATCCTGGGCTCGCTTCGCCTGGCCTCTCAGGTGCTCAAATGCCTCAACAAGAAATCCGCCGGTGCCTGCGGCCGGGTCGAGTACGGTTTCGCCGAGTTTCGGATCAACAGCAGCAACGATAAACTTGACGACCGCGCGCGGAGTATAAAATTCACCAGAGTCGCCGGCGGCGTCTCGCATTTCGCGGAGCATCGTTTCATACATGTGCCCGAGCGTGTGAATCTCGTCCTTCGAGGTGAAATGGATTTCGTTCACCCGGTTGATGACATCCCGGAGAAGGTAGCCGTTCACCATGCGGTTGATAGTGCCCTGGAAGACACGGGCGATGACATCGCGCCGATCACCGTTCGCGCTTTCGAGAGTTCGCAGATAAGCGAACAGCCCGGCCCCTCGCTTTCCATCGGGGCGCACGGCTTCGTCCTGATTGATAAAGCTGATAAGCTCCGGGCCGGTGATGCCTTCTGCCCTGGATGCCCAATCGCGCCAGCGATAGGGCGACTCGATGCTGGGGCGGTAGCGTTTTCCGGCGAGCTTCGATTCCGCCTCTCTCACCTGCTCCATGTCGTCCAGGAACTTCAGGAACATGATCCAGGTGAGCATCGGAAGGCGATCGATATCGCCGTTGAGCCCCTTGTCCTTGCGCATGATGTCCCGGCACGACTTGATGATGCTGCCCAGCTGCTGCGCGGAGGATTTCGGTGCTTCTGTCTTTCGGGGTGCGGTTCTTGCCATCACTCTCTCTTATGCGACGTAAAGCAATTGCTGCAGTTCTCCGACGGCCTCGCGGAGTTTTTCCGGGCCGCCGAACAGACCTGCGATCTCAATGACGTTGCCGCGCTCGGATATGGGCGGCACTTTCAGGATGTCCGGTATCTGGAACTGCGCCGTTCCGAACTCGACGTACTTCTCCAGCAATTCGATCAGCACCTCCCGTGCGCCGTTGGTGAATCTTTCAAAGAAGGCCTTGCCGCCGATCCGTGCGGCCTCTGCCCGCTCCCGCCTGCTGCGGATGGGCGCACTATAGGCGATGTGGCACAGCAAGTCGAATGGATCAGCATCCGGCTGTTTGGCGGCCTCGGCGAGTTCCTCAAACGATATGCCGCGCTCCTCCAGAGCCGTGATGATTGCGGAGCGTTCGTCGGGAGCGCTCCACTTGGCGCGCAGTTCGGCGGCGGACGGATACATGCTTCGGACGCTTTCGGCGGTGTATTCGGTGAACTTCTTGGCCTGGAGCCGTCTTCCGTCAGCATCGAGGTCCCATACAACATGGGCGGCAATCTCGACGACGCCGCCATCCACATAAAACTTTCGTGGAGGTCCCTGATCGTCGTCGAACGTGAGGCCTGGACCCGCCGACAAATCTACCTCGTCCAGATCTACGAGCTCCTGCTCCTCGATGACGGTTGGCTCCCCTACCGTTTCGCCGGTCGCATCCATCTCTTCCTCGGTTATCTCTACTGGGTCGCCGTCAAATTCTGGGTCGGCAAAAAGGCGCGTCGCGCTGCCCGTGTAGTCGATGATGTTGAAGAACAGCTTGCCGTAATCGTCGCGCACACGGGTTCCGCGGCCAATGATCTGCTTGAATTCCGTCATGGAATTGATAGTCCGCACCAGCACCACGTTTTTGCAGGTCGGCGCGTCGACGCCAGTCGTAAGCATCTGCGATGTTGTGAGAATCACCGGCGTTTTCGTCTCCAGTTCCATGAAGCGGCCGAGGTGAGAGCGGCCGATGTCGCCTTCGTCGGAGACCACGCGCGCCACATAATCCTGGTACTGCTGCGCGAGGTCCGCGTTGCAGTTGTTAAGGGCTCTGCGCATTTCCTCGGCGTGTTCCTGGTCCGCGCAAAAGACGATGGTTTTGGCGAAGCGATCAGACTTTTTAAGGAAATCGGTAAGGTTGCGAGCGATGGCCTCGGTGCGCGCCTTCAGCGCGATCAGCCTGTCGAAATCCGCCGTGCCATACAGACTATCCGGGATCTCCCGGCCATAACGGTCCACCTCACCAGGCGTCGGACGCCAGCCTGCGGCATCAACCGTGGAGACAATGCGATGTACACGGTACGGTGCAAGGAATCCATCATCAATGCCCTGCCGGAGGCTGTAAGTGTAAAGCGGATTGTGGAAGTAGCGATATGTATCCCGGTTGTCGTGTCGCAGGGGTGTGGCCGTCATTCCGATCTGAAATGCCGGCTCGAAATACTCCAGGATCTCGCGCCAGTTGCTTTCGTCGCGGGCACTGCCGCGATGGCACTCGTCCACGATGATGAGGTCGAAGAAATCCTTGGGGTAGTCGCGGTACAAGCCTGGACGCCGTTCGTCTTTCGCGATTGCCTGATAAATCGCGAAGTACATCTCGCGGCTCTTAATGGCCTCGCCTTCTATTTTGTGGCGGGCTTCACCGAAGGGCGCAAAAGTCTTATCCTTCGGGTCATCGATGAGGATATTGCGATCGGCAAGATAGAGAATGCGGGGGCGCCGGTGCTCGCCGGTCCGGTTCCAAAGCGAATTCGTAAGCTTCCAGCAAATCTGAAATGCGACCATGGTCTTGCCGGTGCCGGTCGCAAGCGTCAAGAGGACGCGCTTCCTGCCCTGTAGGATGCAAAGCACGGCCAGATTGATGGCGATCTCCTGGTAGTAGCGAGGTGATTTGCCGGACAAGTGGTAGTACGGTGTGAGCAGGCGGTTGCCAACATCCTCTGTAATCTTTTCCCCGGCGGTGAGCCTCGCCCAAAGTTCCGACGGCCTGGGAAACTCCTGCAACTCGTTATCGAGTCCCGTCAGGAAATCGTGCTCGATGATGCTGTGCCCGTTCGTGGCGTAGGCGAATTTCAGGCCCAGAATCTGCGCGTATTCCTTGGCCTGTTGAAGCCCATCTCCGGCGGTCCGATAAGCTGCCTTGGCCTCCACGACCGCAATCGGAAAATCGCGACGGTAGCGCAGCAAGTAGTCCGAGCGCTTTTGCGGACGGCGAATGGCCCGATTGCCCACGAGCATGATCCGGCCATCAGTGAAGCTCTTCTGTTCACTGATTTGGGTGTCTTCCCAACCGGCGTTGTAAAGCTTCGGGAGCACGTACGTCCGGCATGTGTCGGCTTCGTTTAAGGGCATTTTTTGCTCAGCTCGGTTTCAGTCCCTTGGAAACCCCTGGGAAGTTCCTATCAGAACAACTTTCGGCTGTCAGCGCAAATGTCTGCAACCGTTATCCATATAGACACAAGGTGCGACATCCGGGGCTCCCGCCTCCCCCGCTCGCGGGCGCTCATTGGGATGCCCGAGACCAAAGGGGGATTCACAAGGGGGATTTTCAGCGGAGCGGTTTGAAATCCCTCTTGTGGGGGGGGGAGCCGCTGCTCTTGCGGCGTGGGGAACCCGCCCGCCCCGGCTTGCCCCTGGGGGGAGACGGGAAAGGGGGTATTCCTGTCGAAGGTCCTCGGAGTGGCTCAGGCGTTCATCCTAAGCCACGCACTCACCATCGCGCGGTAGTCCGAAAATGAAAGTTCGGCGACATTCCGCTTTGCTTTCACACATAATACCGGCAATTGTCTTCTGAAGCGACGATACTGCTGAACGATGAAGGTACCACCGGGTGCATCCGTACGTCCAGACTCGGTCACCAACCAATCGCGCACTGCCGAGATCGCCAGCGTGGGGCCTCCCTTGTGGGCTCGGACATCCCGACCGCTCAGATCTGACAAGGACTTGCGGTATCGCCACTGCTCTCGATCCAAAATTAAGCAGCTCTTGTTCGAGTGCTTGCGCCTCGCGAACTTGCAACCCAAGAATAGGCCCAGCTCAAACGGCATGTTGTGACGTGGCAGCCGAGTACCTGGGTCGACCTGCATATATGAAAGATCATGAATCCCAAATCGACACTTTTCGATCAACTGGAGGATTTTCGTAAGCCGTTCTTCTGTGCCGTCATCCCGGTCCAGGGCACAGCGCGGCTCGAATCCGAGCGCGCATACCGCAAAGACGATGGCGTCGAATATCTTGCGGTACGACGGATCGAACGGACAGTTTATGAACACGGCAGGCGGCCCCACTGGTTTTTTCTGGTGTTCCGCCATGTCCGCTCGCTTCAGGCCTTCCGAGACCGGCGAGTGCTCTTCGTCGCCCTCCGCGATTTAGCCGACTCCTTCTTCACATCGCGTTCCACGCGATCCACTAGATCACCGAGAACCGCAATGCCGGCGGCAGCGAAACCTCCAATAAGAAGTGCCTTCACAGTTGCTTCAAACAAGGAAGCGACACTCTGACTCTGGACTTGGGGCAGCGGATAGGTTGGCAGCTGATAGTGCGCAATCGGCTCCATGCGCCCGAAAGCGTCAAACAGAACTACCTGGCTTGGCTGATTGGCAGCCGCAACATGCTTTGCGTAGGCCAAGGCTGCGGCTCTCGTGGGAAAACTCCAGCCGCGCCGCTGGAGGTCAACGACATTCCACGCGCCCTGTTCGCCGGGGACTACATGCACCGTGCGCCCTGTGTAGATCAGCACCCTTTGATTTTACTGCGGATCAGAAGATTCGCATTCGAGCCGGAAACGCTGAAGATGCCGCCGCAAGTGCGCCGCACAAGTATGCCGAGGGTCAGAAAGCCTGCCTGCAAGGGGCTAGAATAGCTCCCGAAGTTTCAGAAGCCGAGCCTAAATCTCAACGCAAGAATGGGGGAAGTTGGATGGCCGCGCGAACAATACGCGAACATCGCCGGGGCGGAATCAGCCCAAGTCGTCCTACACAATCCTAAATCCAGCAACACCCAAGCTGTTTTGCATCAATCACTTCCGCTGATTCCAAACCACTTCACGGGATCGGTAGGCGGCCCTGAAAAGGCTGTCGGCCACGAAACAGGCCGGAGTGCCGGTTTTCCTGGCGTCAGCGGTTCTCAATTGCTAACTTGTGGCGAATCCAGACGGTTTTATGAAGCCAACGCCAGGACGAAAAACTCGCACCATTGGAGCGAGAAATTAGCTGGACAGTATTTAGCGATTCCGGAGAGGTGCAAGGGCTCTGCCGAGCGCCAAGTCTCCCTTGTGCGGACGAAGCAGTTGGAAAAAGCTGAAACTTTCAGTGGCGACGGCTCTGGCTTCCTATTGACGGACGCCGCACTTGGACCGTGGTCCACAACCGTCGTATCAGTTTAGGAACGACTGGCCCAACCACCGGAAACCGACCAAACTTTTTCGACAGCGGTCCGCTCGCGCGCTTCGGCGAGAGGCCCCTCGACAAATCGCATTATTGCTTGCCCGATTTCATCGAGGGCCGGCGTTGTGGAATCAAGCCGAAGCCTTTTCAGGAACGCCCTCCATTGGGCCGACTTCTGCTCATCGGAATGGAATTCCGGCATGAGAGCCAATGGAGCCGCGACAGGCAGCGGAGTTCCCCGGCGTTCAAAGGTCGCGCGGATCGCGTCCGACAGCGCAATGATCTGGAAGGGCCAACTTCGCGAGAGGAACCATAGGTCATAGAAGTCCTTCATGCGCGTGTTGGATATGTCGAGGATCACCATGGCGTGCAACTTCTCGGCGACCACCGTCTCTCGCGGATACGCTAGAACTTGGGGAGGGTCCATGCCGAGCATGGATGGGACGGCTGTCAATGATGGCTCGGGCGTAATCGCGTCGCCGAATCCGACATCAATCTGCAGCGGTATCTGGGCGGCGGCGAGTTCCGCACGGAAGCGTATTCGGACACCCTCGTACTCGGCATCTTCGCGAATACGCTCGGCTTGAATCGCGTCTAGGTCAAAAAGGAGGCCGTCATCGGCTTCGATGAGGCAGACTTCGCGGATCGCCTGGGCGACCTCCGATAGTCCTGAGGAACCGTTGCCGAGAAGGTCGAGATCTTTGGTGGGGCGATGGGATTGCCCCATCCAGACGCGAAACAGGACGGCTCCCTTGAGAACGAACCTGTCGCGTAACGGCGATTGTCCTAGGCGATAGAGGAATCGCTCGATCACATAGTTGGCAAGCGTGAGCTGAAACTCGTCACCCCGCTGCTTGGAGAGATTTAGGAGACGGGCGCGAACGGACTCCGCGATATTTTTCTTTGGGAACCTCATTGGGACTCAAGGTAAGGGCGCATCACGCGCTCAAGCCGCACCAACTTTGCGAAGCGATTGATCTCGTTGATTGTGGTTTTCTTGGAACGGATGCTGTCACGGAGGGCCTCAAGAGCAACGTCGAGGCCGATCTTGTTGCGGAATCGAAAGCAGTCCACGATTGTTTTCGCAACGCCGTAGATGTGGACAGTGATGCCTTCGATCAAGTGTTCCTCAATGCCTTCCGAATACGCGGCTCCCGATAGCGTCGTCACTCGCAGGGGCGGCGCTTCGAGTTTTGGGTGTCGCGATCCCCGAGGAACGGCGATCCAAACCTCGAATGGGTTCTGGGTTCCGACGTCGTGAAAGACCAGAGCAGACAGAAGACAGATCACAGCTAGGGGAACTCTACTGGCGATCTGGGCGAAATTGTGGCGCTCAGTGACGGGCGAGTTCGGTAGGCGATACAACCCTCGACCAATGCGCTCCAATTGTCCGGCGCGATGCAGCCGAAGCAGGTATTCTCTCGGAACCCCGATACCTTCGACGTCGCGGGGGCGGACGATGGGGAATTTCCGCGCGAGCGCCAGCACCCGATCTGATTTGGCTGGCTGTTGCATAACGTATGCAGTATCTCTCATCTGTCAACGTTATGCAACAGTCTCTGCCTACAGGCGTCCAGTTTCGGCCGGCGCGCAGGCTGCTGCCGCCGATAGCCTGGCGGCACCGAATACCGCAGCATCTTGCGGACCGTCTCGCTAGCCAGCTCGAACTGCCGGGCCGCTTCGCGTTCACTCATTTTGTCGACGACGACCGCTCGCCGAACACGCGCATACAACTCCACTGTGTACACCTCTCCGGTGTTCCACAAAACATAAGCCTATGGGAATGTTCAATGGAACCAGTCTTCGGCGGTCTGGTTTTGCTCCGCCGCAAAACGCCGCTCACGCGGCGTTTACTGGTCTATTTTCGCTCCGGCGCTTATAGGAGAAGGCTGAAGGGCTATGCCGCGATTGGCTACGTGATCGAGCAGGAGACGCCCCCACCTTCCCCCTCTTTGGGCGCACATCCGTAGACTTGGACCGGCATCGGTGCGTGCGTCGTCAGGCATTCAACACAACGATCATGTAGTATTGATACAATGATTCCAGAATGGTCAGCCAACGGTGACCTTCCGCCCGGGGTGCATTTCGCCACTTGGCCGGAGCTTGAGGATCGGCTCGCCTTTAGTCCGCGGCGTCATCGGATGCTGGCAGGATTCCGGCAGGCTTGCGAGGAGTTGCGGAAAGCGGGTTGCCGACTGGTTTACCTGG
>Ga0182024_10014047_pt1 | contig 15525 bp, 20 predicted proteins | sample P32metaG_FD_120480 | JGI IMG/M metagenome (GOLD analysis project Ga0182024, IMG submission 120480) | Permafrost microbial communities from Stordalen Mire, Sweden - P3-2 metaG (Illumina Assembly) | ecosystem: Environmental > Terrestrial > Soil > Wetlands > Permafrost | place: Sweden: Stordalen... | reverse complement strand
GCGCGACGGCGGGAGCACGCCAGATCAACAGCGCTCCGAGCACGGTGATGGCGGCGGGCCACACGATCGCGTCTCCCGGCCAGGGCCCGGCCGCGCGCACGAACAGCAGGCCGCTGAGCACCAGCAGGGTTGCGCCGATCGCGATCCTAAGGCCGCCGCGCGACCGATTCGTCGGGTGGTTCGCCGGGTGAGCCATCACCGCGCATGTTCTCAGCCACGGCCGCGGCGACGGCTGGCGAGACCGCTGGCGAGCAGGATCGCGCCGAGCGCGGCGACGAGGACAGGCACGGTGTAGGCAAAGCGCAGGTCGATCGTGCCGCCCGCGCCCAGCACCAGCAGCACGCCGAGCGCGAGCACGGCGATGCCGCACATCAGGACCGGGATGTTGGGCGGGCGCCTCATCGACTCGCCCCTTCCGCGGGAGTGCGACTCGTGGCCTTCGTGGGCGAGCCACTCGCGGCGTCCGCCGGGAAGCAGGCTTCGTTGGTGCCGAGCGCGACGGGGTGGTTGTGGCTGGTGAACCAGCCGTTTTCGCCGCCCCAACCGCTCCAGCGACCCCAGCCACCCCAGCCGTGTTCGACGGGATGGTCGGCCACGAGCAGTGCGCCGAGCCCGACGTTCCCGTCCACCACCAGACGCGGTGTGCCGGGCGGCGGGGAGGGACGTTCAGACCAGTTGACATCGAGTCCCGCTGACCTGCGTTCGAGCGCCCCGACGAAGCCTCCGCCGATGCGCGCGCTTGTAGCGACGCACACCCCGCGGGGTACGAGCACGACAAGCTCGCCCATGCCCAGCCGCACGTGCAATTGAGTGGTGCCCGCTGGGAACGCGAGATTGCGCAGGTCGATTTCGAGCCGCCCGGCGCCGAGCTGATAACCGCCGTGCACTTCACTGAGACTTTGCGGACGGTAGAAGCGATCGCCCACGCCGCCGCGCAGGTCGACGTGGGCGGCGGCGATCGTGGCGACCGCCAGCGCGAACGCGACACCCGGCAGCACAAACCAGCGGATCGTGCGCGTGAACGCGCTGAGCACGAGCACCGCGCCGACCGCCACCACAGCCCACGCGGCGAGCTGCGCGTGGGTGCCGGCAAGCCACGCGCCCGCGAGCGCGAGCAGGGCCGCGCACACGACCACGGCGGTCGCGATCACGAGCCAGCGGAGCAGCCGCCGGTCGGCGCTCGTGTGCCACTGCTCCCCGGCGAAGCCACGCCACAGCAGGGAGATCGGAGCCCGGCTGACCCCCTCCTCCGGCACGAGCAGGAGGATCGCCAGGTACAGCACGATCCCGACCCCCGAGAAGATCGCAAGCCCCACGAAGGCGATGCGAAACAGGATCGGATCGACGTCGAAGTGGGCCGCGAGGCCGCTGCAGACGCCGCCGATCAGGCGCCCACGCCGCGTGCGCACCAAGCGCGGGCGCCGGATGGGCTCGCCCTCAGAGCTGGACATCATTCGCCGGCACCGGTCTGGGCGCCGCTCTCCGGTCAGTGACTTGCTTGAGCATGGGCACAGTGTCGAGGTGCGGTGGCGCTCGCGCAATCGGGAATGTCCCTTACCCGTCCCAGGGGGTTTCCCGTCACCAGCGGGTTCTGCGGTCATCTAAGCTCCCGCCAAGCGTGAAGCCCAACCGCTCGATCCCGGCAGCTACCGTCATTCCCGTCCTGATCTACCCGGACGTGCGCGAGGCGGTTGCCTGGCTGAGTTCCGCGTTCGGGTTCGTCGAGCGCGTGCAGATCGGTGAGAATCACCGCTCGCAGCTCAGCTTCGGCGACGGCGCGGTGATCCTCGGCGACGTGCGCCACGACCGCCGGCCGCCGCGGCCGGGTGAGGTGACGCAGTCCGTGATGGTTCGCGTGGAGGACGCAAATGCTCACTGCGAGCGCGCGCGAGCCCACGGCGCGCGGATCTTGGAGGAGCCGAAGGACTTCCCGTATGGCGAGCGTCAGTACACGGCCGAGGACCCAGCGAGCCACCAGTGGACGTTCTCCCAGTCACTCGCCGACGTCGCGCCCGAGGATTGGGGCGGGATCGCTGTAGTACCGGACTAGTCCTCGCTCCGGCGGACCTGCACTTCGTTCCGGCCTGCGCGTCATCCAAGACCTGCACGTCGTCCGACGCTTAGAGCCCTTCTGTGACTCCGGACTCGTACAGCACCTCGGTGGGTCGATGCGTTCGGCCGCGCATCATCCCGGCAGGTGAGGTGATGGGGGAGAGGCAGGGCTGCGGTGCCGTAGCCGGCTCGCCCGGCCGCCGGCGAGCAAGTCCCCCGCGCAGCGGCGCTCGATGCGGATGCGCCACCTCACCAGAGGGCTCGTTCCAGTCGACCTCCCAGTCGACGTCATAGTCGTCCTCGAGCAGGAGGAACGAGCGGGTGAGACGCAGCGCACCGAGCGTGCGCTGCGCGAGGGTTGAGGTGCTCGACAAAGGGAACATCTGTTCGTAAGATAGGCAGCTGCTCGGATAGAACGCATGCGAACGTGTGTACGTGCCGAGCGCGGTCTCGCAAAACCGCTCCCCAGAGCCAAGATCGACCTCCGAGGCGTGCAATAGAAGTTGCATGATGGCGACCTCTCGCCACGCGATCATCTGCTGGTGCCATGACCCACACTTCGGTCACGAGCCAGACTTGACCGAGCCGGCGACAGACCCAGGCAGGGTAGAGCGCGGTGGGCGCGAATGGTGCAGAGAGATGGCTGTTACGCTTGGAGAGCGCCACGCGAACGTCCCCACAGGGGACTCCGGCCCGCGCACACCACACATGGAGAAGTTCGTAATCGAGGGCGGGGTCCCGCTTTCCGGCACGATGGTCCCGGCTGGCAACAAGAATGGAGCGCTGCCGATCCTGGCCAGTGCGCTCCTCACCGAGGACGAGGTAGTCGTTCAGAACGTGCCGCGGATCAGGGATGTCGACGCGATGTTGAGCATCCTCAGCGCGATCGGCGTTGCAGTGAGCTGGCGCGGGCCCAACGAGGTCGCGCTGTGTGCCGCGGACGTGCATGAGGTCGAGATCGAGCGCGAGCTGGCGGAGCTGATCAGAGCCTCGTTCCTGCTCGCGGGCCCGCTGTTGGCTCGCTTCGGCCGCGCCGTGATGCCGCCGCCCGGCGGGGACGTGATCGGCCGCCGGCGTCTGGACCCGCACCTGGACGCGTTCCGCGCGATGGGAGCGACTGCGGAGTGCGGGCGCGAGATCGTACTGAGCGCGCCAAGCGGTCTGCGAGCGACGGATGTCTTCATGGACGAGCCTTCGGTGATGGCCACGGAGAACGCGCTGATGGCTGCCGCGCTCACGCCGGGAACCACCGCGATCGCTAACGCCGCGTGGGAGCCACACGTGCAAGACCTCGCGCGCATGCTCGTCAAGATGGGCGCCGACATCCAGGGAATCGGGTCCAACCTGATGACTGTCAACGGCGCCAAGACGCTTCACGGCTGCGAGCACGAGGTCGCACCCGACCACATTGAGATCGGCAGCTTCATCGCACTCGCCGGCGTCACCGGCGGAGAGCTGTTGATCAAGGACACGGTCCCTCGAGACCTGCGCATGATCCGACTCGTATTTGAGCGGCTGGGGCTGCGAACGGAGCTCCGGGACAACGATGTGCTCGTGCCGGGCGGACAGAAGCTGATCGTGCAGGCGGACGTGGGCGAGTACAAGAGCAAGATCCAAGACGGGCCGTGGCCCGCATTCCCGGCCGACCTCACCTCGATCGCGGTCGCGCTGGCGACGCAGGCCGAGGGCTCGATCCTCGTGCACGAGTGGATGTTCGAGAACCGCCTGATCTTCACCGACAAGCTGATCCTGATGGGCGCGGACATCGTCATGTGTGACCCGCACAGGGCGATCGTCACCGGCCCGCGGCGTCTGCGCGGCGAGCGCGTCGAGTCGCCGGACATCCGTGCCGGCATGGCGATGCTGCTGGCGGCGCTGTGTGCCGATGGTCACAGCGAGATCGGCAACATCCGCCAGATCGATCGCGGGTACGAGCGGATCGACGAGCGCTTGCGCGAGCTCGGCGCGCGAATCGAGCGCGTGGCGATCGAGCCCGTGCACGCGTAGTCTCGGGTCTCCCATGATTTATCCCATCCCCAGCGGCACGCGCGACGTGCTTCCACAAGAGACGGGCGAGGTGCGTGCGATCACAGACACGCTGCGTGCCGCCTTCGATCGCCACCGCTACGGCGAGATCTACACCCCCGCGCTCGAGTACGAGTCGGTGCTCGCGCGAGCCGACATGGCCGAAGCGCAGCCCGCATACCGCGTGTTCGACGAGTCGGGCGCCGTGCTCGCGCTGCGCTCGGACATGACCGTGCCGATCGCGCGAGTGGTCGCCACGCGCTACACCTCGAGCGAGCCGCCGCTGCGCTTTTGCTACTTCGCTCATTGCTATCGCGGCGTGCGCCCCCAGCGCGGACAGCTGCGCGAGCTGCTGCAGGCGGGCATCGAGCTGATCGGCTCGCCGGCCCCCGAAGGGACCGCGGAGGCGCTGACGGTGCTCTGCCGCTCGCTCGACGCCGTTGGGCTGAAGGACTACCGCGTGGGTATGGGCGACGCCTCGCTGTTTCCCGCGCTGATGGCCAGCCTGGGGGTGCGCGAGCCCGTGCGGCACGGCCTGCTGGAGGCACTCGTGCGCCGCGACTTCGTCGAGCTCGGCCAGCGCCTGCACGAGGCCGGATTGGAGGGAGAGGCGGCTGAGCTGCTGCTCGACGTGCCGCAGCGCCGCGGTGGTCATGAGCTCTTGACCGACGCGCCCGCGCCCGCGGTGGAGGCGGTGACCGGGCTGCGTCGCGTCTATGAGCTGCTCGAGCCCGATGTCGCCGCACGCGTGATCTTCGACCTCGGGCTGATCCGCAACATCGGCTACTACACGGGCGCTGTGTTCGAGGTCTACGACCCCGCGCTCGGCGCGCCGATCGGCGGCGGCGGGCGCTATGACGAGCTGCTGGGGCGCTTCGGGCGCTCGCTGCCGGCAGTCGGCTTTGCGCTCGATGTCGACCAGCTGCACCAGGCGCTCACCGGAGAGGAACGAGGCACTGGCCTGCTGGCCGATCTTCGATCGGTCGCGCAGCCTGCGGGGGAGCAAGTCGCATGAGCTCCCCGAGCGGTCTGACGATCGCGGTGCCGCGCGGCGCGCTGTTCAAGGACACGGTCGACCTGCTGGCCGGGCTCGGGATGGACACGGAGGAGCTGCGCGAGAACGACCGCAAGCTGCTGTTCGAGGAGATCGGCGTGATCACGATGCGCCCCTCAGATGTGCCCACGTACGTGGAGGCGGGCGCCGCCGACGTGGGGATCACGGGCAAGGATGTGCTGCTCGAGCAGGGTGGGCGGGCGTCCGATCATGGTGAGGGCCGCCGCGAGGTGTACGAGCTGCTGGACCTCTCCTATGGCCGCTGCACGATGGTGTTGGCGAGCAAGCAGGGACCGGATCCTGCCGTGGAGGCCCTGCGGCGGCTGGGGGTTATGCGGGTGGCGACGAAGTATCCGCGGATCGCCGCACGTCATCTGGAGGAGACCGGCAGGCAGGCGGAGATCGTCGAGGTGAAAGGCTCGGTGGAGCTCGCGCCGCTGACCGGGATGGTGGAGGCGATCGTCGACTTGACGGCTACCGGGACGACGCTGAAGGAGAACAACTTGGTCGTGCGCGAGGAGCTGATGGTATGTACCGCCCGGCTGATCGCCAACCCCGTCGCGCACAAGCTGAAGGCGGCGCGGATCGACGAGCTGCTGGAGCGGCTGCGCGGCCTCTCGACCGCCGGCGCGCCCGGCGCGACTTGAGATGAGGATCGAGCGGCTCGGTGTCGAGGACGTGGCACGCCTCGGTGGCAGGCGGGCGGCGGCGGAGCATGTACGTGCTCTTGTCCCGGATGGGGGTTCGGTGGAGGAGGCTGTCAACGAGATCGTGAGTTCAGTGCGCGCGGATGGCGATCAGGCGGTGCGCGAGTACACGCGCCGCTTTGACACCGAGGGCAACGAGCCGAAGCCAGTGATCGTCGCGCTGGAGGAGCTGGACGCGGCGATCAAGGAGCTGCCGCTGGAGCTCGTGGCCGGCTTGCAGGTGGCGATCGCGAACGTCGCGGAGGTGGCGCAAGCGGGCGTGGACGAGAGCAGGACGGTGACGCTGCCACAGGGCCACAGCGTGACCCTGCGCGAGGTGCCGGTGGGGGCCGCTGCGATCTATGTGCCGGGGGGCCGCGCGCCATACCCGAGCACGGTCGTGATGGGCGTTGTGACCGCACGCGCCGCGGGCGTTCTGGATGTCGTCGTGTGTTCGCCACCGGGTCCTGACGGACAGATCGATCAGACGATCCTGGGGACGTGCCGGCTGTGCGGCGTGGAGCGCGTGTACAGGATCGGCGGTGCGCAGGCGATCGCCGCGCTGGCCTACGGCACCGAGACGGTGAACCGCGTTGATGTGGTTGTGGGCCCAGGCAATCTGTACGTGCAGGAGGCCAAGCGGCAGCTGGCGGCGACGGTCGGCATCGACGGGTTCGCGGGGCCGAGCGATCTCGTGGTGGTGCTCGGCGAGCAGGCCGGGGAGCGGGGGGTGGAGCTGGTCGCGCTCGACATATTGGCGCAGGCGGAGCATGGAGCGGGCAGCCTCGTGGTGGCGATTGCGCCGAGCGCGCAGACGCTGGACGACCTGGCCCAGACGCTCGAGCGAATGGTCCTGACGCGCCCGACGGTGGGCGATGCGGCGTGCGCGCTCCTGGAGATGGCAGATGCCCGCGGGGCGGTCGAGCTGGCGAACGAGTTGGCGCCCGAGCACTTGGAGTTGATCGGGGCGGACGTGGAGGCGCTTGCGCCGATCGTGCGCTCTGCCGGATGTGTGTTCGTGGGCGCGGCGAGCGCCACTGCGTTTGGCGACTATGTGGCGGGTTCCAACCACGTGCTGCCGACCGGTGGCGCGGGTCGCTTTGCCTCGGGGCTGTCGGCCAGGCACTTCCGCAGGCGAATGCAGGAGGTGCGAATCGGCGCGGACGCGGTGGGCAAGCTTGCGGCGGCGGGCGCGCCAATCGCGCGTGCGGAGGGGTTCGAGGTCCACGCGGAGTCGATGGAGGCTCGTATGCGCGAGAATCCAGATCAATGAGCCGCACCGCGACGATCGAACGGAAGACCGGCGAGACCGATGTGCGGCTGACCCTCGGGCTGGACGGCCGCGGCGAGGGCACGCGCGAGACGGGCGTGGGCTTCTTGGATCACATGCTCGACCTGCTCGCCCGGCACGGGCGGCTGGATCTGGACGTGAAGGTAAGCGGGGACTTGGAGACGGGCGCGCATCACACCGCTGAGGACACGGCGATCGTGCTCGGCCAGGCGCTCGATCAGGCGCTGGGCGACCGCGCTCACATCACACGCTATGGCGCGGCAACGGTGCCGATGGACGAGGCGCGTGCGAGCTGTGCGCTCGACATCTCGGGGCGCCCGTTCACGCTGTTTGAGGCGCAATTGCCGCCGGGCTCGACGGGGGGCTTCGAGCACGAGCTGACCGAGGAGTTCTTTCGCGCGCTGGCAAACGCCGCGAAGCTGACGCTGCACTTGCGGGTCGAGGCGGGTAGCAACGCACACCACATGATCGAGGCGGCGTTCAAGGCCTTTGCGCGTGCGCTGCGCGAGGCGGTGAGCATCGACCCGACCGAGACCGGGGTGCCGAGTACGAAGGGCACCCTGACCTCATGACCGGCGACGTGATCAGCGACAGTCGGATGCAGTGTCGCCCGAAGGGGCCGCCACGATGAGCGCCGGAGGCGAGCAGTCGCCACGCATCGGCGTGGTCGATTACGGCATGGGCAACCGCCGCTCGGCCGAGAAGGCGCTCGAGCACGTCGGCGCGCGCGTGGAGGTGAGCGGCGATCCGCAGCGGTTGCGTGCGATGGACGGGCTGGTGCTCCCCGGCGTCGGCGCGTTTCCCGCGGCGATGACGGCGATTCGCGCCGCTGGACTCGACGAGTTTCTCCAGGAGCGCGTGGGTGCGGGCGTGCCGTTGCTCGGGCTGTGCTTGGGAATGCAGCTGCTCTTCGAGCGCTCCGAGGAGCACGACGGCGCGACGGGGCTGGGATTGCTGGCGGGGACGGTTCGCCGCTTGAACGCGCCGGGCTTGAAGCTGCCGCACATCGGCTGGAGTGAGCTGCGTTGGCTGCGGGCGACGCCGCTGAGCGAGGGTTTGCCGGACCCGGCCTATCTGTACCACGTGCACAGCTTCGCGCCGTGGCCGGCTGAGGAGGACGTGGTCCTTGCCACCGCCGACTACGGCGAGCCGTTTCCCGCGATCGTTGGGCGTGGAAACGTGTTCGGCACACAGTCGCACCCGGAGAAGTCCTCCGTGCACGGGCTGGCGCTGCTTGGCAACTTCACACGGCTGTGTGGCCGGGCAGCCGTCCCCGCATGAATCTCTATCCGGCGATCGACATCCTCGAAGGCAGCGCGGTGCGGTTGGTCAAGGGTGACTTCGACGCCAAGAAGGTGTACGACGAGGACCCACTGGACGCTGCTCGCGGCTGGACGGCGGAAGGCGCGAAATACCTGCACGTGGTCGACCTCGACGGCGCGAAAACAGGCGCGCCGGTGAACCTGGAGCATCTGCGGCGGATCGCGGGCGAGCTGGGCGTGCCGGTGCAGTACGGCGGTGGGCTGCGTTCCGACGCCGCAATCGCCGCGGCCTTCGAGGCTGGCGCTCAGCGTGTGATCCTGGGCACTGCTGCGTTTACTCAGGCAGGGCTACTGGAGCAGGCACTGCAGGAGCACGGGCCTGAGCGTGTGCTGGTATCGGTGGACGTGCGCGGCGGGCACGTGACCACGGCGGGCTGGACCGAGACGACTGAGATCACGACGGAGGCCGTGGTCGGCAGTCTGGAGGAGCGTGGCGCGAGGAACCTGGTGTTTACGAACGTCGACCGTGACGGGATGCTCGAGGGTCCGGACCTGGAGGAAGTGCGCGCAGTGGCGAAGGCGGTCGGCGGCAGCCTGATCTACTCGGGTGGGATCGGAGGACTGGCTGACTTGGAGGGCCTGGCCGCCTTGGGGGAGCACAGCTTGGAGGGCGTGATCGTCGGCAAGGCGCTCTACGAGCGCCGCTTTACGGTGGCCGAGGCCCAAGCGGCGCTCGGTAGATAATCGCCCGGCCGCTACGGTGAGCGCATGCACCTGAAGCGAGTAATTCCCTGTTTGGACGTGGACGCCGGCCGCGTCGTGAAGGGCGTGGAATTTGTGGATATCCGCGACGCCGGCGACCCCGTTGAGCTGGCTGCTCACTACGACCGCGAAGGGGCGGATGAGCTGGTGTTCCTGGATATCACCGCTACGCACGAGCGACGCGACACGATCGTGGCGCTCGCCCGCCGCACTGCTGACGAGGTGTTCGTGCCGTTTACGATCGGTGGCGGTATCCGCTCGGTGGAAGATGCCCAGGCGGTGCTCGACGCGGGCGCCGACAAGGTCTCGATCAACTCCGCGGCGCTGGCCCGCCCCGAGCTGATCGATGAGCTGTCGATGCGCTTCGGCGCCCAGTGCGTGGTCCTGGCGATCGATGCGAAGGCGCGCGCCGCTCAGGTCGGTGAGGTCCGGGTGGGTGGGGTTCCCGATTCAGATCCGGGCGCCCCGATCGGCTGGGAGGCGTACCTCGCCGGCGGGCGCACGCCCACCGGCCGTGACGTGGTCGAGTGGGCACGCGAGGCCACCGAGCGGGGAGCGGGGGAGATTCTGTTGACGAGCATGGACCGCGACGGCACGAACGACGGCTACGACCTCGCGCTGACCGAGGCGGTGAGCGCGGCGGTCGAGGTTCCGGTGATCGCCTCGGGCGGGGCGGGCGAGCTGGAGCATCTGGCGCAAGCGCTGCGCGCGGGCGCCGACGCGGCGCTGTGCGCGTCGATCTTCCACTATGGGCAGCACACGATCGGTGAGGCGAAGGCTCATCTGGCGGCCGCTGGCATCGAGGTGCGCGCGGTCAGCCCACAGCTCGCATAGCGTGATCGTCCAGAATGGTCTGATGCCGGTAGCCGCGCCAGAGATCGTGCTAGAGCGGCTGCATTGGCTGCCCGGCGGCGAGGCGTTGCTCGCGGTGTCGGCAGAACGTGGCGATGTGGAGCTTGTCGGCGGCGCGGTGCGCGATCTGCTGCTGGAGCGCACGCCTCGCGAGTTGGATGTCGTGGTGGGTGGGGAGGATGGGTCGTTCGCCAAGGCTGCCCCAACACTTGCCAATCAGCTTGCATCCCGGCTCAACGTCCTTGCTGGAGAGGACGTCACCTCGGTAAATGCGCACGAGCGCTTCATCACCGCGGCGGTCGAGTGGGATGGGGGACAGATCGACATCGCGACTCGGCGCGCAGAGTCTTATGCCGCCCCTGGGGCGTTACCCGACGTGCGCGCGGGAACTGAGCCGCAGGACCTGGAGCGCAGGGACTTCACCGTCAACGCGATCGCCATTCGCTTGGGGGGCGAGCGCCGGGGAGAGCTGCGCGCGGTGCCCGATGCGCTGGGCGATCTCGAGCAACGCAAGCTCCGCGTGCTGCACGAGCAGAGCTTCAACGACGATCCGACGCGTTTGCTGCGGATGGCGCGCTACCGAGCGCGGCTCGGGTTTGCGGTCGAGGACCATACCGCCGCGCTGGCGGCAACGGCGATCGCAGCCGGCGCGCTGGAGACGGTCTCCGGCGGGCGAATCGGCGCCGAGCTGAGGCTCGCGCTGGCTGAAGACGACGCGGTCGCGGCGCTTGTTGCGATGGACGATCTCGGCCTGCTCTGTGCGCTGCATCCGCGGCTCCGCTTCGAGGAGCCCGTGGCCCGGGCGACGCTTGCGCTGCTCCCCGAGGATGGCCGGCCCGATCTGGCGCTGCTCGCGTCGCTGGTGCTCCCCTTGGCGCTGCGCGCGGGCGATGACCCGCGCACGGAGATTGGGACCCTGCTGGACCGCTGGGATTTCCCGGCCGCAGACCGTGACCGTGTGGCCGCGGCGACGGTCGCTGTACCGCGTCTGATCGAGGAGCTGCCCGCGGCCGAGCGTCCTTCGCGGCTCCGCACCGTCGCTGCAGGCGTGCCCTTGGAGGGTGTTGCCCTGGCGGGCGCGCTGGGCGCTCAGGAGTCCGCCCGCCGCTGGCTACAGGACACGCGTCACATCCACCTCGAGATCACCGGTGATGATCTACTCATGGCCGGAGTCCCCGAGGGTCCAAAGATCGGGCAACGCTTGGAGGCCGCCCTGAAGCTGCGCCTCGACGGCGAGCTGGCCGGCGGTCGCGAGGCTGAGTTGCAGGCGGCTTTGAAAGGCGAGCATGAGCGAGGCTGAGCTGTCGTTCGACTTTCCCGGTGGCGGCCACGCGTTGTTCACCACCCGCGCCGACGGCAATCTGTCGAGTGTGGGCGGTGAGGGTTCCGAGTACGGCCTGCAGGCCCGCGAGCGGCTGCGCGAACGGCTTGACCTGCGACGTCTGCTCCGTGGCTACCAGGTACATGGCACAACGGTGCAGAGGGTGCGTGATGATCTCCAGCCGGAGACCGAGGCCGATGGGCAGGCCACCGCCCTGCACGGCCTCGGAGCGATGGTGCTCACGGCCGATTGCCTGCCTGTCGCGCTCGGCTGCGGCGGCGCCGTGGCGGCAGTGCACGCCGGCTGGCGGGGGCTCGCGGCGGGGGTCCTCGAGGAGGGTGTTCGCGCGGTCCAGGAGCTGGGCGGTGCGGAGGAGATCATCGCGATCATCGGCCCCGGCGCGGGGCCATGCTGTTACGAGGTCGGCGAGGATGTCCATGCGGCATTCTGCGGCGCGCACCGCGTGGCGAGCCCGCCCGCCCGCAACATCGACCTCAAGGCAATCGCCCGGGACCGGCTGCTGGCGATCGGGATAATCGAGGTGAAGGACCTCGCCGCATGCACGATCTGCGACGAGCGCTTCTTCTCCTACCGTCGCGAAGGCGCTCGCGCCGGTCGCCAGGGCGCAGTCGCGTGGCTCAGCTGATCTCCGGCTTGCGCGCTGACGTCATCCGGGCGAATTTCGCCCAGGTGCGCGAGGAGATCGCGACTGCCGCGATCGCCGCCGGGCGGAACCCAGCGGAGGTGGAGGTGCTCACGGCGACCAAGTACGTCTCGGTGGACGACCTCCCGATTCTCGCCGAGGCCGGCATCCGGCTGGTCGGGGAGAACCGAGCACAGGACCTCCAAGCGAAGGTGGCTGCTGGCCGATCTCTGGTCGGTGGCGAGCTGTTCGCTTGGGACTTCATCGGGCAGCTCCAAAGCCGCAAGGTTCGGTCGATCGTGCCCCATGTGCGGCTGATCCACTCGGTTGCCTCCGAGTCCGCGTTGCGCGAGCTCGCTCGGTACCAGGCCGAGTCTCGCCCCGGGCTGGAGATCCTGATCGAGGTGAACATCGCGCGCGAGCCCGGCAAGGCGGGCGTTGCCCCAGAGGAGGTCGACGCGTTCATCGAGCGCTCCCCTGTCGCGGTGGCTGGGCTGATGACGATGCCTCCTTTTGCTCAGAACCCGGAGGAGAGCCGTCGCTGGTTCGCCGCGCTGCGTGAGCTGGCGGATGATCGCGGTCTGCGGCGGCTGTCGATGGGCACCTCCCAGGACTATCGTGTGGCGGTAGGGGAGGGCGCGACTATCGTGCGGATCGGCACGAGACTGTACGATAGTTAGGGATTGCGGCCGTGCCGGCGACGGCAGATGGTTAGCATGAGCAGGGAAACTCGCCCGCCGGGCGAAAACTCACCTAACTATGGCCTTTAGCGATTCCTGGCACCGCGCGCTCGTGTACTTCGGCCTCGCCGAGGAGTTTCACGACGATGACGGCTACGACGATGGGCCGCCGGAGGCGGAATTGGAGGATCGCTATCGCGAGCGGCCGAACGTCCGTCGCCTGCGACGCCGCCGCGACGAGTTCGATGACATCTTCGCTGAGGACGAGCCCAGCAGAGGGCGTGCGACGACTACGCTGCGCCCCGTCGGCGGCCGTGGCAACGGCAACGGCGACGTTCGCGTGCACCTGGTCGTGCCTAAGTCCTTCAACGACGCCCAGCAGATCGCGGACAAGTTCAAGGACTCGATCCCAGTCATCCTCAACCTCCAGAGTTCCGACACCGACCTGTCCAAGCGCCTGATCGACTTCGCTTCCGGCCTCACCTATGCGCTCGATGGCGGCATGCAGAGGATCGCCGACAAGGTGTTCATGCTGACGCCGCGGAACGTCGAGATCTCCGCCGAGGAGCGCGCCCGCTTGATCGAGAAGGGCTTCTTCAACCAGTCCTGAACAGTCAGGACGGCCTCGTGGCGATAACGCCCGGTAGCCTGAGCTCATGCAGATAGGAATCATCGGCGCGGGGAACATGGCTCGCGCGCTCGTGCGCGGGTGGAATCGCCCGGTGCTCGTGGCCGACCCCATCAGTGAGCGCGCCCGGGCGTTGGCTGCCGAGGTCGAGGGCGAGGCGCTTGCCACCAATGTCGAGGTGGCTCAACGCGCCGACATCGTCGTGCTCTGCCACAAGCCGGCCCAGCTCCAGCTCGTCGCCGGCGAGGTGGCGCCACACGCCAAGGCGATCGCCTCGATTCTCGCGGTCACCTCCCTTGCCGCTCTCCACGATGCCTACCCCGATCGGCCGGTCTATCGCTTCATCCCCTCGCTTCCGGTGGAGGTGCGCCGTGGTGCTGTTGTCCAGGCCGCGCCCGAGGAGCGATATGCGCTGGATGCGCCGGTCAGCGAGCTGTTCAGCGAGCTCGGCACGCTCGTCACGCTCCCCGATGCGCTCGTCGACGTCGCGATGGGCCTGATGTCATGCGCACCCGCCTATGTGGCGCTCGTCGCCGAGGCGCAGATCGACGCGGGCGTCCGCCATGGGATCCCCGCCGCGCAGAGCGCGGAGCTGGTGGTGCAGACGCTCGCCGGGACAGCGGAGCTGCTGCGCCGCCGGGGCAACGACACGCTTGCCGTCCGCCGCGAGGTCACCTCCCCCGGGGGAGTCACCGCCCGCGGGCTTGCGGCCCTGGAGAGCGCGGGGCTGCGCGCGGCCTTCAGCGACGCCCTCGACGCGGTCTTGCAAACCGGGAACGGGCGTCGATGATTCTCGCCAGCGCACGCACCGATATCGCTGAATACCTCTCGACGTTGATCTACGTCTACACGCTGCTGATCATCCTCTACGTCGTCATCCAGCTGCTGTTCTCTCTCGGTCTGCGTCCGCCTTATTCGCGCGCGACCGATGTCGTGATGGGGTTCCTCCGCGACATCTGTGAGCCGTTCCTGCGCGTCTTCCGGCGCCTGATCCCCTCGTTCGGAGGGATCGATCTCAGCCCGCTCCTCGCGATCATCACTCTGGAGATCCTCAACGGCGTCGTCGTTCAGGGCCTCATCCACGGCTGAGTTCCGGGATGAGCTTCAGATGAGCGCTCTCAGCGCCTGGGTCCGCGCCGGGTTGGTCCTGCTTGTCGTGGTCGCGGCCGACCAGCTCTCAAAGCACGCGATCCGCCAGTCGATCGTCCCCGGCGAAGAACGTGGAGTGCTGCCGGGCATCCAGCTTGTGAACACCCGCAACCGCGGCGTCGCCTTCGGTTTCCTTCCGGGAAACCACATTGCGGTCACGCTTGTGATCGGTCTCGCGCTGATCGCTTTGCTCATCTACTTCGCGCTCCACGCAAGGCGGGCCTTGATCTGGCTGCCCACCGGCATGCTGATCGGCGGCGCGCTCGGCAACATCCTCGACCGCTTGCGTGACGGGTCCGTGACCGACTTCATCAAGCTCCCTCTCGGCTGGCCTCCGTTCAATCTCGCCGACACCTCGATCACGCTGGGCGTGCTGCTGCTGATCATCGCGATCGAGGCTCCGCGGAAGGATTCTCCCCGTTGATCGATTCGCCGTCTGATTCGCCTTCTTTTACGATCGTCTACCAAGACGACTATCTGCTGGTCATCGACAAGGGGCCTGGACTGGTCGTTCATCCCGCTCGCGGGCATCGCGAGGGCACGCTCGCACAGCTGTTGGCTGGGCTCCTCGCCGGAGGGGAGCCGGGCAGGGCGGGGATCGTGCACCGGCTGGACCGCGACACCTCTGGGCTGCTCGTCGTCTCGCGCTCGGATGAGGCCCACCGGCTGCTGCAGGAAGCGCTTGCCGGGCGGCGTATCGAGCGCGAGTACATCGCGTTGGTGGAGGGACGCCCGCCGGCCCGCAGCGGGATGATCGAGGCTCCGATCGGGCGTGACCCGCGTATGCGCACGCGCATGGCCGTCGGCGGCGTCAGTCCGCGCGAGGCGCGCACCCACTTCACGCTCGAGCGCGCGCTCCTCGGCACATCGCTGTTGCGCCTGCGCCTGGAGACGGGGCGCACTCATCAGATCCGCGTCCATCTGCAGGCGATCGGCCACCCCGTGTGCGGTGACCCCGAGTACGGCACTCCCGGCCTGCTTGGACTCGAGCGTCAGTTCCTGCACGCCACCCGCCTGTCCTTCGAGCACCCCTTCACGGGCGCGCCCGTCGAGGTGCTCTCGCCGCTGCCGGCCGACCTCCAGCGAGCGCTCGCACTAGCCGAAGAGCTATCCTGAGCGG
>Ga0182024_10014046_pt1 | contig 15525 bp, 9 predicted proteins | sample P32metaG_FD_120480 | JGI IMG/M metagenome (GOLD analysis project Ga0182024, IMG submission 120480) | Permafrost microbial communities from Stordalen Mire, Sweden - P3-2 metaG (Illumina Assembly) | ecosystem: Environmental > Terrestrial > Soil > Wetlands > Permafrost | place: Sweden: Stordalen... | reverse complement strand
TGCCCTCGACTCCCACCTCTTGAGGCGTCGGCACCAAGCAGGACCAACCTGGTCTTCCGATCAATCGCCCCGTGGGCGAGACGCGCTCAAGCACCCTGGAGATTGGCCGCCATGACGACAGAGTCCCGCAGTGCTGGGATCGCACGGTGTTCCGCCGGTTTGGTTGCAACCTTGGCGTTGTTGGTCGCGTATCCTATTGCAAAGCAATGGCTTCGGTCGGCTTCGTCGAAATGGGTCGCTCAAATTCAAGCGCCCCAGCGGGCCCTGGGCAATCCCACCCGCCAGGCTGTCGGGATGTACGCGAACTCTCCGCTGCACTTTGAAGAGAATCGGGGACAGACCGCACGCGAAGTGCGCTTTGTCTCTCATGGCAACGGATACGAACTCTTTTTGACTTCGCAGGAGGCGGTGGTCGCGCTGCATCCCTCGCACCCGCTCGATCTTTCTGCAAACCATCGGGCAGCATATTTTCGAGCCCGGCGCGCAGCCCGCGAAGCCGCAAACACATCGGTGTTGCGAATGCGGCTGGCCAATGCCAATCGAGACACTAGGATTGCCGGAATGGAGCCGTTGCCAGGAAGGGTGGACTACTTTGTCGGCCGTGACCCCGCAAAGTGGCGCACCAACATCTCATCCTATTCCCGTGTGAAGTATACGGACGTGTACCCGGGAATAGACCTGGTTTTTTATGGCAATCAGCGTCGCCTGGAATACGACTTTATCGTCGCTCCGGGAGCCGATCCCAACTCGATCGCGCTGAACGTGGAGGGAGCGCGGAAACTGCGGCTTAATTCGCGTGGCGATCTGCTAGCCAGCATCGCCGGTGGAGAGGTGGAGCTGCAGAAGCCGGTGATATACCAGCAGATTCATGGTCAGCGCCGCGAAATTTCCGGCAATTATACGATTTCTGGAAATCATCGCGTAACCTTTGCGGTGGCCAACTACGATCGCGGCGCTTCGCTCATTGTTGATCCCGTCTTGATCTATTCCACTTACCTGGGCGGCGAAAGCGATGACACCGGCTTGGCGATCGCCCTGGATTCTCTTGGCGATGCCGCAGTCACAGGCGGAACATCCTCGCTGCAATTTCCCACTACCGCCGGCGCGTTTACGCCCGGACCGCTGACCACCAACAACGAACTCGCCTTTGTCACCCAGATGGACCCCACCGGCACGCATCAACTCTATTCCTCGTATGTAGGGGGTTCCGGCGGAGACTATGGACTTGGTGTCGCCTACGATGCCACAGGAAATATCTATGTCACCGGAGAAACTAGTTCCGCTGATTTTCCAACCACCTCGAATGCCTTGAAACCCGGTCCGAACCCAGGAAATACCGGCGGAACCGTCTTCGTCCTTAAAATAAATCCAACCATTTCAGGGCCCGGCTCGCTGGTCTACTCGTCATACCTGGGTGGGACTGAGGGCGGAACAAACCTAACCGAATATGGACAGGGGATTGCCACCGACAGTACCGGCGCGGTCTACGTTGTCGGAATCACTGGCTCCCAGCCAGGCACGGCATTGGCAAACTTTCCCGTCACTGCGTCTGCGTTTCAGCCCACGCTTGATCCGGGCAATACCAGTGGCACCGGATTCCTCACCAAGCTCGACATGACGCAATCGGGAAGCGCGTCACTCATTTATTCCACCTATCTGGGCGGTAACGCGGCCGACGCAAGTGGTCCTGGTTTTGGGGACGAGCCTTTTGGTGTTGCCGAGGATTCCGCAGGTAACACCTATGTTGCAGGATCAACAACCTCAACAAATTTTCCCACAACCACTACGGCATATCAGCAGACCCCTCCCGCAGCCATTGCGGGCGGCACCGTGTTCCTCTCACGGTTCGACACCACCAAGTCTGGAGCCGCGTCCCTGTTGTATTCGAGCTATCTGGGAGGCGAAGGCGCAGATTTCGGCGATTCCATCGCTCTTGGACCTTCCAACGTCGCGTACCTCACCGGGTCGACCTCCTCGCTTATGTTCCCAACAACCACCGGAGCATTTCAGACCACGGGCAACGCGAGCAGCATTGCCTTTATCGCCTTGGTGGATACGACGCTTAGCGGCAGCGCTGGCCTCAAGTATTCAACGTTTCTGGGAGGGTCCCAGACAAACACCGCATTTTGCATCGCGACGGACAGTCTGGGCAACGCGTATGCAGCTGGCGAAACTCAGGGCTTTGACTTCCCAGTCACTCACGGGGCGCTCCAACCGAGTCCAGCGGGAGGCTCGCACGCTGAGGGCTATGTCACCCAGTTGAATCCGGGCGGACGCGGCGCGGCCGATCTGGTGTACTCCACCTACTTTGGAGGAAGCGGATCATCGGGCGGCGCCGACGAAGTCGATGGGATCACTTTGAACCCAGTCACCAACTATGGTTTTATCACCGGTCATACGTTCTCTTCCGCTAGTTCCTTTCCCGTGGCGCCCAATCCTGGTGCGTTCCAGGCGACCCTCAATGGGACGTCCGACGCCTTTGTCGCCGAACTGACGTTCATCCCCACCTTGGCGGTTTCCCCGACGAGCCTAACGTTCGGCCCGCAGTTGGTTGGCACTGCGACATCGGCGCAAACAGTAACGCTGACGAACAACAACAGCGCCACGATCGCGTTCACAGGTGTCGCGGTTAGCGGAGGCGCGCCAGCCGCCGCTAATACCGATTTTGCATCGCCCCCCAACACCTGCGGCACGAGCATCGCAGCGGGCGCTTCGTGCACCATCAGTGTTGTTTTTACGCCATCGACAGCCGCGCTGGAGACCGCCAACCTGGTCATCACGGACGGGGATGTGTCGAGTCCTCAGACGGTCATCCTGACCGGGACGGGCGTAAATGTCGCGTTAACGGTGGCGCCTACCAGCCTGAGCTTCGGCTCGCAACCAGTGGGCAGCGCGACCACTGCGCAAACCGTCACTCTCACCCATGTCTCCAACGCCGCGATTGCGTTCACCAGCGTGGCCGTTTCGGGGGGCGCACCGGCTGCCGCCAACTCCGATTACACCCAGACCAACACCTGCGGCGGAAGTATTGCAGCAAACGCATCGTGCACGATCAGCGTTGTCTTCAAACCATCGATTGCCGCGGCGGAGACCGCCAACCTGGTAATCACGGATGCCGCTTCGACGAGTCCTCAGACCGTAACGCTGACCGGCACCGGCACAACCACCACGGCGCCAAGTTTCACTGTAACGGCCTCGCCGACTACGTTGGTGGTCACACAAGGCACGGGCAGCACCTTTAAGGTGACCGTGACACCGACCGGCGGCTTTAATCAAGCCGTGGCCCTAGCTTGTTCGGGCGCACCTACAGCCGCAACGTGCACGGTCTCACCGGCTTCGCTGACCCCGAGCGACGGAATCACTCCAGTTAGCGCCACGGCCACCGTCACGACAACCAGTCCGTCACTTGTGACACCGCCATCGGTCGAGCCGAACATACCGCCGTTCCTGTGGCGAATCTCGCCTTTGCTTCTGGCCTGCGCGTTCCTGTTGTTCTTGGCTCGTAGACCAAGTTTCGCAATGCGCCTTGGTATGGCCGCTGCGATGGTCGGGGTCCTCGCTCTCGCGGGTTGCCACGGTGGCCACGCGTCAACCGGCGGCACCCCAAAGGGAACAACCACGCTCACAGTGACCGGCGCATCCGGAAAACTAACCAGCTCCGCCACCGTTTCGCTGACTGTACAGTAGCGTTAGACCTTTCGCCGTAGAGATCGCACTGCTGTGCCCGTCGGTTGGCCACATATCTCCGCTCATCATACTTCGGCCCTTGGGGTCATTTGCGCCAAGGGCTAAATGTAAAGCATGAGTGGCTTCGCTCTATTTAGAGGAGGCGCGGCGGACCAGCGTATTTTCAAGGAATAGGTATTCGATGCCGGTGCCTAGGAACGTGTCGATGGCTTGGCGGGGAGTATTTACGATTGGCTGGCCCTTTACGTTGAAACTGGTGTTTAGCACCATTTCGCGGCCCGTCAACTTGCCCACTGCTTTCAGCAGGGCGTGAAATTCGCAATTGTCTTTGGCGGAGACGGTTTGCACTCGGGCGCTGCCGTTGACGTGGGTTATGGCTGGGAGCTGGGCGCGGAATTGCGGGCGAACGTCGGCGGTCATAATCATATACGGCAATTCCATGCCGCGCGGGACCTCGAACCAGTCCTGAACTTGCTCTAAGGAAACGGCCGGGGCGAAGGGGCGGAAAGCTTCGCGCATTTTGACCATGGCGTTGATGCGGTCGCGCATTTCCGCGTGGCCGGGGTCGGCCAGGATGCTGCGATGGCCCAAGGCGCGCGGGCCGAACTCCATGCGGCCTCGATACCAGCCCAGGACGCGACCGTCTTTGACTAGCTTGGCGGCTTCGGCGCAGGCTTCTTGCAGATTGGCGAAACGGGTAACCTCGATGCGGTTTCCGGTGTCTTTGATGGCCTGGTCGATTTCGGCTTGCGTTGCGGCCGGGCCGTAGAAGGGAACCGGGAAGCGATAGTTACGGACGCCTCCATTGCGGGAGCCGCGCCATAAGGCGGCGCCTAATGCCGTTCCATCGTCGCCCGCGGCCGGTTGAACGTAGATGTCGTCGAAAGCTCCCGATTGCAGCAAACGGCCGTTGGCCGTGCAGTTCAAAGCTACCCCTCCGGCCATCGCAAGCCGCCGCGCGCCGGTGGCGCGACCGAAGTGCCCGCAAATGTGCAGCATCACTTTGTCGAGGCACTCCTGCAGGGCGGCGGCAACGTCGCGATGGTCATCGGTAATTTCCGACTCTGGCGTGCGTTTCGGGATCAAGTGCTCTTCAAGATAGCGGCGGGTTGCGCCGTAGGTCTCGCGATCTTCGCGTTGTTCGTTCAGGCGCAAGATAGGGATCTTGATCGTGCCGTTGTCGAGAAGTTCGACGGCTTGCTCGAAGAAGTGACGATAGCGCGCGGGGTTTCCGTACGGCGCCAGTCCCATGATCTTGTATTCGTCGGAATTGAAGTCGAAGCCCAAGTGCAGCGTGATCACCGAATACAGGATGCCGATGGAGTCCTTCGCAGTGATTTCCTGCAGTTTGTCGATTTGATTGCCGTGCGCGTGGTAGGCGGTGGCACTGTGCGCCTCGCCCATTCCGTCGATGACGACCACCAGGCAGTCGTCCCAGCCCGACGTGTAAAATGCGCTGGCCGCGTGTGCCAGGTGGTGGTTGACCTGGTGAACTTTTTGTGCCGGGAAACCCGGTAGATATTCGCCGACTTGCGCGAGCAATTTTTCCTTCGAGAAAACTTGATCATATTGCTCGGCGCTGGTGCCATCGAGCAGAAACGCGGCGCGATACGGGCTGTAATCGAATCCGTGGGCGATCTCGTCGACGTCCTCGGGTTTGATGCCGGCGGCTTCCAGGCAATACTGAATCGCGCCAATCGGGAAATCGCCAGTATGTTTCTTGCGGCTGAAGCGTTCTTCCGCCGCGCCGGCTATTACCTCGCCATCGATGAGCAACACCGCTGCGGAATCGTGCCCTTGCGAAATCCGATACTCGCGTTCTTCCAGGCCGGGCCAATGGGCCTTCTTGAAGGGAATGGAATTCTGGAAGCCGCTGATACCCAACACTTTCGCCATTACCGATGTCTCCGCGTTCCTTGTCCGAGAAAAGTCCCCCGGGAAAAAGCCACTTTCCTAGGTAATAGATCGAAGGTGCAATTTGGATACCTACTCATTTTGTGACAATTCCACGATGATGTCCGTGGTTTCGGGCTGGGCTGTATCGTTTGGAGCATTGTCTTTTGGGTAGAAACATTCCGTGTCGCTGTCTGCATGGTTTCATGAAGGGCGTAGCCGTTAGTTAGCCGCGACCCATTGGAAAAGGAAGGGTTAGCCCTAAATACGGTGAACCGGCGAAGGGTCTAAGTGGACTCCTGTATTGTCCCTGATACCAACCACAATTCTAATAGGGGGTAGGTTAGAACGCTTGGAAGCGGGACGCTCCCTACCTCCGCCTGCAACCCAACCGTCTTTGATTGATCGCTTCCGGTAGCCGAAAGGTGACGGGAACAGGTCAGCGTGGGCCTTGATAATTGCACACTTGCGGAACCCAGGTGTCCTTACATGGAGACACAAAAGGAGCGGGATCCGCGGACTGGGTGCGCAGCTGAGCTATTCAACTTATTTTCAATTAGTTACGAGGAGTCGGGTGGAGGGTGGAGTTGGCAGGGAACATGCTCTCTCTGAAGTCGTGGTACTAGGGATGAACCCGTATGCTACGAAATGACCGAGAGTTTCGTTTGCTGGTTGGTGTTCCTTTCTTATACCCGACCTCCTCGTGCACTCTACTGAGGTCTGTATTGTCATGACTCTATCAGCCAACCAACAGATTTTGCGCGTGGAAAGCCGCACCAGCGTGCTGATCTCCGAGGCCAGCAAGATGTACTGCGACCTCCTAAAGATGGCCTTTCTAGCGGTCCCCGAGCGGTTTGAGGTGGTGGCGTGCGGGTCCAAGACCTCTGAGATATTGGCGCTGATTCAGGCCCATCGCCCAACCGTAGCCATTATCAGCGACAACCTCGAAGATGGACCAATGGCCGGCTTAAGGATGTTGCCGGAGATTCGCCGCGCCAACCCAGAGACGCGAATCTTGCTGGCGATGGCCTCTTCCGATAAAGAGTTGGTGATTGAGGCATTTCGCTTGGGTGCGGACGGAGTTTTCTGCCGCAAGAGCCCATTTGAGATGTTGTGCAAGTCGGTGGATGCTTTGTCGCAAGGCCAGATTTGGGCGAACGCGACCGAGCTCCGTTATGTGCTGAACGAATTTACGCGGGCGCCAAAGCAGCGGAAAGTCGATCCGAGCGTCGAGAACCGCATGACCAAGCGGGAAGCGGACGTGGTACGGCTGGCGGTAGAAGGGATGTCGAACCGCGAGATCGCAGGAGAATTAGGCCTGACCGAGCATACCGTGAAAAATTATTTGTTCCGCGTGTTTGATAAGCTGGGTGTTTCCAATCGAGTGGAGCTGGTTCTGTCGTGTCTGCGACAGGAAGAAGCCGCGGCGCGCGAAGAGGCCACCGTCATAGTGCAATAGACTTGGCGATGTCGCGATACCCCCGAACTCGCGGAATCGTCCGATACAGGATATGCAAACCAAGATGACTCAAGACCAATTCATCGCGATGCTCATTGACTGGCTCCGGGCCAACAAACAGTTTTCGGCCAATTTGCAGGTTTCTCCGGACATGGAGCTCTTGGGATCCGGTTTGCTGGACTCCTTCGATTTCCTTGATTTAATTGTACATATCGAGACCAAGCTGGGGCGGAAGATCGACCTTTCGGTGGCTGACCCTAATCAGTTCTCGACGGTGCGCGGTTTATGGAATTTGGCGATTGGCGGGCATGGCGATGCCGCGGAAGCGCACGCGACGGATCGCGGCAACATACAGCCCGCGGGCGCGGAGATTTAATCGGCAGACTTGAGGTTGCGGCAGGAATCGGCTCCCCAGTCCTAACGTGATTCCGCTTTCGGTACCTCCCTCTATTTAAGTCCGTGCTTTGGTCCCCACCGACGCCAACGCTTCCATTTGGTAGGCGCAGGCAATCGATCCCACACGGAAACGCCGGTAAGCGATTGAGGCTACGGGAGTTGTATACGATGGTGGACGTCGGTTTGTCGGAAATCGCCGTGAAGAAGCGAATCACCCAGATGGGCGACGTTCCGTTTGGTCTAGACAGGTCAGGTCCGTCAACCGGTCACCTAAAATTAAATGGAACGCTCAGGTACGTCAGGGCCTAGTCGGCAGCGCGGCAGGCGGCGCGTACGAGGTTAAGCTCTGCGTTGTTTTCGGTTTGGTGTACCGCTTCTACGCGGGTTACCGCCCGGGCTACTGCATCAGTCAGGGCGGTCCGGAATTCTTCGGCCAAGAGCTCGGCGTTCAGGCGGAAATCGGCGCGGTTGCCCATGTGTAGGAACGAAGCGTATCCGAGCGTTGGGTGGGAGTTGGTGAGAAGCTGGAAGGAATATTCCCACGGAGTATCGTCGGTTTTGCGCTCGGACCACTCCAGAAACCACTTGCCCTCCCAATTGTAGTGGAGGGTGTGGAACAGTGCGATGGGGAAGCCATCTCTGCCAAGGTTTTTGAGACGAAGACCTTCGAAGCCAAGGGGTTGCAAGGTCTCCTGCAAGACCTGGCAGACGGACCGGAAATCAGCGCAGTTAGGCAAGGCTTCGGCGGCGCGGCGGAGATGGGCCTCTTCGGTGATGATCTGGCGACGACGTCCACCCGGGCGGAAAATAGCGGAAAATTCCGCGTAGTGAAGTTGCTGTACTCCTATGATCACTGCGGCGACCAGCGCGAACAGAACGGGTAAAAGAAATTTATCGTCCAAGACGATGGCGAGGCTGGCCAATACGAAGCTGGAAGTGACGGCGTACAGCACAAAAACGGCTTGTCGATGGGACAGTCCCCGGCGAAGCAACTTGTGATGAATGTGGTCGGTATCGCCCCGAAAGATAGGGCGGTTCCGGATCAGACGGCGGAGAACCGCGAGAGAAACATCGAGAATGGGTAAGCCGAAAGCCAAAATGGGGATGGCGACGCCCGCCTTGGTATTCACTTCCTGACCGGCGCCCATGGCGAGGGCGCTCAGCAGAAATCCTATGAACAGGCTGCCGGAATCGCCCATGAAGATGCTCGCGGGATAGAAGTTGAAGGGAAGGAAGCCGAAGATGGCCCCCAACAGGACCACGACCAGATACGTGAGTAAATCGTTGTGACCGAGAAGGCAGACGATGAGAATGGCGACTGCGGAAATCATCGCGGATCCGGCTGCCAGGCCGTCGAGTCCGTCAATCAGATTGAAGGCATTGGTAATCAGCAAGACCCAGAAAATGGTGAGAGGCAAGTCGATGGCGACGCCGATGTGGGAGTGGAAAAGAGGCGTGAAGTAGTGAATTCCGAAACCGCCAAGATACAGGAGAATGGCCGCCAGGGCCTGGACCGCGATTTTTGATTTCGGTTTTAAAGGTTGAACGTCGTCGTAGGCACCCATCAAGAAAATCAGCAAAACGGGAACGAGAATGCCGAGATAGCCCCTTGCGGAGACAGCGAGGTGGAGTACTTTGGATATGGGGATAAAGACCAGAGCAGCAGTCATGAAGGTGACACAAATCGCGATACCGCCCAAGCGAGGCAGCGGCTTGGTGTGCAAATGGCGGCCGTAGACCGGGGTGGCTTTGATGCCATAGGCGACGGCAGTGGTTCGCACCCAATAGGTGAGGAGCGCCGACATGGCAGCCGCGGCTATGAGTAGCAATGTATACAGGACCATAGTTAATCAAGCACTATTTGCGCAGAACGGTGATCTCACCGTGCCCGTTATTAGATGCGTCGGTCACGCCGCAGGGAACACGGCGCGCCAGCTTATGGAACACCGGTGGACAGAATTATACTCGCCAAACTATCTGCTTGGGGAGTGAAAAGTATTCTGCCTGGTATTGATACCTGAGTCGTCAACAATATCTCTGGTACTCGGAGAATTCGTGGCGACCGGTACGGTTTCCGCTTTGGCAAAAAGCTCCTTGAGACGCGGCCGGTCAATCTTTCCGTTGGCGTTTTTGGGCAGCACATCAATTGCCATCCAGCGTGCGGGAAACATGTACGTGGGGATCAACGTCTTCAGGTGTTCTCGTAAGGTGTTCAGGGTAGCTTCGTCGCCCGGACGAAGGACGTAGGCGCAACAGATGATCCAGCCGCCGAAATTGTCGGTGGGAATGGCGACTACGGCGGATTCCTGAAGCTTGCCGAGAGCATTCAGAGCCGTTTCGATTTCGCCGAGTTCAATACGGTAACCGCGCACCTTGATTTGGGAGTCGGCGCGGCCGACAAAATGGATCAAGCCATCCTCGTCTTGCCAGGCGAGATCGCCAGTACGATACAGGCGACCTTGAGGGTCACCGTTGTGCGGATCGAGCAGGAAAGCGGCGGCGGTTTTTTCCGGATCGCGCCAGTAGCCAGGGCTCAAGCCAGCCCCCGCTATGTACAGGTTGCCAATCTCGCGAGGTGGGGCGGGCCCGAGTTTATCGTCGAGAACCAACAGTCGTTCGCCATGGCACGCCCTTCCGATTGGAATGGGAGCCTTGGGGTCTGTTGGGATTGCGGTGACATCGTAGAAACTGCTGGCAATCGTGGCTTCGGTGGGGCCGTAGAGATTGGAGAAACGTACCTTGGGGAGGCGTTCCATCCAGTAGATGAGCGCAGGTGTTGGCAGCACTTCGCCACACCAAAGGACCCGGCGAAGCGAGGGGAAGTCGTTGTGTCTTACGGCATTAAATTTGGACAAGTAGTTCAAGACCGAAGGAACGGAGAACCATTGGGTGAGTTCGGAATTGCGAATGAATTCGGCCAGTTTGGGAGGCAATAGAGAGGTTTCGGTGGGGACCAGATGGAGCTGCGCCCCTGCGGTGATGGTGCCGAAGATATCGAAGGTGGACAGGTCGAAATGAAAAGGGGTGTGGCCGGAGAAACGATCGGTGTGGTCGATGCCGTAGTGTTTCAAAGCCCAGGCTACGAAGGTGGCGACGTTGGAGTGGGTGATGACCACACCCTTGGGGACGCCGGTCGAACCGGAGGTAAACAGGATGTGGGAGCCGTCGTCCGAAGAACATTGCGGTGGGGAGGCGGAGGAGTCGGCGGCATCCAGGTCGGCGCGAGAAAATTCCGGGGTAAAGTTTGTTGCAGAGGGCGGTTGTGGATCAAGCCAGCCCACGGAAGTGCGCGCGCGCAAAGCGGCGTCGGATAGGAGCTCGTCGAGGAGTGGTGTGACACGGCCGGCGGCCAGAGTCCAACGATTTTCGCACGAGTCAAAAATATGGCGAATGCGGGCTGAAGGGGTGGCGATGTCAATGGGCACATGCATGCACCCGGCTTTGAGAATGCCGATCATGCTGACGATTGCGGCGGGGGATTTAGGCATCAGGATGCAAACGCGATCGCCTTTTTTGCAGCCGCCTTGGCGCAGCAGGTGCGCGAGCTGATTGCTGGAGGATTCCAATTGAGCGTAGGTAAGGGTCTCGGTCCCCATCACCACGGCGGTAGCGTTTGGGCGCGCCTCGGCTTGTTGCGCGACCCAACTCTGAAGGAGTCGATTCATGGGTATTTCCCCTGGGAACCGCCCCTGAGCAGAGAAAGCTTCAGGCGTCGCGGCGTAGGTAACGAGTTTACGCGCGAATAGGCGGAACGGAGGATGATTTTAGTATGACGGATTGGCGGGGGGCGGAAGGTGGTGGCCGATGCGGCCGTTTCTCTCGCCTGCAGACAAGTTGCGGATGGCCAGCTTGTTGAGGTCGGAGTCATCGGGCTGATAAATTTGCGCCAGAGGCAAGTCTTCCGGGCGAACCAGGTAATCGCCCTGTTCGAGGTCCAGGCCGGAAGTGGAGAGAATGGGGCTACCCTCGGGAGAGGACCGAAGGCGAAATTGTCCAGTTCCCGGTTCGTAATTGGAAATGGTAAAGCATTTTTGGATACAAGCCCGGTCGACGAAATGGCGAGTGTTGATACGGCTGTCGCTGCCGAGGTCGATGGTGTAGCTCACGTGCGTGCCGACCGGCAAGGTGGCCACTAGGGATTCCGCCAGCTGCTCCATGTGATTCAATTTCGCGGTGTCTTGATATTGGCAGATGAAAAAGATCGCGGCCGATAGAGTCAGGCCGGCCAGGATCCATTTACGAGGTCGAACGGAACCGAGAATGCATAAGCCGAAGATGGCGGTGACGGCCGTCAGCCTGGTGTTAATGGAACTAAGAGCGGCGGGGTACTGGGGAAACCAGACTGCGCCCGGCAAGACCGCTGCCGAGAACAGAAAAATAGCCCACAATTCCGCAGGCGATCGAAACCATTGCTGCCATGGAAAACGTTTCCAATCGCGGACCGCGGCGGCGATAAAGGCGCAACTTCCAAAAATCAGGACGTATTCCGCGAAGAGCCGGTAACGGTCACCGAAGAGCACCAGCTGGTCTGCGCCGTTCATGGCCACGAAACGTGCTCCCAAGCTTCCCTGGGTCCGGAAGTGCTGCAGGCCGAAGTGGAGCGCAACCAAAGCCAAGAAGGCCGAGGCCAGGACCACCCAGCGCTGCCAGCCGCGCGCGGCCTCCGCCATGCGAATGTAGGCGACTACGGCGACAAGCAGGCCAAAACCCATGGGGTGAGCCAGAAGAGCGAGCAGTGCTAGCGCTGCCCCCAGGATCCAGTCGATGCGTGTGCCGCGCCAGAAGACGGCGGCAGCGAAAAATGCTAGGCCGAGCGAAAGGTAAAAATTCAGAAAACCTGCGTAAAAAGTGTATCCATAGGAAATCATGGCGATCGCAGGAGTGAGATACCACGGTGGGCGCAAAGAAGCGGCGGCGATGAAGGAGAAAGCTCCCCAGAAGAAAACGAGGACGCAGAGGACAACGACGATTCTTTCGGCAGCGACGAATCCAAACCGGCTGCCGAGCCAGGTCAGGCCTGAATCCACGAGCACGTTGTTCCACTGGTGGGCAAGATACAAGCCGGGTGCGCGGCCTTGGGTGACCAATTGGGCTAACCATGCGTTGTATGTATGGCTGCCAAGGTCGCCAGCTTCGATGTGGCGGTGCCAAAAGCACGGGATCAGTAGAAGACCGGATAGTGCGAGGATGGAAGTCCAGCGATGGTGGAGAAATTGAAAAGCGAGAGCTACTACCGAAGGCGCGGGGACTTCGACGGATTGGGAAATTCGTTCTTTGCTCTGCAAATTCACGAAGCTACGCCCTTCAGGGCGTAGTCGAAGACTGCCTGGGTGTGGAGGAGCTCTTCCTTGGAGGGCGGGATGTCCAGGATAAAGGACTTAAAGCCGCCACGGATGTACCGGGAGATTTCGTCGGCGACTTCTTCGTAGCTGCCCACCAAGTAGGGACAGAACGTCTGGTAGTTCTGGAATGGCCACATCCAATACACGCCTTGTACCTCGCCCACATCTTTGATCATTTCCGAGAGTTGTTTGTGCCAGACCGAGTCGGAAACACGCATGGCCATTTGATGTGCGAGCTGCCCCTTTCGGTCGCCTGGGAAACGTTCATTTGCGATGCTCCAGGCGTCGGCGCGGTTGGGGCGGGCGATGATGCCGACGCGGACGCCGGATTTTTCTTCGTCAAGTCGCGCGCCAGAGTCGGAATCTTTGGCGGGTTTGGGATATTTTACGGCGGTGGCGCCCACAGCGCGGGCTGCGGCTAGACCGGCATCCGAGGATCCTGACATCAAGATGCCGGGGAAAAGCTCTGGCGGAAGCGGCGGAGTCATTTTCAGGTTTTCTACTTTGTAGAATTTCCCTTCGAAGGTTACCGGCGCGGGGCTGGAGAGCAGCAATTTGATGATCGTGGTGTATTCGATTAAGCGCGTGTAGCGGTCATCGTGTGGGGTGGTGTCGTTGAGCGCGATGAGATCGTTCTTGAAGCCGCCCGCAACCATATTCAAATACATGCGACGACCGTACAGGTGCGCGAAACTGGCCACCATTTTAGCAACCGAATACGGATGCATGTAGATCGGCTGAATGGCTACCAGCGGGCACAGTTTTTTCGTGTTCTGCAAAATGATGTTGGCTACAAGCCAAGGGTCGACGATGGAGTTGTCGGTGTAAACGAGAATTGCAGTGCATCCAGCTTGTTCGCTCCAGGACGCGACATCGATCACCTGCTGCACGTAGGTTTCGCGCGGGAAGTCTTTGGATTGCGGTGTGGTAGAAAAAATTTCGATTTGTGATTTGTCAAAGGTGTCCATCGATGGATATCTCCTCGGGTACGAAGTGTGCAAGGACGGAAATTTTACTGTGAGTGGCGACAGGTTGCCCGATGGTCGCCATTACCCTCGCCATGTACCGAAACTGCCCTCGGGATGTACTGGCGGACATGACGAGGGCAGGTGCAGTACCAGTACTTAAAGTAAGCGAAAGCCCGTTCTTTATCTGAACTTTACGCCAGTTGTGACCCTCTCTGCGGAAAACCTAGCATGGTCGTGCCTGGCAAAACCCCCCTTCCAGGCGGCCGGAATCGCTGTTCGCAAAGAAAAACAGACTTAGGAGGCCAGAGCGAAATGAACTCTCGGCATGGGCAAAAGGTTCTAGTACTTAGCGCGCCGGTGATGTTGGCCCTACTTTGGATTTCAGGGTGCGCCGGCATGGCCGATCCCTTGCCCGCGTTGGCGGTGGCTCCCAGCAGTTTGACAGTTAGCACTAAGATCGGAACTTCGAGTGCTTTGCCTGTAACCCTTACCAATACGGGAGCGACACCGGTCAATGTGAGCCAAGCGTTGTTGAGTGGCTCTGGATTCAGCATGAGTGGGTTGACCACGCCGGTTATTCTGATCGGTGGAGCAAGCGCGAGCTTTACCGTGAAATTTGCAGCAGCAAAGGCCGGAACGGTGAACGGCAGCGTAGCATTTATTACCGATGCGGGGCATCGATCGGTGATGCTCCCGTTGCACGGAGAGGGATCGACGATAACTCCGGAAGTCAGCTCCATCATTATTTCGCCGGCGGTGGCAGCACCGGCGCCGAGCGCGCACGTTCAGTTCACCGCGGCGATACAGGGAGCCACTACCAATGAAGGGGTGACCTGGACCGCTTCCATCGGGACGATCAGCACGACCGGGGTGTTTACGGCCCCATCTGCGGGTGGTCGCGGCACGATTACGGCGACCAGCATTGCGGATCCGACCAAGTCGGCGACGGCGATCGTAACGGTTGCGGCGGGGGCCAGCCAGTCGTCTGGTGCGCCAGTGACAGCTGTGACGGTGTTTCCTTCTCCTGCTTCGTCCATCACCGGCGGCACGCTGACGTTTACGGATACGGTGCAGGGTACCGCCGCAAACAAAGCGGTGACCTGGAAGGCTCTGCTGGGCACGATCACTTCGGGTGGAGTTTATACGGCGCCCGCCAAGGCCGGTGCGGACACGGTTACGGCGACTAGCGTGGCGGATCCGACTAAAACGGCTAGCGCGAAGGTCACGGTGACGACGGCGGCTGCTACCGGAACCGTGAGCTCGGTGACGGTTTCACCGACGTCGAGCAACGTAACGACGGGCGGGAAGCTACAGTTCGCAGCGACGGTGTTGGGAACGGCGACAGACAAGAACGTTACGTGGACTGCGGCGCAGGGCACTGTTACTTCGTCGGGAGCTTATACGGCGCCGGCGAAGGCTGGTACCGACACGGTGACGGCGACCAGCAATGCTGAGCCGAGCAAGACTGCTTCCGCTAGCATAGCGGTTGCGGCGGCGCCATCGGCTCCTCCGGCGAGTCCGTCCAGCTCATCGCCGAGCGCGTCGTGCAGCGGTTCGAATTGCCCTGCATTCCCCGGGGCCCAGGGCGGCGGTGCGGCTTCGGTCGGCGGCCGGGGCGGCGCGGTAATCGAAGTGACGAACAATAACGACTCTGGGTCGGGATCGCTGCGGGCTTGCGTGATGGCCTCCGGTCCGCGGACCTGCGTGTTTCGCGTGGCGGGATTGTTCCCAATCACGTCGGGAGACCTGCGCTTCGCCAGCCCGTATTTGACGGTGGCGG
>Ga0182024_10014045_pt1 | contig 15525 bp, 13 predicted proteins | sample P32metaG_FD_120480 | JGI IMG/M metagenome (GOLD analysis project Ga0182024, IMG submission 120480) | Permafrost microbial communities from Stordalen Mire, Sweden - P3-2 metaG (Illumina Assembly) | ecosystem: Environmental > Terrestrial > Soil > Wetlands > Permafrost | place: Sweden: Stordalen... | reverse complement strand
GTCGCGATCGCAGGTCGGATATTCGTAGAACTCGGACGTTGCCGAGATCAGGCCGGGCACGTCGACATGCGGCACCGAGAACCGCGCCACATGCGGCATCAGTTCCTCGCGCCTGCCGGGTCGCGACCAATCCTCGCGACGCGGCGGCGGTGCATTGCCGTCGCCGACCTTGACCAACACCGCCCAGTTGGTGAGACGGCTGGCCGGCGACGATCCCTCCGCGATCGGATAGACCACGACCTTGGCATGCAGGCCGCCGGCAACGATCATCGAGCGGCCGGTCAAAAATACCGGCCAGTCCCGCGCGCCACGCCACAGCATCAGCCCGTTCCAGCACGGTGGCCCTTCATCCGGAAACAGGGTTTCGCGGACGCGGGAATGAATGCCATCGGCACCGATCAGGATATCGCCGCGCACGGTGCCGGTGTGGGCGCCGGAGCGATCGAAGAAATACGCCGTGACGCCGCCTTCGTCCTGGGTAAAGGCGCCGAGCCGGCAGCCGGTGTGAATAGCCTCTTGCCCGAGCCGCTGCTCGACGGCGCGGTGGATCACGCTCTGCAACCGGCCGCGATGAATCGAGAATTGCGGCACGTCGTGTCCGGCATCGATGCCGCGGGATTCGCGCCAGACCTCCTGGCCGTGACGGTTGAGATAATACAGCACGTCGGTGCGGATCGCGGCGTCGTCGAGCTTCTGCAGCAGCCCGAGGCCGGCGAGTTCGCGGATCGCATGCGGCAGCGTATTGATGCCGACGCCGAGTTCGCGGATGGCGTCGGACTGCTCGAACAGCTCGCAGCCGATGCCCCGCGACCGCAGCATCAGCGCCGTGGTAAGGCCGCCAATTCCACCCCCGACGATAATCGCTTTCATCGCCTACTCCACGCAACCCGTCACGCCCACCGCCAGTTTATCTTCCGGCAACGTGGCTTCACCCTTCGAGACGGCGCTTCGCGCCTCCTCAGGATGAGGTCTCGTAGACCCTCATGGTGAGGAGCGCGGCAACGCCGCGCGTCTCGAACCACGAGGCCACGGGACGCGCCTCAACTTAACCGAGCCGCAACATGTATCAGCGTCGCACAGTCGATCACTCGGCCGCAAGCGGCTTTGTCGCCTCCGACTTCAGCTCGGCCCGGGTCTTCGGCTTGGCCTTGATCTTCAGATCGTTGAGGTCCTGCCGGTCGCGGACGCTGTTGCGGAAAATCTGCTCCTTGCCCGGCAGATATTGCGGCGGGCACGACACGTCGGCGGCGCCATACCAGGCCGCCGCCTTCAGCGTGAACGACGGATCGACCAGATGGGGACGGCCCAGCGCGACCAGATCGGCGCGGCCGGCGGCGAGAATGGTATTGACCTGGTCCGACGTGGTGATGTTGCCGACGCACATGGTCGCCACCCTGGCCTCGTTACGGACCTGCTCCGAAAATGGCGTCTGGAACATCCGCCCATAGACCGGCTGGGCGTCGCGCACGGTCTGGCCGGTCGAGACATCCACCAGATCGACGCCGGCCTGCGCAAAGGCGCGCGCGATCTCGACCGCGTCATCGCCGGTGATGCCGCCCTCGGCCCAGTCGGTGGCGGAGATGCGGACCGACATCGGCTTGTGCGCCGGCCACACCTCGCGCAGCGCCTCGAACACTTCGAGCGGAAAACGCAGCCGGTTCTCGAGCGGGCCGCCGTAAGCATCAAGGCGCTGGTTGGTCAGCGGCGAGATAAAGCTTGCGAGCAGGTAGCCGTGGGCACAATGCAGCTCCAGCATGTCGAAGCCGCAGCGTTCGCCGCGCCGCGCGGCGGCGACAAACGCGGCCTTGACCGCATCCATCGCCGCGCGATCCATCTCGCGCGGCACCTGGCTGTCGGGAAAATACGGGATCGGCGAGGCCGACAGGACGTCCCAGCCGCCTTGTTCCAGCGGACGGTCCATCCCGTCCCACATCAATTTGGTGGCGCCCTTGCGTCCGGCATGCCCGAGCTGCAGGCCGATCTTCGCCGCCGAATTGGCATGAACGAAATCCACGATGCGCCGCCACGCGGCTTCCTGTGCGTCGTTCCAGAGTCCGGTGCAGCCCGGCGTAATGCGCGCGTCGCGGGACACGCAGGTCATTTCGGTGAAGATCAGGCCGGCGCCGCGGATGGCGCGCGAGCCGTAATGCACCAGATGGAAGTCGCCGGGCACGCCGTCCTGGGCCGAATACATGCACATCGGCGACACCACGGCCCGGTTCGCCAGCGTCATCTCGCGCAGCCGCAACGGCTGGAACATCGGCGGCAGCGGCTTCTCAGCGTCGACAACGAGTCCCCGGCTCTGGACCTGGCGCGCGAACGCCTTGTCGACCTCGGCGACGAAGTCCGGCGCCCGCAGCATCAGATTGTCGTAGGTGATCGCCTTGGCCCGCGTCATGACCCCGAACGCGAATTGCACGGGATCGAAGTCCCAGAAGCGATCGACATGCTCGAACCAGACCAGCGAAACGTCGGCGGCGTGTTGGGTCTTCTCGACCTCCTCGCGGCGCCCCTCCTCGTATTGCTGCAAGGCAGCCTCGACCGTCGGCGCGCGATGCATGGCGTCGGCGAGCGCAATCGCATCTTCCATCGCAAGCTTGGTGCCGGAGCCGATCGAGAAATGCGCGGTCGCCTTGGCATCGCCCAGCAGCACCATATTGTCCTTGACCCATCTTTTGCTGCGGATCATCGGGAAATTGCGCCACATCGAACGGTTGGTTAGCAGCGGGTGGCCTTCGAGGAACCAGCCGAAAATTTTGGCCATTCGATCGGCCGATTGCTTCTCGCTCAGGCCATTGAGCCCGGCGCGCACAAAGGTGTTCGGGTCGGTCTCGAAGATCCAGGTCGAGCGCCCGACTTCATACTGATAGGCATGGGCGATGAACGGACCCCATTCGGTCTCCTGGAAAATGAACGTGAAGGCATCAAGCGGCCGGGTCGAACCCATCCAGGCAAACATGTTGGAGCGAACATCCACTTCGGGCTCGAAGTGCTCGACATATTTGTCGCGGAAGCGGCTATTGATGCCGTCGGCCAGCACCACCAGATCGGCATCGGCGAAGCGGGCTTCGTCGTCGATGTCAGCCTGGAACATCAGGGTAACGCCGAGTTCCCGCGCGCGCTCCTGCAGGATCAACAGCAGCTTGCGGCGTGAGCAGCCGCAGAAGCCGTTGCCGCCGACCCGGTGCACCGCGCCGCGGAAATGCACCGCGATATCATCCCAATAGGCGAATTCCTGGGTGATGCGGCGATAGCTCGGCGAATCATACTTTTCGAAATTGTCCAGCGTGGCGTCGGAAAACACCACTCCGAAGCCGAAGGTGTCGTCGGCGCGGTTGCGCTCATAGACCGTGATCTCGGCTTCCGGCCGCTGCTTCCTGAGCAGGATCGCCGAGTACAGGCCGGCCGGTCCGCCTCCGATGATCGCAATCTTCATGAGAGCCTCCGGCTGTGCCAACCCTTCCAAATTACTTTAAACCTAAAGCATTTTCCCGGCAAGGCCCGGGTCCCTATCAGGTAGCCCGGATGGAGCGAAGCGCAATCCGGGATTCCCCGGGCAGTTTATAAGCCCCGGGTTTCGCTGCGCTTCACCCGGGCTACTTTTTGTCTTGACTCAATTGCCCTGAAAGGCCGGCCTCACTTTATTCGAAAACGCTTCAAATGCGCGGGCGAAATCCGCCGTCGTCATGCACAGGGCCTGGGCGACCGCCTCGGCCTCGATCGCCTCCTCCACCGACATCGCCCATTCCATCGCCAACATCCGCTTGGTCATGGTATTGGCGAAGGTCGGCCCTTCGGTGATCTGCCTGGCGAGATGCTGTGCCTGCGTCAGGACATGCTCGGGCGCCACGGTGCGGCTGAAGAACCCCCAGCGCTCGCCCTCCTCCGCAGTCATGAAGCGGCCGGTGTAGAGCAGTTCCGAGGCCCGCGACTGCCCGATGATGCGCGGCAGGATGGCACAGGCGCCCATGTCACAGCCGGCGAGGCCGACCTTGTTGAACAGGAACGCGACCTTGGCGCCCGTGGCGGCCAGACGCAGATCGCACGCCATGGCCACGATTGCGCCGGCGCCGGCGCAGATGCCTTCGACCGCGGCAACAATCGGCTGCGGACAGGCTCGCATCGCCTTGACCAGATCGCCGGTCATGCGGGTAAAGCCGGTCAGGCCCTTGGTGTCCATCTTCACCAGCGGGCCGATGATCTCGAACACATCGCCGCCCGACGAGAAATTGCCGCCGGCCCCCGTGACCACGATGGTTTTGACCTCGTCATCCATCGCACAGGCCCGGAAGAAATCGGCCAGCTCGCGATAACTCTCAAAGGTCAGCGGATTTTTCCGCTCGGGGCGGTTCAGCGTCACTGTCGCCACGCCATCTTGCACCGCCAGCAGAAAGTGCCGGGGTGAATATTCCGCCAATGGCAGCGTGACGGGATTTGCCGATCTGGTCATGGGATCTCCCTATTGTCGTTGTCATTGCGAGCAGCCAACGGTTTCAAACTTGCGCATTATGCACGGGCTAGACCTCGCCGCCGGCGACCGCGATCGCCTGCCCCGTGATGGCACCCGCTCCCTCGCCGCATAACCAGAGCACCGCGTCGGCCACTTCCGCTGGAGTGACAAGGCGGCCTTGCGGATTGTGCCTGACGAGTTCGGCCACTGCCTGGTCGTGGCTGCGGCCGGTCTTTTTCATGATGTTGTCGATGCTGCCGGCGAGCAGGTCGGTGTCGGTAAAGCCGGGACACACGGCATTCACCGTCACGCCGGTGCCGGCGAGTTCAAGTGCCAGCGAACGCACCAGGCCGATCACCGCATGCTTTGCGGCGCTATAGGCGCTGACATAGGCGTAGCCCTTGAGGCCAGCGGTCGACGCCATCGCGACAATGCGGCCGTAGCGGCGATCCTTCATGGCCGGCAACGCGGCCTGAACGACATGGACCACGCCCATGAAATTGACCGCGATCATTCGCTGAAACAGGGCCGCGTCGGATTTGACGAACGGCGCGGACTCGGCGATCCCGGCATTGGCGATCACAATATCGATCGGCTGCCGCGCCGCCGCTTCGGCCACGGCCATGGCGGTCGCCGCCTGATCCGTCACGTCCGCCACGGCGGCGAAGTGGGCACAGCCGGTGGCCACCGCGGCATCCAGCGCGGCACGGTTGCGGCCGAGCACGGTGACCGTCGCACCTGCTTGCACCAGCGCCAAGGCGATCGCCCGGCCGATGCCACGCCCGCCCCCGGTGACCAGCGCATGCGCGGAACGCGGCAGTCCAGACATGCGCACCTCCCGACTGAATCAAGCGACGTGGTCACCCGCGTATATTTTAGACTTCAAATTTATGCAAGAAATCAACCGCCCGGGGTGCATGAGCCACATCTGTAATGCTTGACAGCGGGAATGCCGAAGGTAGCGTCGGTCGATCGAACCGGAACGAGGACGCATACCATGGCAGCGCTGGAAAAAGGCATCACCCAGAACGGAACGGGGTATTCCGGCAAGACCTGGAATATCCTCGGACAGGTCTACTTCCCCAAAGCGGTGACCGACTCCACCTTCGCGTTCGAGACCAACAGCGATCCCGGCCAATTTGTCCCGGTTCATATCCACCCCACCCAGGACGAATTCATCCTGGTTCAGGATGGCATGCTGGACCTCAAACTGGACGGCGTGTGGGTGCAGGCCAAGGCCGGAGACCTGGTCCGGCTGCCCCGCGGCATTCCGCATGGCTACTTCAACAAATCGGACAAACCGGCGCGGGCGCTGTTCTGGGTGTCGCCGACGCAAAAACTCGAAGCGCTGTTCAACCAGCTTCACAACCTGACGGACGTCGCAGAAATCGTCCGCATCTCCGCCGAGCACGAAGTCAACTTCCTGCCGCCCGAGGCCAACGAGTGACGGGACCGGGCTTGCGCTGTTGGCCGGCCCGAAATTGCTTTAGATGTAAAATTATCGCTTTTCATCGATGGTGGTCCTGTTAGCATCGCCGGGTCCGACATGTCAGAGGTTTTCGTGCCCGCATCTCACCCCATGAAAACCAGCAACGGTCGTTTCAGCTTCGAGGCCGCCGGCGACGCTGCGGCGCCGCCGCTGGTGTTTCTGCACGGAATCGGCGGCGCGGCACGCGGATGGCGCAGCCAACTGGATTTTTTTCGCGACCGCTATCGCGCCATTGCGTGGGACATGCCGGGCTACGGTGGATCGGCACCGCTGCCGAGCGTCAGCATTGCCGGCCTCGCCGATGCGCTGCAGCAGTTCCTGCAGCAGGTCGGGGCGTCCCGGGCGATCCTGGTCGGACATTCGATCGGCGGCATGATCGTTCAGCAATGGCTGGTGAACAATCCGCACACCGCTGCGGCGGTAGTTCTTGCCCAGACCAGTCCCGCCTTCGGCAAGCCCGATGGCGACTGGCAGAAAAGCTTTATCAACGCGCGGCTCGGCCCGCTCGATCGCGGCGCGACGCTGGTCTCGCTGGCGCCGTCGCTGGTGAAGGAATTGATTGGCGACAACCCCGACGCCGGCGGGATCGCGCTGGCGCGCGACTGCATGGCCGCAGTTCCCGAGGCCACCTATCGCGCCACCATGCTGGCCCTGATCGGATTCGACCTCCGCCATGCGCTGAAACAAATCGCGGTGCCGACGCTGGTGCTGTCGGGCTCCAAAGACAACAATGCCCCGGCGCCGATGATGGCGAAAATGGCGACTTACATTCCGTCCGCCAGCTATGTCGAACTCGAGGGCGTCGGTCACCTCGCCAACCTGGAACGCCCGAGTGCGTTCAATGCCGCGCTCGATCAATTCCTCAAGACCAACGCGGCGGCAGCACAAGTGACGGCATCATGACGGTCCAGGCCACCAGGAGCGCGGCGGCGATCGACGCCATCGATCTCGACCAGCCGATCTTCGATCCCAGCGCGTTCCGCCTCAATGGCGAGCAGGCCGCGATCATCGCGACCGCGCGCCGGCTCGGCCAATCCGTCTTCGCCGGCCGCGCCGCCGCCTACGACCGCGAAGCCAAATTCCCGACCGAGAATTACCGCGATCTGCATCGCGCAGGCCTGCTCGCGATCGCCATCCCCAAAAAGCAGGGCGGCCTCGGCGCCGACTACCAGACCTACGCGCTGGCGGCCGCCGAGATCGGCCGCTATTGCGGCGCGACCGCCCTGACCTGGAACATGCATGTCTGCTCGACGCTGTGGTCCGGCCCGTTGACCGACGATCTCGACATGGATGCTGCGACCCGTGCCGAACACGAGCGGCGCCGCGCCATCCACTACCAGCGCATCGTCGACGACGGCGCGATCTATTCGCAGCCGTTCTCGGAAGGCGGCGCGGCCGCGGCCGGCGGGGTAGCGTTCGGCACCGAGGCAAAGCCGGTCGAAGGCGGCTGGCTGGTCAACGGCAAGAAGATTTTTGCCTCGCTTTCCGGTCACGCCGATTACTACGGCGTGCTGTGTACCGAGGTCGCGGAAGGCGAGAAGGCCTCCCGCCGCAACACGCTCTATCTTGCCGTACCCGCCAAGGCCGACGGCGTATCGGTGGTCGGGGATTGGGATCCGCTGGGCATGCGTGGCACGGTCTCGCGCACGTTGCTGTTCAAGGACGTGTTCGTGCCGGAGGACGCCGCGCTGATGCCGCGCGGGGTCTATTTCCAGGCGGCGATGCGCTGGCCACATATGTTCCTGACGCTGTCGCCGACCTATATCGGCCTCGCACAGGCCGGGTACGATTTCACCGTGCGCTATCTGCGCGGTGAGGTGCCGGGCACGCCGCCGGTCAAGCGTCGGATGTATCCGACCAAGCAGATCGCGGTGGCGCAGATGCAGATCAGGCTGGAGCAGATCAAGGCGATCTGGTTCCAGGCCGTCACCGAGGCCGGCGCCAACCCGACCAAGGAGCAGGTGCTGCGGGCCTATGCCGCGCAATATTCCGCGATGGAAGGCGCCAATGAAATCGCCACTTTGGCGATCCGCACCTGCGGCGGCCAGGCCATGCTGAAATCACTGCCGCTCGAGCGGATCTATCGCGACAGCCGTTGCGGTTCGCTGATGCTGCCCTGGACCGCCGAACTCTGCCTCGACCGCATCGGACGCGAAGCGCTGTACGAGAGCGGGGAATCGGGCGAATAACGCGTGGACCTCTGCAGCCTGATCGAGCGCAATGCCGCTTTTGCTCCCGACAAGCCCGCGATCGCTTTCGAGGGCGAGGTCCTGAGTTACGCGGCGTTCAGCGCACGCATCGAACAGGCCGTGCGGGCGCTCAGGTCCGAATTCGGCATCGGCCGCGGCGATCGCGTCGCCATCGTGAGCCTGAACCGGCCGGACTATCTGGTGCTGCTCTATGCCTGCGCCCGGCTCGGCGCCGTGCTGGTGCCGCTGAACTGGCGGCTCGCCGCCGCCGAGCAATTGTTCATTCTCACCGATGCGGCGGTCAAGCTGCTGGTGCTCGAACAGGCTTTTGCCGGCATTCTGCCGGCACTCGAGTCGCGCCTGCCTGACACAGAGATCGTTGGGCTCGACTTTGCACCGCCGCGCGGAGACGCATTCGGTCCGCTGCTGGCTCGAGCGCCCGGCAACGGACGCATCGCGGATGCCGAGCTGTCGTGCCCGCTGCTGATTGTCTACACCTCCGGCACCACCGGCAGGCCGAAGGGCGCCGTGCTGCGGCAGGAGGCGCTACTGTGGAACGGGGTGATGAGCCAGCACATGCACGGCCTTACCTCGGACGATCATGTCCTCACCGTGCTGCCGTTCTTCCATGTCGGCGGCCTCAACATCCAGACCACGCCGGCGCTGCACCACGGCGCCACCGTGACCATCCATTCCCGCTTCACGCCGGAGGCGGCGCTCGCCACCATCGCCCGCGACCGCCCGACATTGACGGTGCTGGTGCCGGCGACGATCCAGGCGGTGAGCGACCATCCGGATTGGGCACTCGCCGATCTCTCCTCGCTGCGCGCGGTTTCGACCGGATCGACGGTCGTGCCGCCGCATCTGATCGAACGCTTGATCGCGCGCGGCGTACCGGTGCTGCAGGTCTATGGCTCGACCGAAACCTGTCCGGTTGCGATCTACACCCGCATCGGCGGCGACCTGTCGCGTGCCGGTTCGACCGGCCTGCCCGGCCTGTGGTGCGAAGCGAACGTGGTGGACGACACTGGCCGCGAGTTGCCGCCGGACGTGCCGGGTGAAATCGTGGTGCGCGGCCCCAACGTTTTTTGCGAATATTGGGGCAATCCGCAGGCCACAAGCGAGGCGCTGCGCGACGGCTGGTATCGCACCGGCGACATCGGCCGCCGCGATGCCGACGGTTATTTCTGGGTGCATGACCGCAAGAAGAACCTGATCATCTCCGGGGGCGAGAACATCTATCCGGCGGAGGTCGAGCGCGTGCTGCTGGAGCATCCCGACGTCGCGGAGTGCGGCGTGATCGGCCGGCCCGATGCGAAATGGGACGAGGTGCCGGTGGCCTATGTGATCCGGCGCGCGAACTGTTCGGTCGACGCGGAGGCGTTGAAAGCGCATGTGCTGACGCAGCTCGCGCGCTTCAAGGTGCCGCGCGATATCATTTTTGTCGATGACCTGCCGCGCACGGCGCTGGGCAAGGTGCAGCATTTCATGCTGAGGCAACGCGTCGGAGAGGCGTCTTGAAGATCGCTGTACTCGGTGGCGGCAACGGTTCATTCGCGGCCGCCGGCGATTTTGCGCTTGCAGGTCATGAGGTTCGGCTCTGGCGGCGTGACGAGGCGCAAACGCGGGCGCATCGCGAGGCCGGCTCGCGCATCCTGGTCAAGGACGTCAACGGCCGCCACGAGGTACGGCTGGCGCGGGTGACATCGGATATGGCCGAGGCCGCCCGCGATGCGGATCTGATCCTGTGCCCTGCCCCGGCGTTTGCGCAAGCCGACATCGCAGCCAGGCTGGCGCCGCATCTTGGCGACGGACAGGTGGTGTTCCTGCCGCCGGCGACGTTCGGCTCGATGATTTTTGCGAAAGCCGCCCGCGACGCCGGCAACCGCGCCGCCGCGAGCTTCGCCGAGACCGGCACGCTGCCATGGCTGACGCGCAAGCACGGGCCGTTCGAGGTCGCCATCACCATCCGCGCCAAGCGGCTGCCGGTCGGGGTGTTTCCACTGCAAGCGGCCGGCCACGCGCTCGAGGTGATTGGCCGGGCATTTCCAGGCACAATCGAGCCCTGCGGCGACGCGCTGTCGGCGGCGCTGATGAATGCCGGACCGATCATCCATCCGCCGCTGATTGTCATGAATGCCGGGCCGATCGAACATTTCGAACGTTGGGACATCCACAAGGAAGGCACCCAGGCCGCGATCCGACGGGTGACCGACGCGCTCGATGCCGAACGGATCGCGGTGCGCGAGGGCCTCGGCTATGGCGGCCCGCACTTTCCGCTGGCGCATCATTACGCCAGCGCGGGCGAGATATGGATGTACGGCCGCGGCTCGCACGATCGCCTGACCGATTGCGGTGACTGGCGCGAGCAGATCGTTCTGACCGAGCATCGCTATATGCGCGAGGATTTGCGCCTCGGCCTGTCGTTGCTGGTTTCGGTTGCCGAACTGGCCGGCGTGGCGACGCCGCTGGCGAAATCCTTTCTCGCCATCGGCGGCGCCATCTGCGGCGAGGATTTTGCGGCCGACGGCCGCACCCTGGCAAGCCTCGGTCTGGGTGGCCTCAACCGCGATCGGTTGCAGTCGCTGCTGCGCGAGGGTTTTGGCCCATGACCGCGGCGCGTCCTCGCATTGCCTGCCTCGGGGCCGGTCGCATGGGCCGCGGCATCGCGGTCGCGTTCGCCTATGCCGGCCACGGCGTCACGTTGATCGACGTCAAACCGCGCGCCGCGGACGCGTTCGCAACCCTCGAAGCCGAGGCGACCGGCGAGATCGGAAAGACGCTGACGAGCCTGGCGCGGTTCGGCTTGCTGGCGGAGCGTGACGCCGCGGCGGTGGCCGCGCGGGTCTCGGTGGTTCCGGCGCAGAACATGGCCGCCGCGCTCGCCGATGCCGGAATCGTGTTCGAAGGCGTGCCGGAGGTGGTCGCGCTCAAGCGCGAGGTACTGGCGGCAGCTTCGAAATGGGTCGGGCCTGATGTCGTCATCGCCTCGACCACGTCGACGATTCTCGTCGACGACCTTTCCTCGGCGGTCGACCATCCCGGCCGTTTTCTCAATGTGCACTGGCTCAACCCGGCCTATCTGATTCCCTTGGTCGAGATTTCGCCGGGAGCTGCAACCGATCCGACTGTCATTGCCGGGGTCAAGGCGCTGCTCGAAGGCATCGGCAAGGTGCCGGTGGTGTGCGCGGCCAGCCCCGGCTTCATCGTGCCGCGGATCCAGGCGCTGGCCATGAACGAGGCGGCGCGGATGGTGGAGGAAGGCGTCGCCAGCGCCGAGGATATCGACACCGCGATCCGCTATGGGTTCGGCTTCCGCTATGCGGTACTCGGCCTTCTGGAATTCATCGACTGGGGCGGCGGCGATATCCTCTATTACGCCAGCCGCTATCTCGAGGGCGCGCTTGGCAGCGACCGCTATCGCGCGCCGGAGGTAATCGAACGCAACATGCGCGACGGCCGCATCGGCCTGCGTACCGGTGCCGGCTTCCTCGACTATTCCGGTCTCGATGTCGACGCCTATCGCGAGCGGCGGCTGGCGGCGCTGGTCGATATGCTCAGGCATGTTGGACTGGCGCGGCCTCCGGTGCTGGACAAGGACTAGCCGAACACATCCTGCAGCACCCCTTCGCGGATCACCGCGACGCCATCGAGTTCGATGGTCGTGCCCATGACAGGCAGATCGAAATGGCCGGCGGTGTAGCGCCCGGCGAATTCGTTGGCGCCGGTGGAAAACAGGAAGTTGCCGGCGACCGCGCGCAGCTCGGTTCCGTTGGTGTCGCGCTGGTCGTACATCGCAAGCGCTTCGTAGCGCGCGGCGGGATTCATGCCGAACCCGACATGCGACACCGCATAGGCCTCGCGGTCGCCCCACGCCGCCAGATAGGCCCGCATCATCGCGGCGTCGGCGCCGTCGCCGGACAGCTCGGTGACATAGTCGTCCTTCAGCGTCATCCGGACCGGCGCGGTCAGATAGCGCTTGAAGGTGAGATTGATGTCGCCGGCCGCCATCACCAGCGTGCCGTTGACGGTGCCGCTCTTGGGAAAGCTGACGACGATGCCGCCCGGCCAATGCGCCAGCGTGCCCGGTTTGTCGGTCCAGCCCCACACGCCGACCGTGGAGGCGCCGACCATGTCGACGTCAAGCTCGGTTCCCGCTTTTGAGGTGACGTGCATCCGCCTCGTTCCGCGCAGCATCTTCACCGCCGCCCGCACCCGCTTCTCTAGCGCCGTGCCCGGCACCATGCGCTCGAGCGCTTCGGGATGCTCGTTGGAGATCACCAGAATGCGCGCGCCGGCTTTGAGGATTTGCGGCGTCTCCACCGCATGCATCAACCCTTCGATGGTGCAATCGACCACAAAGCCGGCTTGCTGCAGTGCCGTGACGACCGGACCGAGCCGCTGAATCGCTTCGCTGGCGCCGGTGGAGCGCACCGGCACGATCTGCCGGTTGCGCGGCGTCGGCACCACGACGTGAAACGGTCGCGCACCCATCCGCAGCAGCGCCAACTCGGCGAGATGAACGTTGAGCGCGCGCGACTGCGTCTCCGACAGGATCGCCGCGGTGTCGCCGGGCTTGACGGCGCAGCGCTCGAAGATCTCGCAGAACGCGTCGATCCATTTCGCCTCGATGCGATCCGTCAGCATGCTTCATCTCCACTTCAACAATTGGTTCACACTTCCGGAAATCCGCGCAGCAGATAGGACCGCACCGCCTGCAGCAGGCCGTTGAGAAGCAGACCCAGCAGCGAGATCGTGATCAGCGGAACGAACATGTCGACGGCCTGGAATGTCCTTGCCGCGGTCACCAGCACATGGCCGAGACCGTCGGTCGAGGTGATCATTTCGGCGAGAAACACCACGATGCACGAAATCACCAGCCCGATGCGGCAGCCGGTGAGGATCGAAGGCACTGCTGCCGGCAACACCACCTTGAACAGGATATGGCGGCGCGGCGTGCCCGCCGCCATCGCCGACCAGATCAGCTTCTGCTCGACCATCGAAGCGCCGTAATAGGTCGAGAGCAGGATCGGAAACAGCGCGTCAGCGGCAACCAGGGTTATCTTCGATTCGTGACCGAACCCGAGCAGCAGCAGCAATGCCGGATACAGCGCGACCTTGGGCAGTGGCGCCAGCACCCGGACGATGGGACGCACCACAGCGTTGACGGCAGGATTCGCCGCCGCGGCGAGACCAATGCCGACGCCGAGAATTACAGCAATCGAGAAACCAGCGAACAGTCGGAACAGCGTGGCGGCGATCTCCTGCTGAAACGTACTGGTCGCGAGTTGCTGCACCAGACGCATGAACACGAGCCCGGGCGGTGGCAGCAATGTCACGGGAGCAAAACCGAACGACACGATCGCCTGCCACAGCGCGACCGATAGCGCGATCGGCACGATCCCAAGCAAGACGTCTGATGTTACAGCGCGTACGTTCATGCAAAGCTCAATGGAATTTCGAAGCCGGGCTCGGACCATTTCACCAGCCTGCCGCGCAGCTTTTCGAACGCGGCGTCGAGCCCGATACCCATCGCGCCGACAATGATGATCATCGCATAGACGGTGTCGTATTGCCCCATATCGAGCGCATTGAACAGGATATTTCCAGCGCCGGACTGCCGCGCGATCATCTCGCTGGTGATCATGGTGATCAGCGCCAGCACCAGCCCGGTACGGCATCCCGTGAGAATTTCCGGCAATGCCGCCGGCAGCACGATTCGGATCATGCGTTGCGCCGCCGACAGGCCCATCGCGGCGCCCGACCACAACATCTTTTCCTCGACCGCCTTTGCACCCTGAAAGCTGTGATAGATCACCGGCAAGCTGACGCCGAGAAAGATCACCAGCATCTTCGCGATGTCACCAACTCCAAGCCAGAGCATGATGATCGGCATCAAGGCCGCCTTCGGCACGGGATAGATCACCATCAATAGTGGATTGAAGAACGATGCCACGCCGCGCGAGCGGCCCATCATCAACCCCAGTGGAATCGAAACGGCAACGCCGATGCCGAAGCCGATCGCCATGCGACGAAGCGATGCGAGAATATTAATCAAGGACTCCTTGTCGCCCAGAATGGAGGGGATCGTACGGATCGCATCCAACGCGGTCGGGAAGCTGTCGGTATTCAGGATCAGCGCCGCGACCTGCCAGATCGCGAGCAGGCCGAAACAGGCGAGTAGCGGCGCCGAACGCGAAATGAGAGCGCGCACCGCCATCATGGCCGCAGCTCGTTTTCACTGGTGTCGTCGATCATGCGTTCGATATCGACGACGTACTTCTGGTAATGCGGATCGAGCAGCAGTTCCGAGCGGCGGCGCGGGCGCGGCAGGTCGATATCGATGATCTCCTTGATGCGGCCGGGCGAACGCGTCATCACCACGACCTTGTCGGACAGGTACACCGCCTCATCGACGGAATGGGTCACGAACAGCACGGTCTTGCGGTCGCGTTCCCAGATATTGAGCAGGTCGTTCTGCAGCCGCGTCCGGGTATGCGCATCCAGCGCCCCGAACGGCTCGTCCATGAGCAGCACCGCGGGGTGATAGGCCAGCGTGCGCGCTAGTGCGACGCGCTGCTTCATGCCGCCGGACAGTTCCTTGGGATAAAAATGCTCGAAGCCTTTCAGGCCGACCATCTCGATCAGCGCGCGGCTCTGCGCCTCGGCTTCGGCAGCTTTCACGCCCTGTTGGCGCGGGCCGTACATCACATTGCCGAGCACGCTCTTCCAGGGAAACAGCGCAAACTCCTGAAACACCGGCCCGCGGTCCGGTCCAGGGCCGGTGATCGCCCTGCCCTTCACTTTCGCCACGCCCTCGGTCGGGCTGACAAAGCCGCCAACGATATAGAGCAATGTCGATTTTCCGCAGCCGGAGGGGCCGAGAATGGAGACAAAGGCGCCATCCCCGATGGTCAGGGATATCTCAGACAACGCCAGATGGTTCTGACGCCCGGAGGTCTGGAAAACCTGCGAAACACGATCGATCTCGATCATGGCAGCCGCCTGCGCACGAGCGGGCGCGGGTTCCACCTCAACGCTCGACCGCGATGGCACTGCCTTCATTTCCGCTTTTCTTCCCGGCATAGGTCCGTCAGGCACAGATGGTTTCCTGATTTTGTCAGGTTAAACCGAGCATAGCGGAAACTTACAAGGCGTGGCCATGTCGAATTGAGCAAGGCTCATCTCCTGAGCACCGCGCGAACCGGCGCAGCGTCGAGCCCCCTCAGCTTCAAGGGCAGCGCGATCAATTCGTAGTCGCCGGGCATGACGTGGGCGAGGGCGAGATTCTCGACAATTCGAAGATCGTGCCGCCGGCAAACCATGTGCGACGGCAGGCCTTTCGACGTCTCCGGATCGATCGACGGAACATCGACGCCGATCAGTCGCGTGCCGCG
>Ga0182024_10014044_pt1 | contig 15526 bp, 11 predicted proteins | sample P32metaG_FD_120480 | JGI IMG/M metagenome (GOLD analysis project Ga0182024, IMG submission 120480) | Permafrost microbial communities from Stordalen Mire, Sweden - P3-2 metaG (Illumina Assembly) | ecosystem: Environmental > Terrestrial > Soil > Wetlands > Permafrost | place: Sweden: Stordalen... | reverse complement strand
TCGATTGTAGCGAGTCGTTTTGGCATACGCCCGTTTATGACCTAGGCTTCCTTAGGTGCAATGTAGATTGAGCCGGAGTTCTTCTTTGAACCTATTACGCCGAAGAGACACACCGCCCAGTTCGAAGCGACGCCGCCGAGGGGCCGTTGCGGTCGAGGCTGCCCTGGTCTTGCCCATGGTGTTGGTGCTGATGTTCGGAGTCTGGGAGGTCGGGCGTTTTGTCCTGGTCGGCCAGATACTTAACACCGCTGCGCGCGAAGGCGCGCGCCTGGCGGCGGGAGGATATACCAATAGCGTACCGGTGACTTGCGCCATGGTGCAGCAAGCCGTGCAGGACTATCTGACCGCGGCAGGATTTCCCACCGCGGCGGTAAGCGGCTCGACCGTGAGCGTGGTCTGCCAGGCGGGGACCGCCTGGACCGATCCCTACCAGGCGCAGCCACTCGATAAGTTTCAGGTCGTGGTGACGATTCCGGCGGGCACGGCTTTCAACAGCTTGCGTTGGACGGTGCTTCCTCGGTTGACGTCGATCACGCAACTTCAGGTTGCCGTAACCTGGTATTCGCTCAATAACTCGCAAGTCGTCGTCGGCACGACTCTGCCAGACTGATTTCCGCCCGTATTGGGGACTTGAACCATGAAAATTCGCCGCCGCAGAACTCGCTCGGGTGGTCGCCGCGGAACGGCTGCCGTCGAAGCCGCCTTGGTGCTTCCGATGACGTTGTTGTTCATGTTCGGGATCATCGAATACGGGCGATACGTGATGACGTTGCAGATCGTGACAAGCGCCGCCCGCGCCGGAGCCCGTTATGCGTTGTCGCACGTGCAACCGGTGGTCCTCAATGGCGTCACGTATGGCAATGCCACGACCGACGTTCAAAACGTCGTCAACACCTATTTGGCCGGCCAATCTCTCAGCAGCCAGAGCATCCAGGTTTTCGAGTCGTCGACCACGGGATCGAACATAGGAACCTGGACGTCGGCCTCGGCCGGGCAGTCGGTTTGCGTCCAAATCACCGGAAATTACATCCCGCTCATGGCCAAGTACCTTTATCTGCCCTCATCGATTCCCGTGTCGGTGAAGTCGGTGACGCGCGTCGAAAGCACCTGAGTCCGCACCGCAAATGACAACTGTTTGGCCCGTATTAAGTATTCGTAAGTGCTTCTTGCCCAAGCGATCGCCCCCGGCGACCGCCACCGGGCAGGGGAATATCTGGAGGTCGGTCATGTTCGCTCGCCGTCGAAAAGATCAGCCACGCGGAGTTGTCGCCGTGCTGATGTGCGTGTCGCTGTTCGCTCTGGTGGGATTCTTGGCCTTGGCGATCGACTTGGGAATGCTCGCCATGACCCGCGCTCAGTTGCAGGACGTCAGCGATGCCGCGGCGATGGCCGGGTGCCGGGCGCTGAACGGCAACACGACCAACAACGCCAACAACAATTACTCCGCCGTCGCGCCGACGGCCGCCGCCGTGGCCACGGCCAACACCGTGATGGGTGGCAACGTCTCATCGACCAATGTGAGCGTGAATATCGGCCGCTGGACTTACAACAGTCCGACCCAAACGTTCCAGGGTCAATTTCCCGGTCCTTCGGGGACCAACTGGAGCCTGGTTCAAGCCACGGTCACCAGCAACATCGTCAGCCAGTTGGCGTTTTCGCGAATCTTCAACTACAGCGGCGGCAACGTTACGGTGACGAGCACTGCCATCCACAGGCCGCGCGACATCTCGGTCGTGCTCGATTTTTCCGGCTCGATGCGGTTCTCCAGTCTGCTGGGCGTCGATTATGCAACATCGACCCGCTCCAGCAACAACCCGGACGGCGTCTTCCCGGAGTGGGGGCATTACTCTGCCACTGGATCGGCGGCCCTTCAGTCGTCGACGTTCACCTTGCCCTATAACGCGGCTAACATCACCACCACCACCTCCGACGGTCGTCCGCCGATCGTCCAGGATTTCTACACCAACAGCAGCGGCAGCCCGGCTTTTTCTTCCGCTCCAACGAGCTACGCCACCGTCCCCGGCGGCGACCCGTTCCTCAAGGTCAGCAAGAACACCGGTGCGACGTATGCCACTTGCCCTGCCGACTTGCTGAACATCAACAATCCGACAACGAGCACCCGCGACGCCACCTTCGAGACCACAGGCTACAAGGCCTACAACATGGACGCCGCCGGCACCAAAGGATACAGCGAGGGACCCGGCTATTGGGGCAAAACGTTCTTCCTGTGGCCCCCCGATCCAACCAACGATTGGCGGAAGACGTTTTTCACCTATCCGGGCACCAACACCCCGATGGACGACAATTCGCGGCTGTGGGACAACAACGGCAATTGGCAGGCCCCCGGCAACAGCACTTACGAGATCAACTACACCGCCATCTTGAATTGGATTCAGAACACCGGTCCCAATCCGTTCCCCTCGACCATGCGATCGGGCCGGCTCGTCTACTACACCAGTATTCCCAGCACGATCAGCACCGGAAGCTGGCCACCGGCCGATCTGAATCAACGATTCTGGAAGGACTACATCGATTACAGTCTGGGGCTCATCCAACTGTCGTCCAACAGTTGGGAAGTCATCAACGACGGTAACACCGGAGAAGGTGGTTACGGCACGGACTTCACCTGGGGAAACACGCAAATCACCCCCAAGAGCAGCCTCAAGGGCTCGCCGACTCCGTACATGTTCTACGGAGACAATCCGCTGCGGCCGAAACTCCATTTCTGGTTCGGGCCCCTGTCGATGGTCGATTGCCTGGGCAACTACAACGTCTGGTACGACCTCAATCCGTATTGCTCGCGGTTCGCCTGGTGGCCCGGCACCTGCCACGAATCGCCGACCTACGAGTGCAAATTGGGGATCAGCGCCGCCCTCTCCGACATTCAAACCAATCATCCCAACGACTTTGTTTCGCTGATGATGTTCAGCGTTCCTCAGTCGTCATCGACGGATACCTCCGGCACCCGCTTCAACCGCGTGCGGGTTGGCTTAAGCCAGAATTACAGCAACATGCAGGATTCGCTCTGGTATCCACCCGCGACGGTGGGCAATTCCAACGCGACGGTAACACCCTACGACAGCGACAACCTGGAGGTGCCCAGGGCCCTGGGCGGCACCTGCTACTCCATGCCCCTGATGCAGGCCTACAACCAGTTCAGCGCGAATACGACGGCGCTCAACTACAACACGTCTCAGCCCGCCGGCGACGCCGGCGGTAACGGCCGCAAGGGAGCGCAGAAGATCGTCATTTTTGAGACCGACGGCGCGCCGAATACGACGGCTAGCGCCAGCATCTCAAACGGAGGTCCTTATCTGTCGTACTACAACATTCTGTACAACAGCGCCAATCCATCGGGGAGCATGTATCCCAGCGGCATCAACGGTTACAACGACAACGATTCGACGGTCACCAGCCAGATCTACAGCATTTGCAATCAGATTTGTGCGCTCGATACGGCCGGCACTCCCGGCTATTCGACCTCATCGAAGCCGGTACTGATTCACTGCCTGGGATTCGGACCTTTCTTTGCCCCGGGCAGCAGCACCGCCGCGGCCAATACGGCCACTTTGAATGCGATGCAAATCATCGGCAGCGTCACCGACGGCATGCCGGCTTACAAGATCATCTATGGCAGCCAATCGCAGATCGTCAATAGTTTGCAACAAGCCTTTACCCAGATTCTGCAGAGCGGCGTGCAGGTGTCACTGGTGCAGTAGCACCAGCAAACAAACCAGGCAGTAGCACCACCGAGCAAGACGGACCGTAGCACCGACAACGAACCCGAGCAGCACCGACCCAGCGAGGCCCCCCGGCCAACAGGCATAGAAACGACCCGACACGCAGCAAACCCGCGACTCCCCTACCGACCCGATAATTCGTCTCTCGCACCGCCCCTGCCGAACAACTGGCAGCCAGGCGGGCGTGTGGACGATCTGCCCCGCAAACCTTCCCTGACAATTTTTCACTCGTATAGAAAGCGAGTCGAACGATGGCACTGGTGGCCGAATTCGACAATGTGACCAAGGTCTACCGCTCGGCCAGTTGGCCGCGCCGCGAAGTCCGGGCGCTCAACGGCGTCACTTTGGAGATCAAGACCGGCGAGATTTTCGGAGTCGTCGGGCCAAATCGGGCGGGCAAAACCACGCTCATCAAAGTCCTGCTTTCGATGTGCCGACCGACCGACGGCCGCGTACGGCGATTGGGCGGTCCGCTTTGGGACCGCAGCACGCTGGCCCGCGTCGGTTACGTACACGAGAGCCAGGCGTTTCCCAACTACCTTTCAGCGACCCAATTGCTCGAGTACTACGGAGCGCTGGCCTTTGTGCCCGGCCCGCTCGCGCGACGTCGCGGCGGTGCGTTGCTCGAGCGATTCGGCCTGGCCGACCGGGCGCACGAACCGATTCGCCGCTTTAGCAAAGGCATGCTGCAGCGTTTGGCATTGGCCCAAGCATTGATCAACGATCCCGTGTTGCTGGTGCTGGACGAACCATCGGAAGGGATGGATCTGGTCGCCCGTCGTTTGCTCGACGACGTACTTGGCGAGCGCAAGGCCCTCGGCCATAGCGCCATTCTGATCTCACATGCGTTGGACGAAGTCGAACGCCGCTGCGACCGCGTGGCCGTGATCCGCGACGGGCGCGCCGCCTTTGTTGGTCCCGTTGCCGAGTTGGCGACCGAGCAAGGCGCCAGCGACTCGCCGTTTGCTCGGGGCGGTTTGGAATCGGCATTAGCACCCTATTATGAAGAGGCCCTGGCATGACGCTTTCGGCAACCTTACGCACATTCGTCTGGCTCGCCCGCGATACGTTTCGGCAAGCCCGGGCGGGAGGAATCCTGTGGATCCTGCTGGCCATTAGCGGACTGGCGACGGTCGTATGCGCCAGCGCCAGCATCGTGGGAGATGTTCCGCTGGCGGCGCCGGGCGAAACGCCCGACTTTTTGCCACGCAACGATCGCGACGCCCACGATCCGGCCAAGCTCAAGTCGTCGGGCGTGGTCGTGGCCAGTGGCGAGTTGCGGCTGGCTTTCGGCATGATTCGCATTCCGCTCAACCGCGATTCGCATTCGGCCGTCCATTTTCTCGAATTGATTCTGGCTGGCGGCGTTGCCGATACGCTTGGTTTGCTGTTGACGTTGATTTGGACGGCCGGTTTCCTGCCCGGTTTTCTCGACACCCGAGCGATTACCGTGCTGTTGGCCAAACCGGTTCCCAGGTGGTCGCTGCTGATCGGCAAATACGTCGGTGTGCTGGCATTTGTGTTTGCCAACGCCACGCTGTTTGTGGTGGGGACGTGGCTGGCGATTGGCCTTCGGACCGGCATTTGGGATGCCGCGTATCTCTACACGATCGTGCTGTTGGTGTTGCACTTTGCGATGTTTTTCAGCGTTTCGACGCTATTGGCCGTCTGTTTTCGCAGCACGGTCGTCTGCGTTTTCGGCTCGATCGTCTTTTGGCTGCTGGCCTGGAGCATCAACTATGGCCGGCACGCGCTGGTGGTCGCCAGCGATGCTCTGTCGCCGGACGGGTTTTCGTCCGGACTCTCCTGGCTGACCGACCTGGTCTACTGGGTACTGCCGAAGCCTGCCGACATGAGCTTGCTACTGTCGCACTCGCTGTCGGCCGACGCCCATTTCGGCCAGCTTTTCGACTTTGCCAAGTTGTCGGCGAGCGGCTTTTCGATCACGCTGTCGATCGCCAGTTCGCTCTTGTTCACCCTGGCGGTGTTGGTTGTTTCGGCACGGCGTCTGGCGGCAACCGACTATTAATCGCTTCGCCATGGCCTGAGCCAGGGGTTCGCAAACCCCTGCCGGGAAATTAAGATAACACGCTTCGCCCAGGCCGGCGCGGTACACCAACAGGCCTCGCCGGGTGAAACGGGAGCTGGCGACAGACCGCCGGCACCCAAGAGATTTCGCTCCAACCGTAGTCGCCCCGCTTTTCCAATCTTCTGCCCATGCAAGTCATCCCCAAGGCCGCAATCGTGACCGGCGGCGGCACCGGAGTCGGTCGTGCGACGGCGCTGCGGCTGGCGAAGTTCGATTGCGCCGTGCTGGTGAACTACTCACGTTCGCGCGACGAAGCCCAGCAAACCGTGGCCGATATCAAGGCCCTGGGTGGCCGAGCGCTGGCCGTCGAGGCCGACGTCGCAGACGATGCGGCCGTACGCGCGATGGTCTCCAAAGCCGTGGAAACATTCGGCCGGCTCGACCTGCTGGTGAACAACGCCGCCACCACGCGCTTCATTCCCGCGGCGAACCTCGACGACGTCAGCGATGAAGATTGGCAACGGATTTTGGCGGTCAACCTGCTTGGGCCGTTCCACTGCGCCCGGGCGGCACAGCGGCCCATCTTGGACTCGGGGGGCGGGCAAATCATCAACGTCTCGAGCGTTGCCGCTTTTAGCGCCAAGGGAAGCTCCTTGCCCTATGCCGCCTCGAAAGCCGCTTTGAACAATTTGACGCTCGGCCTGGCCCGCACGTTGGCCCCCCACATCCGCGTCAATGCCGTCGCACCGGGATTCATCACCGGTCGTTGGCTGCAAGAGGGCTATGGCGAGTCGTACGAAGCAGTGAAGCGGAGCACCGAGCGCAAAAACCTGCTTGGCAAGGTTTGTTCGCCCGACGATGTCGCTGCCACAATTGTTGGCCTGGCGACTGGCAGTCCCTTGGTCACTGGTCAGGTGATCGTCGTCGATGGCGGAATGCTGGTTGGACATTAAGGCCTTTGGTCTTGCGCTTCCCGTTTGACGCGCGGGCGCCTGAGCGGCCAGAATCGATCTTGCGGTGCCGCCCGCCGCAACGCCGGCGGCGCTTGTCTCGGAGAGTCCGGCTGTCGTGCCGCGCCGCCCCAGCACCGAAGGAACCGTTGTCTGTGACGACCGCCCAACACCGCCGGCCGATGTCTACCTGGCATTTGATCGTTCGCAGCCTGACGTACCATTGGCGCACCCAGGCCGCAGTGTCCTTGGGGGTGATGGCGGCCACGACAGTCCTCGTCGGCGCGCTCGCCGTGGGCGATTCGGTCCGTGGCAGCCTGGCGCATCTGGCCCTCGACCGTTTGGGGTCGATCGACGAGGTGCTGGTGACCGACCATTTTTTCTCCCGTGATCTGGCCGATCGACTGACGGAGTCGCCTGATCTGCCTGCTGGCTCTTCGGTCGTGCCGGCGATTCTCGTTCCCGGCAATTTCAGGCACTCCGGCTCTGGACACGTGCATCGGGCCAGCGATGTGACCATTTTCGGTTGTTCGGCCTTCAATCGTTTGGGCACGGGCGGCCCCCCCAACCCTCTTCGCCCAGGACAGGTGGTTCTCAACCAGCCGCTGGCGGATGCGTTGGCGGCCAAACCGGGGGACGAAGTGCTGATGCAGATCGGCCGAGCCGATTTGATTCCTCCCGACAGCCCGTTGGGCCGCAAGACCGAAACGACGCGCAGCCGCCGCTTGGAGCTTGTCGCGGTCATCCCCGCCGAAGGCTTGGGCAGGTTCGGCCTGCGACCGACCCAGCAATTGCCGCAGGTCGCCTTCGTTGCTCCGGAAACATTAGTCGAGATGCTCGATCGATCGGGCAAGGTCAATGCGCTTTTGGTCGCTGGTGCGGCGGGCGAAGTCCCCGACGCCGGGCAAAATGCCCTGCTTGAGGAGGCCCTGAAACCAACGCTCGCCGACTGTGGATTCTCGTTGGTTGAGGTGCGGCCAGGCTGCTGGCAGCTTGCCGCCGAGCGGCTGCTGATGGATCGATCCGCCGAACGAGTGTTGCTTGCCGATTTGGCGGCCGACCATCCGCAGCCTGTTCTGACCTATTTGGCCAACACGCTGCGCGTTGGCCCGCGAGAAACGCCCTATTCGACGATCGCCGCCATCGACTTTGCCACCGAGCCACCGCTCGGGCCGTTTCTCGATGGCGAAGGAAAACCCGTGCCGCCGCTCGCCGAAGGCGAAATCGCGCTCAACACCTGGGCGGCCGAAGATTTGGGAGCCAAGGTCGGCGACGACGTGGAAGTCGTCTTTTTCGAGCCCGAAAGCACCCACGGCGATGTGCGTGAGCGTACCGAGACGCTCCGGTTGGCCGCGATCCTGCCGCTGGCCGGCGCGGTCGACGATCGGCATTTAACCCCCGACCTGCCCGGCGTGACCGACCAGGCCTCGATCGGCGATTGGGATCCGCCGTTTCCTTTCGACGCCAAGCGAGTGCGCGCGAAGGACGAAGACTATTGGAACGAGTATCGGGCGACGCCCAAGGCTTTCGTTTCGCTTGCGACCGGCCGCCGGCTGTGGGCCAGCCGGTTTGGCCAGAGCACGGCCATTCGCCTGGCCACCGATCCGCAGACGACGGCCGTCGAGATCGAAAGCCGGTTGCGCCTCGATCCGGCCGATTTCGGCCTCCGCTTTCTGCCGATCCGGCGCATGGCGCTGGCCGCCTCCAGCGGTACGACTCCCTTCAGCGTGCTGTTTCTATCGTTCAGTTTTTTCATCATCATCGCCGCCCTGCTGCTCGTGGCGTTGCTGTTCGGTCTGGGGCTCGACCAGCGCGCCAGTCAGATCGGTCTGTTTTTGGCCGTTGGAATGCGCGAAAAACGTTTGATTCGTTTGCTCAGCGTCGAGGGTTTGCTGGTGGCGACCGTGGGGAGCCTGCTCGGCGTGGCCGGTGGAGTGGGCTATGCCTGGCTAATGGTTGCCGCTCTGCGTACCTGGTGGCTGGGGGCGATCAGCACTCCCTTTCTCCAACTTTATGTTGCCACGTCGAGTCTGGTGCTGGGAGCGGTGATCGGAATCGTGGTTACCGCCGCGACGATCTACGTCGTCGCACGGCGCATGCGGCGTGCCACCGTCTGCTGTCTGTTGGCCGGCCAACCTGCCGAGGCCGCGGCCCTCAATCCGCGCCGCCGGCGCCTGTTGGTCCGTGCCGGTTGGGTGCTGCTTGTGTTGGCGATCGTCGTCGGTTTTGCCTCGGCGCGACTGGGGAGTGCGGCTCAAGCCGGCGGTTTTTTTGGCTGTGGCCTGCTGATGCTGGTGGCTCTGGTGCTGTGGGTTCATGCCGGCCTGTGCCGCGAGGTTTGGTCGTCGTCCGGCGATCGGGGCCTGGCGCGTCTGTCGATCGGTGGCTTGGCCCGCCGCAATCTTGCCCGGCACCCGGCCCGCAGCAGCCTCTCGATCGGACTGGTGGCGGCGGCCAGCTTTTTAATTGTCGCCACGAATGTCTTTCGGCTCGATCCGGCGTCGGAAACCGGCAACCGTCGCACGGGCAGCGGCGGCTTTGCGCTACTGGCCCAGTCGGATCAGCCGATCTATCCCGATCTCGGCAGTTCGGCCGGCCGCGAAGAACTTGGCTTTTCGACCGCCGACTCCGGCCTGCTTGCCCCTCCGACGCAGGTTTTTTCGGTGCGCGTGCGAGCCGGCGACGACGCAAGCTGCTTGAATCTTTATCAAGCGACCGATCCGCGCATTCTTGGCGTGCCCGAGGGGCTGATCGACCGGGGCGGTTTTGCTTGGGCCGCCACCGCCGCCGAGTCGCCGGCCGAGCGCGAAAATCCCTGGCTGCTGCTCGATCGCGAGTTGCCCGCATCGGCCGATGGCGTTCGACCGGTGCCCGTCGTGCTCGACATGAACACCGCCCAGTACAGTTTGCATCTGTACCGGGGCGTTGGAGAGACTTACGAAGTGACCGGTGCGGATGGCAAGCCGCTACGGCTCGAGGTGGTCGGCATGCTGAAAAACAGCATCTTTCAAGGGGACCTGATCATCAGCGAGAAGGAATTCTTAGCCCATTTTCCGCGCCTCAGCGGTTATCGCTTTTTTCTCGTCGATGCGTCGCCGGCCGACGCGGCGGCAGTGGCCAGTGTCTTGGATGACAGGTTGGAAGACTATGGGTTTGCCGCCCGCGGCGCCGCCAGCCGGTTGGCCGAATTGATGGCGGTGCAAAACACGTATCTGTCCACGTTCCAAGCGTTGGGTGGGCTAGGGCTGGTGCTCGGCACGCTCGGTCTGGCGGCCGTCCAGTTGCGCAGCGTGCTGGAGCGTCGAGGCGAGCTGGCCTTGATGCAGGCCGTCGGCTTTCGCCGGCGCCGGTTGGGCGCGATGGTGCTGTGGGAACATGCGCTGCTACTGGTTTCGGGACTCGCGGTCGGCACGCTCTCGGCCCTGGTGGCAGTATGGCCCCATCTGGCCGGCGGAGCGGGAGCGGTCCCCTGGGCGGCCACCGCCGCAACCTTGGCCCTGGTGCTGGCGGTTGGCCTGGCCGCGGGCCTGGTTGCCGTGCGTGCGGTGCTCGTGGCCAAACTCTTGCCGGCCCTGCGCGCGGAGTGAGAGGCGTGCGAATCACCCTGAAGGGGTGCGGCGTTGGAAATGATGGCGTTCTAAACGGGCTTGAGAAACTCGGCCCGATAGACCGGCAGCCCGCTCAAACGCGTGCGGCGCTCGAAATGGGTGCGATAGTCGAGATCGTGCTCGGCCGGCTTTTCCGAAACCGTTTGCGGGCCGACCAGCCGGGTCACCCGAGCGATTGCTTCCAGGGTCGTCTCGAAATATTCCTCGACGTCGGTCCAAAAGTGAAACGTGCCCCCCGGCCGCAACACGCGCTCGACATCTTTTAGAAAGCTCTCGCTCAGCACGCGACGCTTCTTATGCCGTGCTTTCCACCAAGGATCGGGAAAATAGGTATGGACGCCAGCCAGCACCGCGGTGGGAATGTATCGGGCGAAGAGCTCCATTGCGTCGCCGTGGATCATCCGCCCGTTGGCCAAACCGCGCTGGGCCAGACGCGTGGCGGCGTATCGGGCATAGCGATAACTGATTTCGATCCCCAGAAAATCGTTCTCGGGCTGATTCGCCGCCGCTGCCGACAAAAACAACCCCTTCCCGCTGCCGACTTCGACTTCTACCGGGGCATCGCGACCGAACAGGGCCACGGGATCCCAGGGGGTGGGAAGGTCCGCCGGCACTTTGAAATGTGTCAACAAGTCGACGTCGGCATTGATGCGCTTCAGCGCGCGACGGCCCATCGGCAATTACCAGGAAACAAGGTGACGGTATAAACGGGGGGGCGTACGGAGCCGGCCAAACTGGCGGTGACGCTGACTTAGCCTCGCGCTGGTCAGCTTCGCTGCGCGGAGGCGGTCAACGCGTCGTCGGGCAAGGGAATACCTTTGATCAATCCCTCGACAACCAGAGTTTGGCGGACGAACCCCTGGAAGCGACAAACCACGATGGCTCCGCGGCGAACCCGCACCATCTTGCAAACGATGTACAGCCGATCGCCCGGCCGCACTGGGTCTCGAAACCGCACCTCTTCCAGCCCGCCGAAGCCGACCACTTTGACGTTGCCCAGCAAGTCGAAACGCTTGGCGTAATAGCTGCACATCTGGGCGGCCGCTTCGCACATGATCACGCCGGGCATCAGGGGCATGCCGGGAAAGTGGCCCCGCACCCAAAATTCGTCGTGTGTCACGTCTTTGTAACCGACGCAGATTTTCTGCTCCACGTCTTCGTAGACGATGGCCGAGAGCTGCTCCATCTCGAAACGCTGCATATTGAAACGGCGAATCTCGTGAATATCGGCGACGGTCTGAGTCAAATCGATCGTCGACAAGTCGATGATGAGATCTTTTGCTGCCACGACGGTCCAATCTCCCTGCAACTCGAACAGACTCTCCCACGGAAGGAAGCCGCCTACAGCAAACCTTCCCGCGCACTCCCAAAAATCCCTGCTCGGGGAGCGCATCTCTACCGACGCAGCCGCACTGGCACGCCGCCCGCGTGTGCCACCAGATTAACCGCAGCGACTCGCCAAAGCGACTCGCCGAACCGGTGCTTCATGGCCCGGCGCGGAGATGCTCCGCGGCAATCCTGCTTCCCTCAATGGTTCTCCGGAAGGATGGATCGTCCGCAAAAAAATCGCGCCTGGATTGCTAACTATCAGGTACGAATATCTTTACGTTTCAGACGACGAGCTTTGCTGTTGGCGGGACGCTTGCCGTGATTCGCCTTCTTCAGGACACGATGCGGCTTGGCCATGACGGACGGTTCTCCTCGGAACGGGTAACCTCGATAATAAACGCTCAAAATATCATGTTGGGTCGGCATTGTGAAGCCAAGCAAAGCCCCGATGCCAAGCGTGGCGAACCGGGTAAGCTGCAACGGCCAGCCTGCCAAAACGGCGAATTCCACCGATTTACCCCTGCGTCGCTTCGGCCAGTTGCGCCAGCAACCGCGCCGCGGCCCCAGAATCGATCGCCGCCGCCGCCATTTGCGCCGCCTCACGCGGCGAGTCGCTATGCCCGACCGTCCACAGGCCCGCGGCGGCGTTCAACACCACCACATCGCGTGCCGCGCCGGCAGCGCCGGCCAGCACCTGGCGAATGATCGCCGCGCTTTCCTCTGGGCCGGCCACTTGCAGCCCGTCGAGCGGCGCGCGATTCAGGCCAAAATCTGCGGGCGTCCAGCGCAGCTCGCTGAGGGAACCGTCGACAACCTCGGTCACCGCGGTCGGCCCGGAGATTGTCACCTCACCGAGCCCGTCGTCGCCACACACCACCAGCGCCCGTCGCACTCCCAACCGAGCCAGTGCCGCGGCCAACAGCGGCCGGAGCGGGGCCTTGCCGACGCCCAGTAACTGATATTCGGCTCCGGCCGGGTTGGCCAGCGGGCCGAGCAGGTTGAAGATCGTGCGAAAACCCAACTGGCGGCGAATCGGCCCGACCCGCTTCATCGACTGATGCAAAAGTGGAGCGAAACAGAAGCAAATTCCCAGTTCGTCGAGACAGGCTTCGACGGTCGGCACGTCGGCGGCGACGTTGACGCCCAGCACGGCCAAGGCATCGGCCGAGCCGCTACGGCTGGTCATCGCGCGGTTGCCGTGCTTGGCCACGGGCACCCCGGCCGCTGCCACGACCAGCGCCGCCGCGGTGCTGATGTTAAACGTTCCCGAGCCCCCTCCTCCGGTTCCGCAGGTGTCGAGAACTCCGGTTCGCGTGGTACGGATGGGGGTCATCTGCTCGCGCATCGCGGCGGCTGCCCCCGCCACTTCGTCCACGGTTTCGCCTTTCGTGGCCAGCAACGTCAACAGGCGGGCGATTTGCTCATCGCTCGCGCCTCCCTGCATGATGCGGCTGGTCACCGCACGCATCTCGTCGAACGTCAGATCCCGACCTTTGGCGAGAGTCTCGAGCAGCGATCCAATCATCGGCGATCATCGTCCCTTGGCGTTTCCAAGCCCAACCATTCGGCGGCAAAAGCCCCCGTTTCTCGCTGCCGCGCCGCTGAGGCCAGATCAGCGCGGTCGATACTATTATCTAGATTACTGGATCATCCGTCCCACCGCACACCCTTGTCTCGGCGCCAGACCCCTCTTACAATCCAGGCGCGCCGAACCGTCCCCTTGGCGGTGAAGCAGGGCCGGCTGGGAGCCGTGCGCTTGCGCGGCTATGCATCGTGTCGTCGCGGCCGCCGCTCGCTCGCGAGTCGCTCGCTTGGGAAGCAAGGATGATCACCAAGAAAGTCATCTTGGACGTCGATCCCGGCATCGAAGACGCCGTCGCCATGACGCTGGCCCTGTTCGAGCCCCAGTGGGAAGTCGTGGCCGTCACGGCCACCGGTGGCAACGTGCTGCCGGAACAGGCGACACGCAACGTGCAGGCGGTCATCGAGCAGCTCGATCCACCCCGTTGGCCTCGCCTGGGCGTGGCCTCTCTTCCCGACGACGGATTGCCGGTCCACAGCACCGAGCTGAATGGTGCCGATGGCTTGGGAAACGCCAGCTTTCCGGTCTCCGAGCTGCAGCATCGCCATCTCTCGGAAAAGGTGCTCTCGGACCAGATTCGGGCCGCCAAGGAAGAGGTAACGCTCGTCGCCCTGGGACCTTTGACGAATATCGACCGCGCCCTGCAGCGCGACCCCGAACTGGCCGGACTCGTCGGGCAAATGGTGATTAAAGGAGGGGCTTTCGCCGGACCGGGCGATATCACTGCCGCCGCCGAATTCAATATTTTTTGCGATCCGGCCGCCGCCCGCCGCGTCTTTCGCGCTCCGACCACGAAAACCCTGATTCCATTGGATGTCACCCGCCAGGTCCTGTTCACCTACGACCTGCTCGACCAGCTTCCGAGCGAAACCAGCCGGGCGGGCCGCTTCCTCCGCAAAGTGCTGCCATTCCTGTTTCGTTCGCATCGTCAGGTTTTGGGTATCGAAGGAATCTACCTGCACGATGCCGTGGCGCTGGTCGCCGCCCTCCATCCGGAACTGTTCGAAATTGAAATGACGGCCGGCGACGTGGAAACCAGCGGCGAACTGACGACGGGCGCCACGGTCTTCGATCGCCGCCGCATCCCCGAGTGGCGCCCCAACGTCGCTTTGGCCACCGGGCTGGACGTGGCCGGAGTGATCGACTGCATTTTGCGTGGGTTGAAGGCCGCCGGCGCCGCTTCCGAGGACGTATAAGCCGCCCCGGCCTTGGCTCGCGGAGCCGCCCAATTCGTGTCGCCGAATTCTAACGGCTTGTGGCTTGCCACCCCTGGCGCGGCGGAGTTTCTTCTCGGGTGCCAGCCCCTCACACACCGCGGCGCCGCCCGCCGCAGTGAAGTATCAATCTGCCGCGCTCGGTCAAAAAAAATCGGTTGCGTCGACTGGCAGAAAATTTACTTGACAAATTTGCTCCGCATGGAATATTGACCTGTGCTTGCAGGCAGACGAAAGGCTCAAGAGGGGTCGATCGGCAGGCATGTTGGCCCATCGAGAACGGGATCCCGTGTGCAATCGATCTTCGCAACCGAGCGCGAGTCGCCGCGGCAAAAACCGCGATACCTTGGCCGCTTTGGCCTGCTCGGTGGTGAAATCTTAAGTCACTTGCACCTGACCTGACGCGATGGGTTTGGTGATCCGGCGCCGAAGGTTCGCGGCGCACCGGCGCCATGGGTCGCTCCAATCGTATGGCAGTGCGCGACATCGCCGTTCAGCATTCCACCGCTACAAGGGACTGTTCTTGCTAGGGGAAATCGCCGTGCCTACTTCAGTTCTCGAAGCTATTAAGCTTGGTCTATGGGATTTTGAACCCCCAGACGAAACGCTCCAGGATCATTTCCGGGCCACACATGCCATGCCCGGAACGCCCGACAAGCTCGATGTCCTCGCCGAGCGCGTTCGCTTAGGGCAACCGCTTTGGCATCCCGCCGACCGTCAGGATTACGACGACCCGACGGATCCGTCCGCGAACTAAGCGTCGCGGTTCGTGTGATCTGGCTGCCGTTGGCGAGTGTTGTTTGGGAGCCGTCGGCGAGTGTTGTTTGGGAGCCGTCGGCGAGTGTTGTTTGGGAGCCGTCGGCTCCGTGGGGTATTCCCCTGGCCGCGGCCGATGATTAGGATTCCCTAGTGCTCGGTCCCGGGCAAACGGATTTCATTACCACTCCCGCGCGCGTGTCACCTATGCCTGCTTTGTCGCTCTCGGTCCCCAATCCTTTGGGCCAACAAGAGGCTTCCCAACGCCTCAAAACATTCCTGGCCAAGCTCAAAGAGCACTATCAAGACAAGGTCAGC
>Ga0182024_10014043_pt1 | contig 15527 bp, 12 predicted proteins | sample P32metaG_FD_120480 | JGI IMG/M metagenome (GOLD analysis project Ga0182024, IMG submission 120480) | Permafrost microbial communities from Stordalen Mire, Sweden - P3-2 metaG (Illumina Assembly) | ecosystem: Environmental > Terrestrial > Soil > Wetlands > Permafrost | place: Sweden: Stordalen... | reverse complement strand
TAATCGATAAGTACCCCGATTTGACGGTCGTGATCGACCACATGGCAGACTGCCCGGTAGATCAACCGGAGAAACTGGATGCCCTGGTGGAACTGGTGCGGTATCCCAAAGTGTTTGTGAAGATCTCGCACACCTGGTCGTTGTCCAGGGAAGACTATCCCTGGCTCGATTCACAACGGCTGGTGAAGCGCTTGTACGACACATTCGGACCACAGCGGCTCATGTGGGCAACAGACTGGCCCATTGCCAAAGATCGAGCCAGTTACGCGCAGAGGTTGACGGTCGTGCGCGACGACATGAAATTCCTCAATGCAGATGACAAGAGCTGGATGCTCAGCAAAACAGTGGAACGGGTGTGGCCTATGCACTCGAGAGCTTGATCGTCCTATCGCGCGACGCATCCACTATGGATCTATCATTTTTCGCGCCATCTGCCGCGTCAACTCAGGCGGTATCGGCGTCTGTCATGATAGTCAAGAACGCAATTGGCGGGAGGTAGCATGCCGAGCCGGCGGATAACGCGATTGCACGTCAATAACCTGGTCTTGCTTTGCCTGGCAATCGCCGGGGCAACGGCCCTCGCCTCTGCCCAAACCAAGCCGGCGGCCGGAGCCATTGCGCCCGATCGACTGCCGGATTCCTACCTGATTTACGCTATGCTCATGCCCGGCCAACTCTTTGAGGACATGGGTTCCGGTCAAAGCCAGGCTTGGGCCATCAGCGGAACAACCGTGAATGAAGACGACATGGATCCCAAACTGGCGCCGGAGGCGACTCTCCAACCACCGGACGACAATCCACGCGGCTTTAGGGGAGCGGTGAACGACTACAACCAGCGCAAAAAAGAACGCCTGGTTTTGACGCACCGTCTTGAACTCTCCCAGCCCTACGTGCTGCTGTCTCCCAGCGATACGACGGACTTCAAAGCGTCCCGTTCGGTGAACGCCACTTCTGAGCTGCAGTCGAAGTACAGCGACTACGTGGGTGTTACCTTTTTTAGCGAGGTTTATTTCAATACTGCGCAAACTTCTGCGCTGGTCTATATCCTCGACTGGTGCGGGAACCTGTGTTCGCAGGCCGAGTGGATTTATCTGGAAAAGCGAGATGGCGTCTGGGTACGCCGCTCCGGCAAGGCGCCCGCGCAGACATAGAGTTTTGGAGGAACCATGCGGTTTGCCCTTTCTGTCCTGTCTTTCCTGCTTTCCATTTCTGTTGGCACAAGTTTTGTTTTTGCCCAGGAGGCACCCCTACGAGTAGCCATCGTGGGCCTCGAGCACGGGCATGTTTCCGGGTTCCTCAAGCAGTTCCCAACCCAGCATGAAGTGCAACTGGTGGGCATCGTAGACGATGACCAGGCGCTTTCTCACCGCTACGCACAAGAATTTCATCTCGATTCCAGCATGTTCTTCCCGCAACTGGATGCGATGATCGCGGCCCGCCATCCCCAGGCTCTGCTGGTCTACACTTCGATCGGCAAGCACCGGCAGGTGATCGAAGCAGCCGCGAAGCATGGGCTCAGCGTCATGGTGGAAAAGCCTTTGACCATGTCGCTTGAAGATGCACTGGCGATTCGCCGTGCGGCCCGGGAACACCACATCCAGGTGCTGGTGAATTACGAGACCACCTGGTATGCGAGCAACCGCGCTGCCTACGACGAGGTGGCTAAGGGAGGCTTGGGCGATCTGCGCAGGATCGTGGTCCACGATGGTCACGAAGGACCCAAAGAGATAGGAGTGCCGCCGGAATTTCTGAAGTGGCTCGAGGATCCGGAACAGAACGGCGATGGAGCGCTCTACGATTTCGGCTGCTATGGCGCTGACCTGGTCACCTGGCTCATGCATGGCGAATCGCCGATGAGCGTCACTGCTGTCACGCAGACAGACAAGCCCCAAATTTATCCACGAGTGGCGGATGAATCGACGATTATCCTGCGTTATCCCAAAGCACAGGCAGTGCTGATGGGCTCCTGGAACTGGCCGTTTGCCCGCAAGGACATGGAAGTGTATGGCGCCACCGGATACGCCATCACGGTCGGGCCCGACAAGCTGCGTCTGCGGACCAAAGGGCAGCAACAGGAGACGGAGACCGTCGCTCCGCCGCTGATGCCGCCCAACGACGGTTCACTCCACTACCTGGCGGCGGTGTTGAAAGGGACTCTGAAGCCAAACGGCGACCTGACGTCGCTCGAGACCAACGTAGTGGTGATGCAGATTCTGGATGGAGCCCGGCAGTCTGCGCGCGAGGGTCGAACGATCAAACTCGCGCCTTTGCCGAAATAATTAACGGCCTCGTCCGGCAGCCATCCGCTCAGTGCGGAGCGGGCCGAGGTGTGCCGCGACGGGCCCCCGCCGCCCATCCACCGCAAGGTGACGGGCTCTCCTTCTGCGAACCGCGAAATGCGGTCTGCCGTGGATCACCTCCGAGGGCAGATACTTCCGCTTCTCCCCACACAGGGAGCACACCACAAATATCGAGCTGGCGGGGAAGCTTTCTGTTCCGGCTAACACGTCGTGGCCGCACTTCTTGCAGCAAACCACACAAGACTTGGGGAAGGGCAGAGCGCGCATGGGGACTACTATAGGAGAATAAAAGGAGAAGATCAAGCAATCTTCTGTGAACAGCCGCGTTATTTTGACAAGAAATGCGCCAGGCGCTCGATGCCAGACTCGATCTTTTTGCTGTCGGCCGCATAGCACCAACGCAGCCAGCCTTCTCCTTCGGGGCCGAAGGCGCGGCCAGGCGCGAGGCCCAGGCCGACTTCTTCGATCAGACGCTTGGCCAGGCGTACGGAATCCTCTTCGCCGGCAACACGCAGAAAGAGATACATCGCACCGTCCGCTTCGGGTACTTGCAGCCCGGGAAGGGGGGACAACGCGGTAAACAATTTCTCCTTGGTGTTTGCCAGTTGGGCTCGCAGCTGACCGACGTAAGGCTCTCCTTGCTGCAGAGCGGTGACGCCGGCGCGTTGAATAAATTCAGAGACGCAGGAATTGTTGTATTCGAGCAGAGAGGCGAGGTCGTCCTGGATGGCAGGCGGCACCACCATCCAGCCCAAACGCCAACCCGTCATACTCCAGGCCTTGGAGAAGCTGTTGATGACAATCAGGCGCTCACCGGGCTCGGCTAGGGTGAGGAACGACGGCGCGGTTTTCATTCCATCCGCATAGACCAGGCGCTCGTAAACATCGTCCGCGATGATCCATATTCCATGGCGACGGCAGTGTTCCAGAATAGCGGCCTGCTCCGCGCGTCGAATGGTCCAGCCGGTGGGATTGTTGGGCGAGTTGAGCACCAGCATCCGAGTGCCCGGCGTGAGCGCATCAAGGAGCTTCTCCAGGGGCAGGGTCCATCGGCCGTGTTGTACTTCGAGCGAGACGCACGTAACCCGGCCACTCATCACCTTTGGAATTTCGACCGCATTTGGCCACAGCGGTGTGACCGTCACCACACGGTCGCCTGGCGCCACCAACAGTTGACTGGTAAGCATCAGCGCAGAGACACCCGAAGCGGTGACTGCGATTCGGCCAGTGCCGATGGGTAGATGGTGAAGATCTGTCAGATAAGCGGAGATAGCCTGCCGCAGGTAGGGCCTGCCCAGGTTTTCGGAGTAGAAGGTCTCCCCGTCGCGCAACGAGGCGATGGCCGCCTCGCGAATGAACGATGGGGTCGATTGGTCGGATTCTCCAAACCAGAAAGGTAAAACATTCTGCCGGCCCATGGCCGTGTTGGCTACTGCGCGAATCAGGGAAGGAGAGAACCTCGAATCCATCTCCGGCTCGGTCTCCTGGTCCATCTCGTGCTCACGGGTGGTGCCTGACAGACTGTCTCGATGCAAAGGGAAACGCCTCACATTGCATTTTAACGCTCCCGATTATCGGGCTGTCACGTGTGTACTATGAGTTATAGTACACACGTGATCCCTTTTCGCGTTCCTTTCCGCGCCGGCATCTCTCTGTTTGAGCAGATCGTCTACGCGTCAAAGAAAGCCATGGTTTCCGGACAACTTCGTCCAGGCGACGCCTTCCCCTCGGTGCGAACCTTGAGCAAGGAACTTAAGATCAACCCCAACACGGCTCACAAGATCGTCACTTACCTCATCAGCGAAGGCTTGCTCGAGACTCGCCCCGGAATCGGCACGGTGGTGGCCAGTCCACCGGACTCGAGCAAGAGGGAGCGCACCCAATTGCTGGGTCACGAGATTGAAGAACTCGTTGTAGAAGCAAAGCGTTTGGGGATCGGACGGGAAGAGATGCTCACTTCGATTTCCACACATTGGCAACGTCTGAGCAGCTCTGATGCAGAGAGCAAGCCCAGGGATGGAGGTCGCAAAGAGCGATGAACGACATGATCCGGACAGAAAATCTCTCCAAGAGGTTTCGTTCTACGTCCGCCCTCAACGAGGCCACCCTCGCCGTGCCGGAGGGGGCCATTTACGCTCTCGTGGGCGCCAACGGCGCCGGCAAAACAACGCTCATCAAACTCCTGATGAACATATTTCACCCCACGTCCGGCCACGCGCGGGTGATCGGAATCGAGTGCCGGCACCTTGCGGGTAAGGACTTCCAGCGCATCGGCTATGTTTCGGAAAACCAGGACATGCCGGACTGGATGACAGTCGAAGCAATGCTCGACTATCTGCGGCCCTTCTATCCGCTCTGGGATGGCGCCCTTGAACAACAACTGGTGCGGCAGTTCGACCTTCCACTTAAACGTAAGCTCAAACATCTATCGCGCGGCATGCGCATGAAGGCTGCCTTCGCCAGCTCGCTAGCCTATCGGCCGAAACTTATCGTACTGGATGAACCCTTCTCCGGCCTCGATCCGCTGGTGCGCGACGAGATCATCGAAGGTTTACTCGATAGAGCGCCGGAGACAACGATCTTCCTTTCTTCGCACGACCTGGCCGAGATTGAGAGCTTCGCGAGCCACGTGGGCTATCTGGAACAAGGCCGCCTACTCTTCTCAGAAGAGATGTCGGTTCTCTCCGACCGTTTTCGGGAGATAACCATCACTCTGCGTGCGCCATCGCCTGTCCCCAAGAACATTCCGCCCACCTGGCTGCAGGTCGAGGCCGGGGACGCGGTGATCCGATTCGTCGACAGCAATTTCCATGGCCAGGCGACCACCCGTGAACTGGCGGAAATTTTCCCTTCCGCCGGCGATATCTCGATTGAGCCGATACCGTTGCGGTCCATCTTTCTTGCGCTCGCCAAAACCGGCCGCATGGCTTTAAGAAAGACGGACGAAGGAAAGGCGGAAGCATGAAGCAAATCCTGCACATTTTTGCCAAGGATTGCCGCCACTTCTGGCCGGAGATCCTCATCTCCCTGGCCCTGGTGGGAGCTCTCGTCCGGATATATCCGAGCACCTGGCTATCCAACAGCGGAAATTATGCGGTGGCCGGGGGCGGCTTTCTGCCAGGCATGTTGGACGCAGGATTTTTCGCCGCCCTCCTGACGGTGCTCGTCCCCGTGAGCTGGTGGCTGCTCATCGTCCGGGTGATCCATGCGGAAGCCCTGGTTGGCGACCGGCAATTCTGGATTACGCGTCCCTATGAATGGAAGAAGCTGGTCGGCGCCAAGGCGCTCTTCCTGGTGGTCTTTCTCTATGTACCTCTGCTGACCGGGCAATGCCTGCTGCTGCTCCGAGCGGGATTTCACCCGCTGTCGTTTGTACCAGGACTGCTTTTCAACGTGCTTCTGGTTACCGCTGTCATCGTCTTGCCGCTGCTCGCCATCACAACCGTCACCGCTACGTTTGCCCGCGTGACTATGACCCTGCTTACTGCTTTGGTTTGCTTCATCGGTTACGTTGTCATCTCTTTGTATCTATGGGACAACGCGACTATCCCTTACCGCGATCATGTGTCGCTGCCTCTCACCTTTTGTTTTTGTGGGGTGGTGGTCGTACTGCAATACGCTTCCCGCAGAGTCTGGGTGTCTCGTCTGGTACTGGCTGCGCTTTCCATCCTGCTTGTGCTCACCGGTATGAACGTATCGGAATCCGCCGATATGCGCCGCGACTATCCTCGGGCGAGCGCCGGGCAGGAAGCGCCGGTCCAGCTCGCGCTTCTGCGGGATGCTCCTCACCCTGCAACCGCGTATCTTAACCGCTCAAAGCAGGTCCAGGTGAGTATTCCCTTGCAGGTCTCCGGCGTGGCGGAAGGATACGCGCTTCTTAGTAGCCAGGTAAAGGTTAGCGCCGATGCGGCCAACGGTTCTCATTGGAATTCCGCGTGGCAGGGACTCAACAACCAGTACTATCTTCCCGGCACGAGCGAATCCTGGATTAACTTCCAGATGAGCCGGGCGTTTTTCGATCAGGTGCGAACTGCGCCGGTCACGCTTCATTTCACAGTGGCGCTCACGCGGGTGCAGGCCGGCAACGTGAGGAGCATTCCACTGCCGATGCAGGATTTTTCCGTGCCCGATTTTGGCATTTGCTCGCCCCACGCGGACGTGTTCCGAAGTCGATTTTTAGGAGTCGCCTGCAGGTTTGCCCTGCACCAACCCAAGCTTACTTACATTCGTGCGCGTTGGATGGATAACCCTTGCTCCGCGTCGCAGCCTGGCCTGGAGACCGGTGTTCAAGGCGACGCCTGGATTGGATCCCTGGACAGCAGCCCAGCCGACTTCGCCATCGCCCCCGTCTGGAGCCCATCGATCGCGCTCTCCAACGGGGCGAAAATGGAGGGGAAGCCTGAGTCCCGGTACCTGTGCCCGGGAACGCCCGTGACGTTTACCCAATACAACCCGGTGGGACGGACTCAGTACGATTTCACCATCCCGGATTTTCGTTTTCCAAGCTATCAGCCTGTCAGCGGCGTTGGCGTAGCGGTGCGATAGCGGGATTGCCGGGATTTGCCATGCGATCATGGCAGGGTGGCGCTTAGGGAGGAATCTTCATGTCGATTGAGAATATGAGCCGGCGTACTTTGCTTGGATCAGCAACCGCAGCAATGTGCCTGGCGGCGTTGTCGAAAGCGGGCGCGCGTCCTACCGAATGGAAGCCGCGTCTTGGCATTTTGGGCAAATATACCGAAGCTAACGTGGATTTCGCCATTCAGGAAGAATTTAACAACATGATCCTCTCTGCCGGCGCTGGGGTTCCGGGCCTGGATACGACGAAGATCTCGGACGAGGAAATCGCGAGAGTCAAGAATCATTTGTCGTTGAAAGGGATGCACGTTTCGGCGCTGCAGGTGGGTGGGAACCATATCGCGCCCGATCCGGCGCAGCGGGCGCAGGAAAACAGCAACTTCGTGAAGGCGATCGAGCTGGCTGGTAAGTTGGGTGTTCCGTATATAGGAACGCAGTCCGGCAAAGATGTTTCCAAGCCGTTTGAAGCGCAGGTTGACGAGATTGTGCGGGTTTACCACGAAAAGTATTTTGCTGCTTGCGAAGAGCACAAGGTGCGGATCTTGTGGGAGCCCTGGCAAGGGGGGCCGAACATTGCCACCAGCCCAGTGGGATTCGACGCGCTGTTCACCGCTTTCAAGGATTCGCCCTATGTTGGCCTGCAGTACGATCCGTCTCATCTGCTGTGGCAGATGATGGATCCGATTCAAACAGCGAAAGACTTCATTGACAAGATTTATGACGTCCATTTGAAGGATACGCAAATTCATTGGGACATCGTGCGCCGAGGGGGCATCGCGCCCGTCAACCAGGCCAAGTGGTGGCAATTCCGCATTCCGGGAATGGGCAGTATCCCGTGGCCCGAGTTCTTCAGCGTTCTACAAAGCGTCGGTTATGAGGGCGCGATGAGCATAGAGCACGAGGATGATCTTTACGGCGCAGCGGAGAATCCGGGCCCGGATTTCAGCGAACCTTATAAGGTCGGATTCCGCATGGCCAGGCGCTATCTGCGGCAGTATGTACCGGTTTAAACTCAGCTAGCTTGACTGGTAAGGAGCCTATCGATTGGTGATCTCAATATTGCTTGCCATGCTGGCGGCTGCTTCGAGTCCTGCGCCGAGTGCCGAGGCTGCGACCAGGGCAGCGATTGCGCGGGTGCATACAGTGGATCCCAAGATCCACGCTGTGATATCTCTCGATCCCACCGCGCTCGATCAGGCACGCGCCATCGACCGGGGGCGCAGGGCGCGCGGGTTGCTCTACGGCTACGCGATCCTGCTTAAGGACAACATCGAGGCAGACGGGCCACTGCCCACGACCGCTGGCAGCATGGCGCTGCTCAGCAACGTAACGCATCGTGATGCGCCGCTGGTGGCGCGGCTGCGCGCAGCCGATGCGGTGATTCTGGGCAAGACGAACCTGTCTGAATGGGCGAACATTCGCTCGAACGCCTCGATCTCGGGCTGGAGTGGGGTGGGCGGCCAGACCCGCAATCCGCACGCGCTGGATCGCGATCCGTGCGGCTCGTCCTCAGGCAGCGCTGCCGCGGTCGCAGCGGGCGAGGTGGAAGCCGCGATCGGCACCGAGACGGACGGCTCGATCACCTGCCCGGCAGCGGTGAACGGCGTGGTCGGGCTGAAGCCGACGGTCGGTCTGGTGAGCCGGGCGCGGATTGTGCCCATTAGTCACAGTCAGGATACCGCTGGGCCAATTGCTGCCGATGTTGCGACCGCGGCGCGAGTGCTCAGTGCGATCGCGGGTGCGGACCCCGCCGATCCAGCGACCAAGGACGCCGACGCGCATATCACCGATTATCTGGCGGCGCTGAAGCCCGATGCGCTCAAGGGCGCACGGATTGGCGTGCTGCGCTTTGCAACCGGCTGGTCGGCGGCAACCGACAAGTTGTTCGAGCAAGCGCTGGCCGTGCTGAAGGCGCAGGGAGCGACGCTGGTCGACATCACAGAACTCAAAGACCGGGACAAGATGCGGGAGGCGGAGACAGTGGTGCTGCATACTGAGCTCAAGGCTGATTTGAATGCCTATCTCGCCACGACGCCGCCGACGGTAAAGACACGCACGCTCGCCGACGTGATCGCGTTTGACACGGCGCACGCGGACCGCGAGCTCGGGCTTTTCGGACAGGAAACATTTGTGAAGGCCGAGGCGACCAAGGGACTCGACGACCCTGCCTACCAGGCGGCGCGCGCGACCTCGCTGCAGATCGCGGGGCGCGACGGGATCGACGCCATGTTGGCAGCCAACCACCTCGACGCACTGGTTTCGCCGACCATGCCGCCGGCCTGGAAGATAGACGCGGCGAACGGCGATCAGATCCGCGGCGCAGGTGCGGGCGGACTGGCGGCAGTCGCCGGTTATCCACACCTCACCGTGCCAATGGGGGCAGTCATGGGGCTCCCGGTCGGCCTTTCCATCATTGGTCCAGTGTGGAGCGAAGCGCGGCTGCTTGGATACGGTTATGCGTATGAGCACTCGGCTAAGGCGAAGGTGAAGCCGCGCTTTCTGCCATCCATCGAAGGAGTGGCGCCGGTTGCGCCGCTGCTCCAACCGCTGCGGCATTGACGGGAGCGTGGGTTTGGTGGGAGCTGTATGGCCCACGAACATGCTAAGCAGAGCTCTTAGGCAGCGTTTGGACGAACATATCAATAATCTTGTTGAGCGACTCTCGTTCGTGGTCGCGCAGGGTAGCGTACTCGCTCACTTCGATCACGCGGACACGACTATCTCGGAGAAACACCTCCATTAGCTCCGTTCCCTCTTTAAGGGAGAGTCCTTCCGCATGAGGGAAGTAAGCAGCTGCCAAATCGCCGCTCCGGAACACGTCGATATCGAGATGAAGCAGAATGCCGGCGGACGCCGGCACGGCTGCGAGAACTTGCAGCGCCAGCTGTCGCGGTCCGACGCGGCGAATGTCGTCGAGGGAGAAGGAGCCCGCTTGCTCCGTCTGCGAGGGTCGAGTCCAACCGACTTGAGAGACTTGCGACGGTTTTAGCGCTGGGCTCGAAGAAAAGGCAGAATCGTGGGTCAGGAACCATGTGGCGCATGAGGCAGCGCTTTGACACCGCGCCGAAGCTGGAGCAGCGTCGTCAAAATCGCCATCGATGTAGATGACATGGACTTCCGGAAAGGTAGCGCGCAACGCGTTTGCGGTTCCCACAACCACGCTGCAGTCGCATCCAATCAGGAGAGGAATCTGTCCTGGCTGGCGTAGCGTTTCCGTGACCTTTTCGCTGACGATATCCCAAACGATCCGCGGACCGGGCCAACTCCTGATGGGAGGAACCGAGTGATGTGGAAGATAACTCGGTATTGGGAGGTCTCCCGCATCGATCACTTTGCAGCCCGCTGTACTGAGGCGTCCGGCCAGGTTGGCCTCTCGGTAGGCTTGAGCATCGTTCTCGTTTCCGGGATAAAGAGATCCCGTGCGAAATGGAACTCCCAAAATCACGTAGACAGGCGCGGGGCCCCCCACACTCGCATCGGCAACCGTTCCAGTTGCTAAGCGGGCTTGTGCGTCAGCGAGGACATCAGCGCATTCGGCCGTGAGTCCGAGAACCATCGCTCCCGCGCCTCCAAGAAAGTTTCGCCTCTTCAATCGATGACCCCTATAACCACCGTTAATCACCAAAAGCCCGTGCTCTCCCCTTATCCAAACCTGTTTAGCAGGGCACCCACCCTTTTGGAGAGCCAGCGCCGCCTGGCCGTTTCAACCCTTCAACGGGTCTTGGACTTTTCCAGCTCTTTCGCGCCATCAAGATGCTTTTCCAGGACCGGTATGGCGTTCTCCGCATACGTCTTTACCGCGGGGCTCTCCGCGTCCGCGGCTTCTTTCTTGTAGACGGCGATCGCTTTGGTGTGTCCAGCCACCATTTCCTGAATGTAATGATGATCAAAAGCAGTACCCTTCAGCTTTTGGAAGGGGTCGATCATCGTTTTATTGTGTTCCGCGTCGATTGCGTCCGGCCGCGTGAGTTTGGCCTCATGAGCGACATCGTACAGTTGGCTGAAGTCTTTTGTGTGATCGGTGATCAGCATTTGCGCGTAGTCTTTCACTGCCTGAGACGAAGCCGAGGTTTGCGCCAATTTCCCGAGATTGATCTCCACCATGTCGGTTTGTCCAGCAAGATCGAAAAATTGCTGGTCAGTCATAGGCGCCGCAGCGACCTTTTTTTGCGCTGCCAGCGCAGGAGTCGAACCGAGGGCGACACAGCAGACGGTCAAAAGTATACGTTTCATCTCATTTCCTCCCCACCTGCCAATGTTGGATGCAACAAGATCGCCAGGGGTCAAGGCCCGGCTCACGGCCACTTCACTGTGAGCGCGTAAATCTCCTGCGTGCCGGTGTCGCGGCTGAATACCGGCGAGAGTGGCTACGCCAAACTGGGTATTTCCGCCCGGACCAACGGCAAGGGGCAGACTCTTCAAGCTGGTGATCGTTTCCACCTTGCGATCGGCCAGTCGAACGCGAAAAGCCATGGGCTCCGGGCCGCCCGTGGTGTAGTAGACGTACTTGTAATCCGGCGAGTTTTCCACGTTTACCATGTAGCCCGGCACTGTTGCCGAGACCAGGTCGGACCATTTCTGCGTTCTAGCGTCGAAAATCACGAGCTTCTTACTGTCTTGCGTGATTGCGACCAGCAGGTCGTCGGCAACCCACCGTACGACATAGAAGCCTTGAGAGCCGGGAACGACGGAGCGTTTTCCCGTGCGAAGATCGAAGAGCTCGAAGTTGCAGGAAAATCATTATGGGCGTGCACGTCTGCCGGCCGGAATGACTCGTTCCTAAAAGATAAAGCATGGTCGTGTGCAGTAGCTCTGATAATCGGCACCAAATGGAAGAGGCGAAGGTAATCCGTGACAAAACCAACGATACTTGTGGCAACGTGGGGCGACGGGCTATTCGCAGTCACCGGCGATGGGCGTAGTCAAGAGATTGCGGACCAGTCCGTCAGAGGGCTTGCACCGGATGGACGCGGCGGTGCGTTCGCCATTGTCGGCGGCAATTCGCTGCGCAGGCGCGCGCCAAGCGGCGAATGGGCAACGGTCACTACGAGCGAGTTCGAGCTCTCGTGCTGTATGGCTGTTCGAGACACCATCTACGTTGGAACGGACGATGCACGCATGCTGCGGCTGAGCGACAGGGGCGCTGTGCTCGAACCTATTGACGGTTTCGACAACGTCGCGGGGCGGGATGCCTGGTTTGCTGGTTCAGCAATTGTGAATGGGCAGCGTGTTGGGCCGCCGCTAGGTATTCGCTCGGTCACGGCCAACTCGAACGGGAGCATACTGTTCGCCAACGTTCACGTGGGAGGCATTCCGCGTTCCATGGATGGAGGAAAAAGCTGGCGGCCCACCATCGATATCAACAGCGATGTCCACGAGGTGTGTGCGCACCCGGCAAATCCCGACATTGTTGTCGCGGCGTCCGCTATTGGCCTTTGCATTAGCCGCGACGCGGGAGCAACGTGGACCATAGAACGCGACGGCCTACACGCATCGTACTGCTCTGCGATAGCGTTCTCGGGCGATGACATCCTTGTCTCCGCGTCGACAGATCACTTTGCGGCTCAGGGAAGAATTTATCGTCGGCCGATCATGCCGGATGGAGACATAGGGGCCGTCGAAGGCGGGATGCCGACGTGGACCGAGGGTATCGTTGACACCGGTTGCATCGCCGCAAACGGCTCGTCCATTGCGGTAGCTGACAGAGCTGGCAGCTTGTACGGCTCGGACGATTTCGGGCGCGCTTGGTCACGCAGATTCAACGGACTGCCTACCCCGAGCGGCGTTCTCATCTGTTGAAGAAGGTGACTACTTCACGAACAGGGTTTTCAATCCGCTTCTCCCCGGTCGCTCATATAAACGAGCGCATGATCGGAGCATGCAGCTATTCGTCGCGAAGGACCGTGAGGGGATCCACGCGAGTGGCGCGGAATGCGGGAATAAGGCTGGCCGCGAACGATACCAGAATGAGCAGCATGGTGACAGCGAGAAAAGTTACGAGGTCACGGGAACTCACTCCGTAGATTAAGCTGGTGGCAACCCGGCCGAGAGCGAGGGCCGCGATGAGTCCGATACCGATGCCCGCCAGCGTGGGCTTCATTCCTTGAACGATGACCAGGCGCCCGACGTCGCGCAGCGTGGCTCCAAGAGCAATGCGCAGGCCGATTTCTCTCATACTGCGTTTCACTGAATAGGCAAGTACGCTGTAAATGCCAATGGCGCAGAGGACGAGAGCCAGCAGACCGAAGATCGCGAGCAACTGCATATTGAAACTGTGTTGGGTCAGGGTCAAGCCAACAAAGTCTTCCAGGGTCATGACATTGTCCACCGGGATGTCTTTGTTCACCTGGTTGATGGCGCCAGTCACTGCGGGGGCAAGGGTTTGAGGCGGAGTTGTGGTGCGGACGGCGAGCGAGAGAGGACGTGCGCGCCAAGGGGCCGTCGCTGAACCCGTAACCTGTGCAAGCGGCCAATAAAGCGTAGCAATGCCAGCGGCGCTGTCCAGGCCGGTCTGCTTGACATCGCCTACGACCCCGACGACCTCGCGGTCTTTATCTGGATAGAACGAGAGCTTCAGATGTCGTCCGATGGGGCTTTGGTTCGGCCACAACTGTTTTGCCATGGATTGGCTGATGACCACGACGGGCGCCGAATCGCCTGCGTCATTGGCGCTGATGTTCCGGCCCTGGAGCAGAGGGATGCGCATGGCCTGGATATATCCTGGTGTCGCGACCCGGACCGACACCTCGGGCTGTTCGGACAATGCGACCAGGGGATGCCCTTCAGCGGCAATAGGCTGATTGGAGCCGCCGAGCAGAGGCAAATTGTCTACCGCTCCAGCGGACTCAACGCCGGGCAAGGAGCGCACGCGTTGCAGCACTTCGTCGAAGAACTGTGATTCTTGCGTAGGGTCGGTGAATTGATGCTTAGGCACCATCACCGCCAGGGTGAGGACGTTGTGTTGGTCAAAGCCGGGGTCAATGGTTTGCAGTTTCCAGAGGCTGCGGATCATGAGCCCGGCTCCAATCAGCAATACGACCGAGAGCGCGACCTCGACGACCACCAGGGCGGAGCGGGTGTTGCTGCTTCCACTATCAGCGTCGGTACGGCCGAGACCTTGCTTCAGAGCGTTGCTCACATCCCCTTTTGTCATGCCCAGGGCAGGCAGTAGACCGGAGAGGATGCCGGTCACGATGGAGAGTCCGAAGGTGAAGGCGAGTACTGGACCGTCGAGACCGATCTCACCCATGCGGGGCAACTTATCGGCAAAAAACTTGAGCAGCAGCTCGATACCAAAGCGGGCGGCCAGTAGACCGAGTGCCCCTCCGCATAGAGAGAGGACCAAGGATTCGCTGAGCAGTTGCTGGATGACGCGAGAGCGAGTAGCGCCCACTGCCGAGCGGATGGCGATCTCTTTTCGACGCGCGAACGTCCGCGCAAGGATAAGGTTGGCGACGTTGGCGCAGGCGATCAGCAGCACGAAAGCCACGGCGCCGAGCATCATGAGCAAAGCTGGACGGACACTTCCAACCGTCTCTTCGCGCATGGAATTAACCACCGCACCCCACCCTTTGTCGTCCTCGGGATACGCCTTCTCCAGGCGTTGCGCGATGGTGTTCATCTCTGCCTGTGCTTGGGCGAGCGTAACGCCCGGTTTGAGGTGGGCAATAGCGAAGAAGTTGTGGTCATTCCGTATGGCCGCCTCCTTATCGGTAAGGCCAAGCGGGGTCCAAAGCTGGGCAAAATTGGGCACGGCCATTTTCGGGCCCATGACGCCCACCACCACATAGGGGTCTCCGTCGAGGTTGATGGATTTGCCAACTACATTGGGATCTAAGGCGTAGCGCGCCTGCCATAACTTGTAGCTGAGGATCACCTCATGATTTCTACCCGGGCGGTCTTCATCGGGCAGGAAAACACGTCCGTGAAGAGGCTGAACGCCGAGTACGGAGAAGAAGTTGGAACTGACCCTGCTCGCGACGACCGACGCAGATTTGCCGGCAGCGGTAATGTCATATCCCGCGCCACCGTAGAGCGCCATTTGGTCGAAGACATTGTTTTGTTTTTGCCAATCGAGGAAGTTTGCTGCGGAAACGGCGAAGCGCGTCATTCCCGGGAAACTGGTCTGCGGAGGGACGTGCCAGACCTGCACCAGGCGATCGGCATCCGGAAACGGCAGCGGTTCCAACAAAACCGCATGAACGACGCTGAAGATGGCTGTATTGGCTCCGATTCCGAGGGCCATGACGAAGATCGCAACACAGGCGAAGCCGGGACTTTTGCGGAGTAGCCTGATTCCGAATTTCATGTTTTGTATCAAAGGTGTCATCTGCGCGCTTCCATTGCTGGTAAGCAACGGGCAATCTCAGCGCCACTCTTCAAGGCCAGAAGGGCCGTATTATCAAGGGCCTCATCAAACGGCGAAGGGCGTGGGTGTTCATTGCCGAGAACCGATGTCCAGTATCGGACGTTACCGGCCGGCGCTTTGAAGAGAGCTTGGCCGAGCAAAATCAGGTTGGTTCTGCTGATCGGCTGCTGTCTAAATGGCAACGAGTTTTGAGTTGTGTTGATGAACGAAGGGCACGGGTTTAGCCGTGCCACATAGCACTCGCCATCATGAGGGCTTCAGCCCCTGAGGTACGTCTTTCC
>Ga0182024_10014042_pt1 | contig 15527 bp, 13 predicted proteins | sample P32metaG_FD_120480 | JGI IMG/M metagenome (GOLD analysis project Ga0182024, IMG submission 120480) | Permafrost microbial communities from Stordalen Mire, Sweden - P3-2 metaG (Illumina Assembly) | ecosystem: Environmental > Terrestrial > Soil > Wetlands > Permafrost | place: Sweden: Stordalen... | reverse complement strand
CGAACGCCGCTTGAGGTCGGTCGACATCGACCATGAGCGCCGGTTCGCTCTCGACACGGAACGGAAGCTCGCTGGCCGCCGCCAATAGTTTTGCCATTTCGTCGGATAGAAGGACGGCGACTTCGGTATCCGGGTCGGCGGCGGCAAATTTCTTTAAAAGTGCGGCGAACGCCTTCTTCGATTCGTTCTTGGCAAGCTTGCTGGCCGCTTCGATCAGACCTAGTCCCTCGTTGGTTTCGATCGATAGGTTAAGACCGGCCTCTCGTTTCTTCATGAGATCGCGGCGGAACGTACCCCAGGTATCCCACCACGCTTCGATGCTGAAGATGTGACGACCCACGCGCTTCGGAATAAAGGAGCCCCGCCAGCGGTCGTTATCGAACATGGCCATCGACGTGCGGTGCCAATCGACCTCATCCGCTGCCCGCCACAGCAACGCCGCCGAGATCATCTCATGCCCATCTGCGAAAATATCCGCCTCCACCGCGATCGGTGTACCCACGATGCGTTTGACGGGAAAGCGGCCGCCATCGATGCAGGGAGCGATTCTCTCAATAACGATCCGCGGCGCTCTTGCCGCGCGAAGCGCCGCCGGTCGACCGCGCGATATGGTATTCGCCACCGGCGAGCTGTGTTCCACACTGACGAGCCGGACTTCGCCAGCGGCCAACAATCCGGCCGGAAGCACGTCGCCATCGAATGCGCGGGCCTCGCCGTAGGCGCCACCTGCTGAAGGCGGCAACGGCGACAGCGAAAGCTCGACCGCGTGGCCTGTGCCCAGATCGTTGTTGATAAGAATAACGACGCCGTGGGAGCCCTGACGCGGGTCCGGGGCATCGATTCTCAGCAAGGCGTTTACCGGGCCTGGGCTCGTCAGCACGCGCATTTCCCCATCCATGTCGAGACGAGCAATTCGATCGACCCGCGCCGTCGCCGCCGCGATCTCTTCAGCCACCGTAAAAGGCGCTTCTTCCACCGCCTCCTCGAAATCCTCCGCGATGGAATAGATCGCATCGAGACGTCGTCGCGCCGCGAATTCGAAGCCCATCGGCACGAGAATGCCGCTCGCCGTCGCGACCGCGATATCGAGGGCGCGGCGGTAGGCCCGTCTGTTATCCGCTCCCCGAGCCGACAATCGTTCTTCGAAGGGTGCCTCCGGGAACGCCATAACCGGCGCGATCCGACGCAGAATTTCATGTTCGTCGACGAACCAGGGCGCCCGGCCGTCCCACCAGGCGGCGGACGAAAACACGAAATCGAAGCCTAACCCTTCAAGCGCCGGTAGCTTTCCCCACGCGATTCCCGGCGTCCAAGCGAGGAACCGGCAGCCCGGTCCTGCGAGCCGAGCCTCGGCGATGATCCGCCGCATGACGGCCGGCGGAATTGAATCGGGCGCGAGGCAGCGAAAGCCTGCGACACCGATTTGCATCAAGCGAATGAGCCGCCGCACCCACCAATCGCCGAGTTCCCTGGCAATCTCCGGATCCTCTAACCGTGCGACGGCGGCGCCACGAGGCCGCGGCTCCCTTCGTGGATCCGGCAACGTATCGCTCTGCCCATCGGGAAATCGAAACCAAGCATAATTGCAAGCGGCAAAAGCGCCATCGCTCGCCACGCGATCGAGGACGAGATCGATCAGAAGTCCCAGTCCGAATTCCGCGCACAGCGCCACCAGCTTTTCGATTGCCTCGTCCGCGTCGCCTTCGAAGTTGAGTGCCGGATGGGGCACGTCGAAGTCCGCGCTCAAGAAAATGTCGCCCCGGGCGCCCACGGCGAAGGGAGGAGCTATTCCGACATAGTCGAATCCCATTCGACGGCACCGCTCGAAGTGATGCCGCCAACGCGGCAGCGGTCCGCCCATGCAGGGATGGATGTAATAAACCTTAAGCCCCGGAACAACAGGAGGCTGTCTTGTGTCGCGCCCGGACGCGGGATCGTTCAGATCACCTTTTGCCCCCTTCCTTGAAGGGGACGCGGAGGATTTTGGATCGGTTATACCGGTCACGATCTCGGCCTGCTTTTTTCCCTCCCGGCCGGTAGGCTTGCTTCGTCGCATCGGCACAGTTTCGCGGATCGATGACATTCCCGCAAACAAAACAACCCCATGGGGTGTGACGTTCCCGCATTCTACGAAGTGCTCGCCTTAGGCGGCGCAGCGTACGTCCTTCTATCTTAGATGCCGCCACAAATTGCTGTAATCGTCGCTCCAAGGTGCGAGGTTTGCCGGGATCGCTATCGGTTGCGCGGCAGCGAAGGCGGGACGCGCAAAGAAAGCCGCGTCCGCCACCAAGACCCACTCGGCCATGAAACTATCGGCGACGGGATCGGCCTGGTTGGTCATGAGTCGCGCCGTCTTGCCGTTCAGCGCGGCGATCTTGGCCACCACCGGGGCAAGATTGAGATATTGATTCGAGACATTGATGGCTAGGACGCCATGAGGCTTCAAATGTCGCCAATAGAGCGCAAACGCTTCCTTTGTCAGCAAATGTACCGGAACGGCATCGCCGGAAAACGCGTCCGCGACAAGCATATCGAAGTCTTGCGGCGCCTCACTTTCGAGCCGCAAACGGCCATCTCCCAAGGTGACGCTGGTATGCGCCCGCGACTTTTGCAGGAACGAGAATCGGCCTTTGGCGATATCGTAGACCAGTGGATTGATTTCGTAGAAGCGATATGTGTCGCCCGATCGGCCGTAGGCCGCCAGGGTACCGACGCCGAGACCGATAAAACCTATGTTGACTGGTGCACCCCGGGATATGTCGTCGACCGCCAGACCGACCCCGGAGTTTTTGGAATAGTAAGTGGTCGGCTCCATTGCCCGCGCCGGATCGACGAATTGTTCGCCATGGGCGATCGTGCCATGCATGAATCGTAAAACTTCGGCCTTTTCCGCCGTCGCCGGACGATCGACGACCTGCAGTGCGCCGTAGAAATTTCGCGCCAGCAGGACAGTACCGCTGGCGTCGCGATGAACCGAATATCCGGTATAGAGAACGGCGATCAGGCAGGCCGCGAGCGCTCCGACCACAATGGGTTGACCTGACCGGGATGCGGATCGAGAGCGCCGCCAAGCTACAAAAACCACCAAGAGCGCCGTCGTGCAAAGCGCTAGCGGCAGTTCGTAAAGGCCGGGAAAGATCGCGGGCGCGACCGCGCCGACGAAGATTCCGCCGGCGGCGCCGCCAAGCGCGACGATCAAATAAAAGCCGGTCAGACCGTCGACCTGGGGCCGCAAGGCGGCGAGTTCGCCGTGACAAACCATGCAGCCGACGAATAGCCCGACCGAATAGAGCGGCACGAGAACGAACAGCGTGGAATTGGCGTAATTTCCGCTCGCGCCGTAGAGCATCCCCGCGGCGAGCTCGGCGAACAGGATGTAGAAAAGCGTGGGACGGTACCAACGCGCGCTCTCGAAGCAGAGAATGAAGCTCAGCAGATAGAGACCGAGAGGGACGACCCAAAATAGCGGGATCGCCGCGACATTCTGCGACATGTGGTTGGTGACGGCCAGCAACAGGGTGGACGCGCACGCGGCCAACGAAAACCACAACACGCGATCCACGAAACCGACGGCCGGCGCCGACGGCGTCCGGCGCGCGACGACAGAGGACGGCGAATCGACTCGCGTGAGCCAAGCCGTACCGGCGCAGACCACGACGAAGCCGAGGTAAATAAACGACCAAAGCCGCGCCTGCGTCCCCGTCGCCAGGATCGGCTCGATAACGACCGGATAGCTCAGCAACGCCAGGAGCGAACCGAAATTCGACAGCGCGAACATTCGGTAAGGCGAACGCGCTGGGCCGCCGGTGTTTCCCTGCGCCAACCAGCTTTGCATCAATGGACTGGTCGCGGCTAGCAGGACATAAGTCGGTCCGATTGTCGCGGTGAGCAATCCAAGGATGAGGAACAGCGGATCTTCCGCGCCCGTCGGTTTCCAAGATGCGGACGGGACCACGGGCAGCACAACAAGGCTGATCGCCACGAGGGTTACATGAATACGCCGCTGCCATGCCGGCGTGAACCAGCGTATCAATAGATGCGCATAAAGGTATCCGGCCAACAACGCCGACTGAAAGAACAACAGACACGCGGTCCATACTTCGGCGGTGCCGCCAAACCAGGGCAGAATCATTTTCGCGATCATCGGCTCGACCGCAAACAGCAGCAGCGCGCCCAGAAAGACGGTCAGCAACAACCCGACATAGACAATGGTTGCTTCCCGGCCATCAACCGAGGCTCGTGGAGCCGGCAGTGTCCCGGGGAAAGTCGCGGATTCCAAATCTTGCGCGCTCATGATTGCGCTTTTTCCTTCATCGTTGACAATTGTTCCCGAGGCAACGCAAATCGCGCGACTCGCAAGCCATGGAGCTTTCGGCCAATTTATCGGATGATGGTAAACAAATGATGGGCGGACGAATCCTCCGACCGTCGCGCTACCTCCACCCCGCTCGCCCGAGCCAATCGAGGAAAGAAAAACGATGACCTATGTCGAAAAGGTCTTGCAACCCGGCGAAACGCTCCGCTTCGTCACGCGGCTCCATTGGGTGGTCTATCTGACCGGCGCGATCTTGATTCTCATCGGGGCGGTGCTGGCGATCATTCTTTGGATCTTGTTTCCGGACTCGAATGGCGGCGTCGGCGTACCGTCCTTGATCGTTTTCGTCATCGGGGCGGTGCTGGGCATCCTCAGTCTGTTGGGAGCGTGGTTTAGGCGCTGGACGACCGAGTTCGCCGTCACCGACCGCCGCATTATCTACAAACGCGGCTTCATCAGCCGAAGAACCATCGAAATGAACATGAATAAGGTCGAGACCGTCGACGTCGTTCAATCGGTGACCGGGCGCCTTATGAACTACGGAAATATTGTCGTGCGCGGCACCGGCTCGACGTTTGAGCCCATGCGAATGATTTCCAGGCCGCTGGAATTCCGCAGTCATGTGATTGCCGGCTGACTTACACCGGGCTTACACGCGTGCCAGCTTGCCCTCGCACGATAATCCGAGATGCTCGAATGGGCTGGGAGAACCTAGGGAGGCATCGATGAGGCACAGCACCGAGCGAATCCTGACAACGCATGCCGGAAGTCTGCCGCGTCCGGCCGCATTGCGCGAAGCATGGTCAAGACCGACAGAGGATCGGCACCAAGAAGCCGAGTTGGATGCGCTCCTGCGGGCTTCCGTTTCGGACATCGTCGGGGAGCAGAAAACGGTCGAAATCGACATCCCCAATGACGGGGAGTTCGGCAAACCCATGCGGTCCGCGTCCGATTTCGCCGCCTGGGGGACCTATATCTTCAATCGCCTTTCAGGCTTCGGGCCCACGGCCGCCGATTCCGTGGCACCGGAGCGTGCGGTCGCGGGGCAGCCAATGCGTATCGTGGGCCAAAGGTGGGAGTTGCGCGAATTCGCCGATTTCTATGCGACGTCCGCCCTCGGCGTACCCAGTTCGGCGTCGCGCCCGACCTGCGTGAGGCCGATCGGCTACACCGGCATCGACGCGCTGCGCCGCGACGTCGCGAACCTCAAGGCGGCGACGGACTCCGCAGGAATCGAGGAAGCGTTCGTCACCTCGATCGCGCCGGGCAGCGTCGAAATGTTCTGCCGTGCCCAGAACCGCCACTATTCGACCACGGAAGCCTTTCTCCACGCGATTTCAGGCGCGTTGCGGGTGGAATACCGGGCCATTGTCGATGCCGGCTTTGTCCTTCAGCTCGACGATCCCGGTCTCCCCGATACTTGGGACATGCTGGACCCGCATCCGACGCTGGAGCAGTATCAACGCTACGCCATGCTCCGCGTCGAAGCGCTGAACGAGGCCCTCGAGGGAATCCCCGAGGATCGGGTCCGCTATCATATCTGCTGGGGAAGCTGGCACGGGCCGCATACGACGGACATCCCCTTGCGCGGTATCGTCGACGTGATGCTGCGCGTCAACGCCCAGGCCTATTCGGTCGAGGCCGGCAATGTCCGCCATGAGCACGAGTATAAGATGTGGCGGGAGGTCAAACTTCCGGAGGGTAAGATTCTGATTCCCGGCGTCGTCAGCCACGCGACCAATGTCGTCGAACACCCAGAATTGGTCGCCGATCGAATCTTGGCCTACGCTCGGGCCGTGGGGCGTGAAAACGTCGTCGCGGGCACCGATTGCGGCCTGGGCGGCCGTGTTCATCCTCAGATTGCCTGGGCAAAGCTCGGCGCGCTCGCCGAGGGCGCGCGGCTCGCGAGCAAGGAGCTGTGGCCTTGACCGGAAGACCGGAATTTCCCCAATTAAGGAAGATCCTTACTCCATAGCATCGCTATGATTACCAGCAAAATCACCAGCAAAGCGCGGACAACGATTCCCCAAGCCGTGAGAAAGGCCCTGCAGGTCCAGGAAGGCGACGCCATCGCCTACGCGATAACGGGCAATCGGGTCGTTCTAACGAAAGTGCCGACGCCGCCGGCCGACGATCCGTTTGCGACGTTCACCGAATGGGATTCGGACGCCGATCGTCGGGCCTACGGCAAACTTTGAGGTCTGGGACATCGTCAGGGTCCCCTTCCCCTATACGGATCGACCGGTTCGTCAGCGTCGGCCGGCATTGGTTATCGCCGCCGGGGGGCTGGAATGCGAGCACGGCTTGCTGTGGGTTGTCATGATCACCAGCGCGGAACATCGCGGTTGGGCTGACGACGTGACGGTGTCCGAACTGACGGTCGCGGGCTTACCGGCGCCCTCGGTCGCGCGGTGCTTCAAGATCGCTACCATCGAAGCGCGGGACGCCGAACGGATCGGAAGCTTGCCGCGCACCGACCAGCGAAAGGTCGCGCGGAATCTGGGAAGAATTTGCCACGCGCTCACCGCCCGATGATGGTGCGCCGTCCCTCTCACTTACATCGCGCCCCGAAAGGCGGCCTAATTCACGTTGATCAGCGCGCCGCCATCGACCGGCAGCGCCACGCCGGTGATGAAATTCGCCTCGTCCGAGACGAGGAACAGCGCGGCGTTGGCGACATCCCACGCCGTGCCCATCCGGCGTCGCAGCGGGACGCGGGCGTCGCGCTCCGCCGCGACCTCGGCGCGGCTTCGGTTGCTCGCCCGAGCCCTGGTATCGACCGCCATCGGCGTGTCCATCAGGCCCGGCAGGATGACGTTGGCGCGGATGCCGAACTCGGCATTCTGGATTGCGAGCTGTTGGGTATAGGCGATCATCGCCGCCTTGGTCGCCTTGTAGGCGACCAGCGGATATTTCTCCCACGCCGCCACCGACGAGATGTTGATGATGACGCCCGATTTTTGCCGCCGCATGATCGGGAGCGCATGCTTGCAGGCCATCACCGTGCCGCGCAGATTGATGGCGACGACCCGATCGAACGCCTCCTCGGTGATCTCGGTGGGCGAGGCGTCGCCGCCGGCGATGCTGACGCCGACATTGTTGTGGAGGATGTCGATGCGGCCCCAGCGGTCGTGCGCGGCGCCGATCGCGGCGGCCAAGGTCCTCTCCCGCGTGACGTCCGCCGCGAAGGCTACGGCTTCTCCGCCGGCCTTCGCGATCATGATCGCGGTCTCTTCGGCCGATTCGAGATTGCGGTCGACCGCCAATATCTACGCGCCCTCCTGCGCGAAGCGGAGCGCCGTGGCGCGGCCATTGCCCAGGCCTTCGCCCGGGCCTTGGCCGGCGCCGATAATGACCGCGATCTTGTCGGCGAGGCGCATGGCGCGGCCTAGCGCGGCGCGAGGCGGATCGCGCCGTCGATGCGGATGCACTCGCCGTTGATATGGACGTTCTCGATGATGTGCACCGCAAGCCGGGCATATTCGCTGGGATGGCCCATGCGTTTCGGGAACGGGATCGAGCCTTCGAGCGCGGCCTTCTGCTCCGGCGTCAATCCGCCCGCCAGCGGCGTCAGGAATATGCCCGGCGCGATGACGTTGACGCGAATGCCGAACTGCGCGAATTCGCGCGCCGCCGGCATGGTCAGCGCCACGATCCCGCCCTTCGAGGCGGAATAGGCCGCCTGGCCGATCTGGCCTTCGAACGCCGCGACCGAGGCGGTCGAGATGATGACGCCGCGCTCATTGTCCTCCATCGGCGGCAAAGCGCTCATGTCGGCGGCGGCAAGCCGCATCATGTTGAAGCTGCCGACCAGATTGACGTTGATGACGCGCGTGAACTGGTCGAGCGGCATCGGCCCGTCGCGGCCGACGATGCGCCGTCCCGCGCCGATGCCGGCGCAATTGACAAGAATGCGTGCCGGGCCGTGCGCATCCCGCGCGGCCTTCACCGCCGCTTCGCCTTCCGCCGCGTCGGCGACGTTGCAAGTGACGGCGACGCCCCCTATCTCCTTGGCGACGTCCGCCGCGAGTTCGGCGTTGCGGTCGACCACCGCGACCTTGGCGCCGCCCTTCGCCAGATAGCGGGCCGTTTCCGCCCCCAAACCCGATGCGCCGCCCGTGACGATAGCCGCTTGGCCCCGTATCTCCATCGAAATCTCCTGTTTTTTTGTCAGTCGCTTGTGGATCGAATGTCCATGTTTAGCAGCCAAATGCCGTGCTGTTGTCCATGGAATGATACCGAATCACAACCTTCAACTCGTTGCATTGGGAGATCGATTTACAGGGGATGCTAGAATGAGGTGGGTACTTGGCTGCTGCCATAATGTTTGACGGCTTGACAGAATGCCGCTTCAATCGGAGGGAAGCAAGGCGCCGGCCAACTCTATAAGAAGGGCGCGGGGGATAGCCACCGATGGTGACCAGCAAACGCCGAATCCGCGTCGAATGGGGTCAGTGCGACCCAGCGGACATCGTATTTTACCCGCAATATTTTGCCTGGTTCGACGCCTGCACCACCCATTTGTTCGAGAGCGTCGGCTTTCTGCCCGGCAGGTTTTTCGAGGAATTCGGCGTCAAGGGCTTTCCACTGCTCGAGGCAAGCGCGAAATTCCTTGTCGCGTCGGGTTATGGCGACGACATCGACACCGAATCCAGCGTGATCGATTGGGGAACGAAGACCTTCAAAATCGCGCACAAATTCAACCGCGACGGCACGCCGCTGCTCGAGGGATTCGAGACCCGCATTTTCGTGATCGCTCATCCGGACGATCCGGCGCGCCTCAAATCCGTGCCCGTCCCGCCAGAAGTGAGAAAGCGGCTCGGCGGCTAAGGCGAAGTCCGATGGCGATGTCCGACGACCGCGGCTTCGATCCGCGCATCTGGCTTCTCGCGATCGGGACTTTTGCGATCGGCACCGAGGGTTTCGTCATCGCCGGCATCCTGCCGGCGCTGGCGGCCGATCTGCACGTGGGCATCGATGCGACCGGCTTACTAGTCTCGGTCTATGCGCTCGTCTATGGCCTCGGGACGCCGTTCCTGGCGGTGCTCGTGTCCCGGTTGCCCCGCCATCGCGTCGCCCTGATCTCGCTGGGCGTGTTCGCGTTCGTCAACCTGCTATGCGCCCTGGCGCCGACCTACGGCGTCCTCCTCGCGTTGCGCGCGGTTGCCGGCATCTGCGCCGCGCTTTACGCGCCCACGGCCTATGCCATAGCGTCCTCTCTCGCGCGACCCGAGCGGCGGGGCGGGGCTCTCGCGGCGGTTGCGCTAGGCTCTTCCGGCTCCACCGTCATCGGCGTGCCGCTTGGCGCCTTTATCGGCGATCATTTCGGCTGGCGCGCGACATTTGTGTTTGTCGCCGTCATCACGGCCGCTGGTCTGACGGCCATGGTGTGGCGCAAGCTGCCGGTCGCCACCGACTCGCATGCGCCGCGGCAAACCCTGGTCGAGCGCTTCGCACCGCTCGCGCGCGCCAAGATCTGGATCGTCTTGCTGCCGGCTCTGCTGCTCTATTGCGCCATCTATCTCGTCTACACGTACATCGCTCCGTTGCTCGAAACCCGTTACGCGCTCGACACCGTCCCGGCCTTTCTCGTCGTCTACGGTTTGGGTGGGCTCGCGGGCAGCCAACTCGGCGGCCGCCTGGTCGATATCTACGGGGCGACGCGCCCATTGCTGGCGGCCTTGTCGTTGTTCACGCTTCTTGAAGTGGCGTTGCCGTTCAGTCTGAGCGCGATTTGGGCCACTTGCGCGACCCTCGCGGGACTTACCCTGTGCAGTTGGGCGTGCTTCGCTCCGATCCAAACCCGGGCGGTCGCGGCCGAGCCCGCCAACGCCAACGTCATCTTTGCGCTCATCAACTCGTCGGTTTTCCTGGGCGGCGCGGTGGGAGCAGCCGTGGGCGGAATTCTCCTCGATCTGATCCCCGTCACCGGCCTGCCTTTGGTGGCGGCTCTCCTGACCGGCGCCGCAGTGGCGATCATCGCCATGTCGCTACCGCGCGAACTGCCGCGACGCGCCTAGCGCAAGATCGAGGTGAGGCGGGCCGTTCCGAGCTTATCTCACAAGGCCAAAATTGCCCGTGACATAATCGCTGCGCGAATGCTGCGGCTCGCGGATCGATCGCCCGGTCCGAAGTGGGCCAATCGCGCGTCCCCCGCCCCGAATTTAGCACGAGGCGGGGGATTCAAGCCTTCCGGCAGCGAGGCGGCTCTTGAGCTCAGGCGTTCACGGTTTGCCGGACGCGCCAGCCGCCGCCGTAGGATTCGCGAGCGTCGCGCGAGTACGGGACGGGCGAGACCTTGACGCGGATCTCGGTCTGCTTGTGGCGCTCGACCGTGGTTTTCTTGGTGCCACCGTTTTCCTCGCCCCAGACCAGCGTGAGTACGTCGCCCTGCTTGACGTCGGGGTCGACGATCCCCAGCGAGAGCATCTGCCGCTCGTTCCAGGTCATCCCGCTGAACATGGAGAGGCCGACGACCTTGCCGTCATGCTTTACCGCGTCGAACGAGGCCGAGCCGTAATTCGACAGCGGCAAATCGATGAATTTGTAATTCTCGATCCCCGGCTCGAAGAACGACCGGAAGATCTTGGCGACATCGTCGGCGTTCCAGGCGAACGTCACCTTGCGGCGATGCGGCTTGTCCTTGATTTTCTCCAGGGCCTCGCGGCCGATGAAGTCGTGGTCGAACTTGACGAAAGGTCCGTAGCCCAGTTCGTAGGGCGTGGAATAATAATCTTCGATCTTGTTGGAGACAAAGCTGCCGGCGATCGAGCCGGTCGCTGCGTAGCTGTCCGGCTTCGACCATTCGCGGAACGGTTTCTGCTTCTCGCCCGTATAAACCGCAGGCAAGGGCGATGGAATCCAACCCGATTCCAGCGTATTTGTCGCGTAGGCCCTCGCGCCGACCTGCACGATGCCGAATTCCTTGCCGGCTTCGAGGATGGCGGCACGGACTTCATCGCCCTCGCTGTACGGTCCCCAAACCTCCAGGCCGGGCTCGCCGGCCATGCCGTGACGGAGGCAGCGCACCTTGCGGCCCGCGATGTTGATCGTGTCCATGGTGAAGAACTTGACGTCGGGAATCGGCCCGCCATTCAGCTTGTTGAGTATCTTCGCCGCGTTCGGTCCCTGGATTTGATAGCGGTAGTGCCGGCGCGTGACCGGCTTGCCGGTCGGCCGCGAGGGCGAGCGGTCGTCGCGCTCCATCTTGATCTTGAATCTACCTTGCTCGCCATGGAACTGAATCCAATCGACGGTCGGCGCGCGGCCGACGAAGTTCAGCTCGTTCTCGGCGAGGTGGAACAGGATGCCGTCGCCAATGACATAACCGTCATAACTGCAGGGCACGAACTGTTTGGCGCGGTTCACCGGGAAGTTGGCGAAGCTGTTGATGGTGAGATAATTCATGAATTTGAACGCGTCCGGACCTGTCACCATCATTTCGGCCATGTGGTGCGATTGGTCGAACAGCACCGCCGTCTTGCGCCAGGCCACCTGCTCGTCGCGCCAATTGGTGAATTCGGTCGGAACCACCGGATAGACATAGGCGCCAAGTTGCGAATTTCGCAGCATTTCGACGGGATTTTTGACGGTCTTCAGCAATTCTTCCAAATTCTTCTCGCTCATTGCGCCTCTCCCACGGGTGAATTAGAGAAATGTTAGTCCAGGGCGATCCCGAGGGGCAAGCCGTTCAGGACCACCGGCCGATGTTCAACCCCAGATTTCCTCGGCCAATTCAACGACCAGGCGCAGCTTGGCGTTCTGCTGCTCCATTGTCAGTGCGTTGCCGAGCTCGGTCGAAGCGAACCCGCATTGCGGACTGAGGCAGAGTTGATCGAGCGCCACGAATTTCGCGGCCTCGTCGATCCGCCACCGAACGTAATCCTTGGTCTCGAGCACACTTCGTTTGCTCGAGACGATTCCGAGCACGATTTTCTTCCGGCCCTTCGGCACGAAGCGCAGCGGCTCGAAAGTGCCCGAGCGCTCATCGTCATATTCGAGGAAATAGCCGTCGACATCGAGCTGATTAAAGAGCGCGTCGGCGACATAATCGTAGCCGCCGCTGGCCACCCAGGACGAGCGGTGATTGCCGCGGCACAGATGGGTGCAGATTGTCATGCCCGCGGGCTTGTTCGCGACCGCTTCATTGAACAGGCGGATATTGACGAGATGCTGCGCATCCTTGTCGCCGCCATGCTCAGCGATGTATTCGCGCTGCGCCGGATCGTTGAGATAGGCGAGGCTCGTATCGTCGAGCTGAAGATAGGTGCAGCCGAGCCGATAGAGCGCCGCGATCTCGTCGGTATAGGCGCGAGCCAGATCGTGCCGGAACTCCTCGATATCGGGATAGACTGCGCGGTCGACGACATTATAGCCGCCGCGATAATTCATCATGCTCGGCGACGGAATCGTGAGTTTCGGCGTCCCCGTCTTCACCGCCGATTGCAGGAATTTGAACTCATCGCCGAAGATGCATTTATCGAGCGTCAGCGTGCCCGTGACGCGCAGCGCCGCGGGCTGAAATTCGATATCGCCTTTTTCATTGTGGAACTGGATGTTGACCGTGTCCTGGATCTTGGTCACGCCGCCGAACTGGTAGAGGAAATCCATGTGCCAGGAGCCGCGGCGGAATTCGCCGTCGGTGATGCCGCGCAGCCCCAGCTCCTCCTGCATCGGCGCGACGTTGCGGATCGCATCATCCTCGATCTGCTTCAGATCGGCGGGCGAGAGCCGGCCCGCCCTCGCCTCTTCCCGCGCCCCCAGAAGCTCCTTGGGTCGCAGCAAGCTGCCGACATGATCGGCGCGGAAGGGCGGCGTTGGCGCCTCAGGCATGCGGTTTCATCGAAATTATCGCTGGCCGGTCGTGAAGTTGAGGGTGTCGGCGGTATGGGCGGCGATTTATGCGGCATCAAGCTGCGCCTTGCAAGACGCCCTATGCTGCTGTGTAGGCGCCGCGGCCGAACACGCGATCCAGCGTTTCGGGCGTCGCCTTGTCAAAGCCGGTGGTCTTGGCGCGGATTTCGTCGATCGCGGCAAGCGTGCGTTTCGCGGCGGGGCGTTCCGCGATTTTCGCGACCCAAGCGCTCATCTTCGGATATTGCTCGGCCACCGTCGCGCCCGCGAGCGCCGGCGCGATGCGCGCCCAAGGCCAGGTCGCAATGTCGGCGATCGAGTAGGCATCGCCGCCGAGATAGGCCGCCTCGCCGAGCCGCCCCTCGACCACTTCGAGAAAGCGGTGCATCTGGGTGCGATAGCGATTGAGCGAATACTCGTTGCCCTTGGGCGCGAAGCGCATGAAATGGACATATTGGCCGAACAGCGGGCCGATTCCCGTCATCTGCACCATCATCCACTGGATGGTGTGAAAGCGCGTCGCTTTGTCGGTGGACAGGAACTGCCCAGTCTTGTCGGCGAGATAGAGCAGGATGGCGCCGGATTCGAACAGCGTATAGGGCCGCCCGACCGGACCGTCGTCATCGACGATCACCGGTATCTTCGCGGCCGGATTGAGCCGCCTGAACTCGTCCGCGAACTGCGCGCCGGAGAACACATCGACCGGGACCACCTGATATGGCAGACCCATTTCCTCGAGGGCGAGATAGATTTTCACGACATTCGGGCTACCCCCGGCATAAAGCTTGATCATGTGTTTCTCCTGTCCGTTCGAACCGGTACGCATCTGCGCTGCCAAAGATCATACTCACGAGGTTCAAGGCGAGACAAACTTATGTCAAAATCGCGGTCGGCCGAACGACATTGAGATAGCGGCGCAACCGCGCCGCATGATTAGAACGGGAGAGTTCGATGCAATATATGTTGCTGATCTACGCCAACGAAGCAGGCCTGGCCGCGGCCCGGGAAGAAGACCTTGGCAAGATGATGGGTGCTTACGGCGCCTATACCAAAGCGATGCAAGAGGCCGGCGCCTTCGTGGCCGGCGAAAGGCTCGACCGCTCGGCCAACGCCACGACGGTCCGCGTCGCGGGCGGCAAGAGCAAGGTGCTGAACGGCCCCTACGCCGAGAGCAAGGAGCAGCTTGGTGGCTATTACATCATCAATGCGCCCGATCTCGATGCCGCCCTGACTTGGGCCGCGCGCTGCCCGGGAGCCGAATATGGCGCGATCGAGGTGCGGCCCGTCCTATCCATGTAGGAGCCGATGATCGCCGCTGGGGAGAATGCACAACGCGCGGTCGAACAGGCCGCGCGCCACAGCTACGGCAAGCTCGTCGCCTTTCTCGCGGCGCGCACGGGGGACGTGGCGGGGGCCGAGGATTCATTGTCCGAAGCCTTCGCCGCCGCCCTCGCGGCGTGGCCGGCGCAGGGCATTCCCCGCTCGCCGGAAGCATGGCTGCTCGCCGTCGCGCGCCGGCGGACGATCGACGCGGCGCGGCGGCGGCGCACGCGTTCGGATTCGGCCGCGGCGCTGCTCATCCTCGTGCAAGAGAATTCGGACGCGGAGGCGGCTCCGGCCGATATTCCGGACGATCGGTTGCGACTGATGTTCGCCTGCGCACATCCGGCAATCGAGGCGTCGGTGCGCGCGCCACTCATTCTTCAGTCCGTGCTCGGCTTCGACGCTGGGGCTATCGCCTCGGCATTTCTGGTCGCCCCAGCGGCGATCGGGCAGAGGTTGGCGCGTGCCAAGCGCAAGATCCGGGACGCGCGGATTCCGTTGCGGGTGCCGGAGCAGGACGAACTGCGAGAGCGACTCGAAGGGGTGCTTGAGGCCATTTACGCGGCTTTCGCGGAGGGGTGGACCGATCCCGCCGGCACGCTTGCGCGCCGCCGCGATCTTGCCGAGGAAGCGATCTGGCTGGGACGGCTGGTGGTATCGCTGCTGCCCGACGAGCCGGAGGCGCTCGGGCTGCTGGCGCTGATGCTGTACGCCGACGCGCGCCGGACCGCGCGCCGAGACGCGAACGGCGAGTTCGTGCCGCTGGATGAGCAGGATACGGCGCGCTGGGACTCGACGCTGATCGATGAAGCCGAAAGGCTGCTGCTACGAGCCAGTGCGATGAGGCGGGTCGGCCGCTTTCAGCTCGAAGCCGCACTGCAGTCCGCACACGCGGTGCGAGCGCGGGCGGGCCGGAGCGACTGGTCCGCAATCCTCGCCTTGTACGATGCCCTCATGGCGTGGACCGGATCGCCGGTGGTGGCGATCAACCGCGCCGTCGCTCTTGCCGAAATCGACGGACCCGCCGCCGGATTGG
>Ga0182024_10014041_pt1 | contig 15529 bp, 16 predicted proteins | sample P32metaG_FD_120480 | JGI IMG/M metagenome (GOLD analysis project Ga0182024, IMG submission 120480) | Permafrost microbial communities from Stordalen Mire, Sweden - P3-2 metaG (Illumina Assembly) | ecosystem: Environmental > Terrestrial > Soil > Wetlands > Permafrost | place: Sweden: Stordalen... | reverse complement strand
CCGTCCGGTTTTTAGAGAGGGTCATGGAAACAACGGCATCATGCGAAGCCCGTTTAGCGCCATGACTCTACTCGACAATTTTAGAGGGGGTTATGGAAACGGCGGCATCATTCGAAGCCCGCTCAGCGCCATAACCCTACTCGACTAACCCGAAATTGGGGCTGGGGAAGGGTTGCCCACGATCCGGGCTGAACTGAGACGCGACTCGCACATTTTGTTTTCCTCGGTCGTGCTTAGGGCTATTCTTGACGACGATGGATGAGCTAACCCTCGACGAATTCACCCGTTTCCTCCGAGAGTATCGGTCCATCAGCGATAGGATCACGATCAATCCAGAAGATCAGCTCAGAGAGATTCAACTGGTTCTCGAATTGGCGATATACAAAAACTTTAGCGGGCTGATCGGGAGACGCGTTGTCGCTCAGGGAACTCTCTCAGTGCGCATACCGGCCATCAACTCAACTCTTAATTAACTTTTAGGTTCGGGTGGATAAGCAACTTCCCCGCCGTCATTTCAGGAATGTATTAAATTGACCAGACCGGACCTTGGAAGATCGGTATGGTCGGATGTAATCTCGCCGAAGAGAATCGCGAAATCGTACATTCAACTCTAAGCACCCGCCGGGCACGAATGCCGGCGGGATTTTTTATTTGGGGTGCGGAACCGGACGACTCACTTGAAAGAAAGCATCTAGTTTCGCGTCTTCTGTAGGCTGACCCTCGAGAATTGGTGCTGACTGTTGTTTAGGTTTTCACCGGCTAGCTCTCGATTTCGTCCGGCCCGCAACCTTCAGCATCCTTCCCGCAACTGGACCTCTCTGGTCTGATGGAATCAGGCTACTCTTGCAGTGTCCGTAACCCCTTCCCGCCGGAAAATCGTAGTCAGTGAACCATGCAGAACCGCAGCCTCGCATCCAATCTCGGACTTTACGCCTACGCCTCCGGGGCCATCTTCCTCGGCCTTGTCGGCTTGGTTTCCGGCGACTTCGCTACCACATGGCAGCGCGTCGGCCCGAACCTACCCCTACGTGAGCCGCTCGCCTATTTCACCGCCTTCATCGAGTTCGCCGCCGGACTCGCCCTCTTCTGGCGTCGAACTGCTCGCGCCGGCGCCCTGACGCTCACCGCCATCTACTGCGTTTTCACCCTCCTGTGGGTGCCCAGAATCTTCGAAGACCTGCGCAACTTCGACCCCATCGGCAACTTCTTCGAGGAGTTCTCGATCGTGGCGGCGGGAGCCGTCCTCTTCGCAGCGTTCTCGCCGACCGACTCGCCCATCTCGCGCCGCGAGTCCCTCTTCGCCCGTCTCTACGGCCTCTCCGCGATCTCCTTCGGCATCGGCCATCTTTATTACATGCCCGGCCTGTTGGGTTGGATCCCCAAGTGGGTTCCGCCTTCGCAGATGTTCTGGGCCTACGCCACTACCATCGGCTTTTTCCTCGCAGCCGCAGCCATCCTCTCGGGCATCATGGCCCCACTGGCCTCGCGCCTGCTCACCGCTGAGATCGCCGGCTTCGAAATACTGGTCTGGATTCCTAAGCTCCTCGCCAGCCCCCACGACCATTTCAACTGGGCTGGCAACGCCATCTGCGTCGCCCTCGCCGGCGCGCCATGGGTCGTCTCCGACTCCATCTTCCGGACCGCCAAACGAGTGCCCGCCCCCAAGTTGGACATGAAAGCAGCACGAGAGAAACGGCCTGCAGGCGCGCCCTTCTACGGGGCATTCGTCCTGACCTTCTTGTCCGGCATCGCGTTTTTGGGCGTGCCGCCGCAACTCACGCTCCAGAGCTCCGGGCAACAGCCAAGCGCCACGGTCGAATCCGTCACCACCATCGACCTCTACGGCAATCCTTGCGATACCATGATGGACACTATGAAGGGCATGAGCGTCATGGGCGAAAGCATGGAAGCCATGACCAACCACATGTGCATCACCCCCGCCCGTCCGGATCTGTCCGGCGACGAGGACCGCGCCAAAGCCGTCGTCGACCAGGTCCGGACCGCAATCGAAAAGTACAAGGACTACAAGAAAGCCATCGCCGACGGCTACATCCAGGCCAATCCAACCGTCGACCAGCCCCAGTTTCATTTCACCAACGACGCCAACGCCAAATACGCCGACACCGTCTTCGATCCCACCCGCCCCACTTCGCTGCTCTACTACCACACGGCCCAGAAGCGCTTCGCCCTCGAAGGCGTCATGTTCACCACCCGCCCCAGTGCCTCCGAGGACGAGTTGAACCGGCGTATTCCCCTCAGCGTGGCACGCTGGCATAAGCACACCAACTTCTGCGGCGCCCCGGCGAACAAGGTGAAGGAGTACTTTGGCGAACACCCGAAGTTCGGCATGTTCGGCTCTATCCATACCCGCTCGGCCTGCGTGGCTGAAGGCGGAACCTTTTTCCCTGAGGTTTTTACGTGGATGATTCACGTCTTTCCGCACGAGAGCGATTTCAAGGACCAGTTCTCGATGAACGACGACATCAGTCACGTGCATTAACTCGCATTCGGATCAGTCGCGTGGATGGCTTCTCAACGCCTTTCGGGGATGCCGGGGTCAGAGCCTCCCGCGCCCGACACCGGTCTGAATCAGTTTGAATAAAATTGCGGATTTCATCTACACGCTCAGCGCGATCAGTGTCCCACACTGAGGGTTATGCCCGATTTACCGCTATCCAACATCGGAACAGCGAACAGGCTGAGTGCGCATCTTATTGGGAGGGAAAATCAACTTGGCCAGAGCAGGATTCTAACAAGCCCATAAAAGATTCCGACAAGGCCGATGACCACTCCAAGAACTCTCTTGCCGCGTGTGGCTGGTGAGTTCTCTCGCTCTTCTTTGCTGGTCGGGAAGTCTGCCTCGTAAATGAGCGGTGATCCAACCGCTATCCGGAAATTGATGTGTTCCGACCCGCTTTGATGGTTCCGCGATTCTTTTGAGAGCGATCACTTGTCCGAGCAGGCGGTTTTACGGCCAAGTGACGCGGACACATTTACACAAACTGGCCTTTCACCCAGTCGTGTTGACCTCTTGCCTTCCCACCCTTTGGCGCCGGCATAGTTCTCCACTGTTTTTACACCGGCATTGCGCCGAGCTGAACAAGCAGGCCGGCGAGGTCGAATTGCGCGAAGTGCTCGGCGATGCGGCCATCTGCGAATCGGTTGAATTCGATGCCCGCGAACTGTATTTTGCGGCCGGTGGCGGGGATGCCGTTGAACGGCGCGCGATGCGTGCCAGCGAGGGTCCAGGTGGTTGCGGTCCGGTCGGTCTCGCCAATGCAGGACTGGATGGTGATGTGCGCGTCTGGGAACGCGGTGGTGAATTCGTGCATGAAGCCCGACCAGGCGTCATTGTCGAGGGTTGCGGGCGATCCAGACATGTGGGCGCGGAAATCGTCGCTGCGGAAGGCGCGTTCGGCGGTCCAGTCCTGCGCGTTGAAGGCTTCGATCCAGACGCGGTTGACGGCTTTCAAATCTGGGGGAGCGCTGGTGGCGATGGCGAAGTCGGCGGGCTCTTCGGGGAGCGGGCCCAGAATGTCGATATGGTACTTTGCGGCAGCCGCGGCAAGCTTTGCCATGTCGGGCGGGGCGAGTGGAGCGTCGGCGGGCTGACCGAGTTCGAGGACGAAGCCTTCGAATCCGCCGGGCGCGCAAAGCAGAAGCATGTGTGCGGGCTTGTCGCCGACGACCTTAAAGCCGTGGGCTAGCTCGCGAGGGCCGAAGACATAAGTGCCGGGGCCGCCGCGCATCCACTTGCCGTCGCAAACAAATGCCATTTCGCCTTCGAGCACATAGAAGGCTTCATCTTCCCGATGATGCGTGTGATAGGGCGAGACGAATCCCGGGGGGATGGACCAATGCTCCATGAGGCCGAAGGCTCCGCTGGTGGTTTCGGCCGTCGACCGCATGAGCGTGGGGAGGTTGAGGAACCGGAAGGCTGCATCGTCGCGTGTGCTCAGGTAAGGGATAGTGGCTTGCGTGCTCATTGGGTCTCTCCTTGGGGTAGCCAGCCGCCTGGGGTTGCGACTTGCTGCTGATGACCGGATGTGTAACGGGCCGGCGAGTCGTTACACATATAATTTGGATTCCATGGAGATCAACCTGAGCGATGCCGAAATCGTACTGCGGATTGGAAACGGCCGCGATCCTGAGGCAGAGGCCGAACTGTGCAAGCGCATGGGGCCACGGGCGCGGCTGTACGGGCTGCGCCACTTGCGCGACCGGCATGCGGCAGAAGACCTGGTGCAACAGGTGCTGATCCAAACACTGTTGGCGCTGCGCGAAGGCCGTCTGCGCGAACCGGAGAAGTTGGCGTCTTTTGTGCTGGGAATGTGCCGAATGACGATTATGGATCAAAGGCGGAATGCACAGAGGCGCGCGAAGCTGCTGGAACAGTTTGGCGGCGATGTGCCCATGGCGGGTCAGACGCCGGGCCCGCGGCTCGACGATGAAAAGCTCGCGCGGTGCGTTCAGGGACTAAAGGAACGGGAACGCGCGGTGGTGGTGATGACGTTCTACGATGAGCAGACTGGAGCTGACGTCGCACACTTTCTCGACGTGTCGGAGATGAACGCTCGGGTGATAAGACATCGCGCGATTCAGCAACTGCGCGACTGTCTGGGGGGCGCTCGATGAATTGCGAATTGCGGCTGGACCCGGCCGTCCTCTCTGATTACTGGCTGGGTGCGCTGGAGGCATCCGAAGAAGATAGCGTCGAGGAGCACCTGTTTGCTTGCGAGCAATGCGCAGCGCGAATGGGGGAGATTATCGCACTGGCCGAGGGCGTTAAGCGGGTTGCGCAAGAAGGCTCGTTGATGATGGTGGTCAGTGATGCGTTCCTCGAGCGCGCGAAGGAGAACGGAGCGCGCGTGCGCGAGTATGCTTTGCCGGCTGGGGGCAGTGTGCAATGCACGGTTACAGCCGAGGACGATCTGTTGATAGGGAGGCTGGAGGCGGATCTGCACTCGGCCGCGAAGCGCATTGACCTGAGTCTGTGCGATCCGAGCGGCGCTGAACAGTTCCGGCTGTCGGACATTCCGTTTGCGCCGGATACAGGTGGCGTGGTGTGGCAGCAGTCGATCAGATTTGCGAAAGCTGCGCCCACGAGCACCATGGTGGCCCGATTGCTGGCCGTGGACGAGAAGGGCGCGGAAAGCGTGGTAGGCGAGTATACGTTCAACCACACGCGTACTCTTCCGGGACCAGGAGCATGGTGAGAGTGCTTGATTATGCGTTCACTATGCAGCCTTCAGGTGATGCGCCTCTATCACCAAAAGATCGTCGAGAAGTGAAGAATCGCCAATGAGTTTACCGACGACAGCACTTGAGCCACATGGCCGAATAGTCGCCTTCTCGGACAAGTGCCCCAGAAACCTGTTGTGAGCTTGCTAACCCCAGTAGTGAACGATGAAGGACATTGTCGTATATCGATTACACAAAACACTGTTACACAAAACAGTGTAAGAAAGCAGCTTCGAGAGTGACCGCAACGCTCGCGCCCACGCTCTTCTTGACATCGTATTCGCCGCCTGGGAGGTTCGGACTCCTGTCGCCACTGACGATGGCCGTCGGAAATCCGGCTACCCCCGCATTCGAAAAACAGTTCGTCCAATCCGGATTAAGGGTTCGTCCAATTCGGATTCAAGGGGATTCCAGACTTAGAGTGGCTGCGGCGGATTGCTGGACCGGCGTCGCGGTTTGCCCAGCAGCAAGCGCGTCCCGAAGGCAGAGGCAATGCAGATCTGGATGTCTACCGGGAGCAGCACTTCGACCTGAACGTGCGGCCATTTCCATGAAAGCTGTCGAGATCGGTTTGAGCCATACCTAGGTCAAGCAGGCCTTGCAGAGTGCCCGGTATGGTGAAGCGGAAGTCCCGGCGAGGCGTGGAGTCCAGTGGAGCGGGATGCGCTTCAGGCATTCGACTAACCAGATATCAGTTACGCTTGTTCCACAAGATGATTGATGTAAATGCCTAGTTCCCCTTGACTTAGAAGGACGACACCAAAAATTGTCTAAATAGCCACGTCTAAATCCAGTGTTTTCAGCCTCACAATGGACACGAGAAATTGGCAGTGAACATCTCTCCCCCGTAACGAGAAAGGATGGCAGACTGTCAGCGTCGTCGTGCGAGGGAGCGGTTCCGCAGCCACTTGGCCACTCCGAGTGCGAGAAGAAGGCTGCCGAACGGGATGCACATGAGTGCGACGATGAGCGCGAACCAGCCGGTGTTGGTGTTGGCGCCGGTGCGGGAAAAGCCACCCAGCACGGTTTCAAGCAGCAGCGTCGCGGCCAAACCGGCGCCTACCATCGATCCGCCCCATTGCAGCAGCTGCCGTGTTCCATCGTCCGGTTGACTGGGAGTGCCCAGCCCTGGGCCTTGCGCGGACATGACGATCACGATCCCTGCGCCAGGCGAAGCAGGACGTAGGTGATGACGCCGGTGACGGACACGTAGAGCCAGAGCGGAAATGTCCACCGAGCGATCTTGCGGTGTTGTGGGAAGCGCCCTGAGAGCGAGAAGAAAAACGTGATGAGCACCAGCGGCAATGCAACGACAGCTAGGATGATGTGACTCGCCAAGAGGCTGAGATAGAAAGTGCGAAAGGCTGCGTGAGCCGGGTACCGAACATCGCCATGCAGCGCGTGATGCAGGATGTAGCCGACCAGGAACAGCGTCGAAAACGCGAAGGCCGTGATCATTGCAGCGCGGTGCGCTGCGATGCGGCGTGCACGGATGAAAGTAAATCCTATAAGAAGCGCCGTCGCCGCAAGACCGTTGAGCACAGCGTTAAGGGCCGGCAGGAATGCATAGGACGTGCTGGCTGCTGCGGCGGGATGGATATAGATGAGCCAGAAGAGAAAAAGCGAAGCAGCGGCGCTGACTAAAAGGATTGCTGCAATTGCCGGGCGCGTGCTCGATTTCGGATTCGATGCGGGAGCGATGGCCGTCATATTCAATCTATCGCTTTGCGCTGGCGCAGAGCATGAGTGTGGTGAGCAACAAGGGCAGGTAAATGACGCTGACTTTGAGCAGGTCGCGTGCCAGCATGCGGCTCTCGGTATCGGAGGATGTACGCAGAATGCGGCTGAACCGAATCGTGTAGCCCAGGTAAAAAAGTCCCAGCGCCGTCGCGATCACGGCATACAACGGACCCGCAAGACCAAGCCACCAGGGAGCCAGGCTGACCGGAATCATCAGCACTGCGTAAAACAGGGCTTCGACCACGGTGGACCAGCCGTCGGGCTGCACAACGGGCAACATACGAATCCCGGCACGCGCATAATCGTGCCGATAAAGCCAGGCGATGGCCATGAAGTGCGGAAACTGCCATACGAAGAGAATTGCGAAGAGGGCGACGGCTGGCCATTCGATCCGCCCGCGCGCCGCAGTCCAGCCCAACAAGGGGCCCATTGCGCCGGGAAAAGCGCCAACAAAAGTTGCCAGCGTCGTGACGCGTTTCAGCGGCGTGTAGACAGCCACGTAAGTGAACGCTGTCAGAAGTGCAAGCGAGACAGTGAGCAGGTTGGTATGCAGCAGCAACCAACACGATCCGAGTGCGAGTGCAACAATTCCAGCCAGAACTCCCTGTGCCAGGGAGATGCGTCCCGAGGGCAACGGCCGATCGGCGGTCCGAACCATCCGCGCGTCCGTCGAGCGCTCAAGAGCCTGATTCAGCGCACCCGCACCAGCAGACACGAGGCCGATGCCAAGCAGCGTATCGATCAGACCTCTTTGCAGTGTTGAAATGCCGGACTGCATGGAGCCCAGGTAAAAGCCCGCCCATCCCGTGACCAGTACCATGCCGGTCACGCGCACCTTGAACAACTCGCGGAAGTCGTGGATCAGCGTCGCCGTGGTTCCGGCACGCAGGGCATGCCTCGCATGCGATTCACCACGTTCTTCGGGCACGGGGCCAACGCGAGCTGAGAGCGGTACCGGACTGGTGGCTTGGGAAGCAGGAGTCATGGAAATGGCCGGAGAACAGGCCGTCGCGAAGCGCCTGTTTCGATGATAACAAGGGGGACTGTCAATTGCTGGCCGCGGGTACGCTAGAAGCCCGATGCTGTCAGAATCGCCGTCGCCACCTGTTCCGGAGTCAGCGGGTCGACCCGAATGGAGACGTGGGCCGTCCGGTAAAGCGGGAGCCGGCGCTGGTAGCGGCTGGCTAGGTTGGCCTGATCGGCGAGGACCGGCCGGGCTTGTTCGGTACCTCGGCAGCGGGCCAACGTCGTGGCTAGCTCGACTTCCAGATGAACAAGAAGCGTGCCGGCGGTCTCAATCAGCAGATCGCGCGTTTCCTTACGTTCAATGGCGCCTCCGCCGAGAGCGAGCACTATTCTGTCTCCTGCGAGGAGTCGAGCGATCGTCTCGTGTTCCCGATCGCGAAACGAAGCCTCCCCATCTCGTGCGAAGAGTTCGGCGATGATGGTGGCGGTTTCGGCTTCGATCACGTCGTCCACATCCACAAACTGCCAGCCTAGGCGAGCCGCCACGAGCGGACCGACGGTGGTTTTGCCGCAGCCCATGAACCCAGTGAGAACAATGCGACGAACGGCAGGTCGAGACTCGAGTTGGACACTGCTCGTCAAGCGACTCCTTATGCGAAGCGGATGCTCCGTTCAGTATAGGGAAGCGGCGCGGAGAAAAGGCAGGCCTCAGCGGAGCACCATGACGATCGCACCCGCAGTGATCAGTGCGCCACCGACCAATGCCGGTGCAGTCAGTTTCTCGCCGAGCAATAGCCACGCGAAAATCATCACCAGCGGCACACTGAGCTTGTCCAAAGGCGCAACGCGCGAAGCGGGCCCGAGTTGGAGTGCGCGGAAATAGCACAGCCACGAAAGACCGGTAGCCAGACCCGACAGGGCGAGGAAGAGCACGGTACGCTTGTCGAGCAAACGGATCTCGCCGTGTTTGCCGAGGGCGAACGCGATGCCCCACGCGAATACGACCACCACACTCGTTCGAATCGCGGTAGCCAGGTTTGAGTCCACATGCGCCACACCAACCTTCGCCAACAGGGCCGTAGCCGCGGCGAAGATGGCGGAAAGTATCGCCCATCCAATCCAGCTCATGTGCCCCATGGTACCCGGAATGCGTCCCGCCGAGTCACGCTACACTCGATTGCATGGAATCGGGCCGCGCCAGCAAAACCGCCTTTCGCGTGGCCACGCGGCGCGCCATACGCCAAATTCTGGACCAGCCCTGTGTGCTGGCAGACGCGGTCGCATCCGGGGTAACGCAATATGCGGTGCTGGGCTCGGGGCTCGACACGTTTGCTTATCGCAATCCGTTTCCCAATCTGCGGGTCTTCGAGTCGATTTTCCCGCCACACAGGAGTGGAAGCGGGCGCTCCTGGCGGAGACAGCCATCCCGACACCGGACAGTCTCACCTTCGTTCCACTTGATTTTGAGCACAAGACGCTACCGGCGGGACTGGCTGAAGCAGGATTCGATTGGAGAGCTCGCGCCTTTTTCGGATGGCTGGGAGTTGTTCCCTATCTGACCCGCGATGCATTCCGCGCAACATTGCAGGCGATCACGCAACTCCCTACCGGAAGTGGCGTCTGTTTCGCCTACGCGCTGTCGCCCGAATCCATGAGCCCGGCGCGCCGCAAGGCGTTTGAGGCGTTGGCGGCACGTGTGGCCGCGGCCGGAGAGCCGTTCCAGCTCTTTTTTACTCCAGAAAAGTTGGATTCCGAATTGCGGAACGCCGGATTTCACTCGATCGAGTTCGCAGACTCCGAGCGACTAAACGCCCTCTATTTTGATAACCGATCTGACGGATTTAAACTGCCGCCGGAAGGCCTCGGCATGATGGCCGTCGCCTGGGTGTAGCCGCGCGGTTGACCGTGGTGTGTGCAATAAGATGAATTCATGCGTGTGCGCGCTTTTTTCTTGTTCGCTCTGCCGGCACTCGCCGGATGCGGTTATCACACGCTGGGAGCGGCCACTCACCTTCCGCCCGAAGCGCGCACACTCGCCGTGCCAGTCTTTGCCACTCGCACCGATACGTACAACACCGAAACGGTGATGACCGAGGCGGTGATTCGGGAGTTTGCCGCGCGCTCCCGCTTACGCGTCACACCCAACCCCAGTAACGATCCGGATGTGGTGCTGCACGGAACGATCCTGCAGGAGACGGTGGCTCCACTGACGTACAACACATCGACGCAACAGTCGTCCAGCTATCTCGTCACATTGGTGGTCGCCGTGAAACTGACCGGCAAGGATGGACAGGTTCTCTACGAAAACAAGAACTATATTTTTCGTCAGCAATACCAATCGACAACCGATCTGCCTCTCTATTTCGACGAGAGCCCCGCGGCCATCCAAAGGCTCTCGCGTGATTTTGCGCGGGCGTTGGTGGCCGATGTGCTCGAGGGGTTGTAGACGTAAAAAGGCGGCGCTACGAAGAATATCGCCGCGCCGCCTTGGGCCATGAGGGGGAGGGAACATTGATAGCCAAATAACCTCAGGCTGGACTTAGTCTAGCTGTGAGTTCTGCGCGCCGCAATGAATTTCAAACCTTTCTTTGCGGTGGAAAAACACAAAGGTATTACGACAGTACACAGCGAATCTGGCGGTAACCAGCGTTACTTACTCTTTAGTTAACCCCGTACCAGCGCGATTACCCCTTCGTGCTTCGTGAGTTGCAGCTGCAAGTACAGCGAAGCACGTACTTGGTCCCTGGGATTGTCCGTGGAGATCACCGCGGGGTATTCTGGAGCCGCATGTTCAAGGCGATGAGACGCAGTCGAGTGACATGGCGGAGTTTTCGATGAACAGCTCGCGCTGGGGCGCGGGATTCAGCGCCATGGGCCGATTTATCGCGGAGATTGAGGCTGCCGCAGCTGGCAACGGCCCGCTCCATCCGGGTTACGTTCTCGCTGGCGACGAAGTTTTCCTCCTGGATCGCTGCCGCGCCGCACTGTTGAAAGCGTTCGTTGCGCCAGACCTCCGAGACTTTTGTCTTTCGGATTTAGATCTTGCCTCAAGCACGATCTTTGAAGTACTCGATCGTGCCCAGACGCCGTCGTTGATGGCTCCTTTTCAGCTCGTCTTCGTACGCAACGTGCGGCAACTCTATACACGCGGCGCCAAAAAAGAAGAATTCGCAGCGCTCGACCGCTACTTCCGCTCACCCAACCCTCAGGCACTGCTGGTATTCGTCGCCGATTTTCTGCGGATTTCAAGTGACGCGCGCCGGATGGACATGGACGATAGGAATCGCTTCGAGCGGCTGACCGAAACACTGGGCGAGCATTGCAGCATCGTCGAACTGGCCCGCGTGAGCGATGACGACGCGATGCGATGGGTTGTGGCAACGGCGCAGGAAGCGGAGACGCGAATAGAACCGGACGCCGCGAGGGAGCTAGTCGACGCACTGGGTGCCGATATGATGCTGATTTCTTCGGAGCTCGAAAAGCTATTGCTCTATACGTCAGGCCGGGGACGCATCACGCTCGGTGATGTCGAGACGATGGTGCTTGCGGCCAAGCAGCGCTCGTTGTACGAATTGACCGACGCGATCAGCTTGCGCAATCGCGCCCGTGCCTTGGCCCTGTTGCAGGGGCTGCTCAACAGCTCTGATGCCGGGGAGGATGCCGCGATCGGACATCTCTACATGATGGCGCGGACGTTCCGGCAGATGCTGGTGATCCTGGAAAAGAATGTGCGCGATTCACGCGCCATCTGGCAGGCGCTGTGGCAGGGCTTTCGTATGCCGCCGTTCGCTGCTGACGAGCTGATTCGACAGGCGCGCCGCTACAAGAGCCGCAGGGAGCTGACGCATGCCATTCGCCTTATTGCACGCGCCGACCTCGAATTGCGTTCCTCGCCGCCAGACAAGCGCATTGTTCTGGAACGGCTCATTTACGATCTCGCTTCGGAACCGAGACCGACGCCGCTCTTTGCTTCGAAACAGCTCTTGTTTGAGGTGTAAGCTTGCGCGGCCCTAATGCCCAGCGGAACCCCATGCTCCGCGAACCAGGACCGATAACCGCCATCAACTCGTTGAATGTGGTTGGTCAACCCGTCCCGCAGGGCATAGAGAGAATCGACATTGATCGCGGCTTCACCTCGATCGATGCTGGTTAAGAACTCCTGCAGCATCTGTACGAGTTCTCGATGCAGCGATCGATGCTGCTTCAGTTCCGGATAATTCACATTGGCCATCATCTGCTCTTCCGCGGTGTGATGATCGCGCGTGTAGGCAAGGAGGCTCCGGAGCAATGGTGCTGTGGAATTCCGCGTCTCGCCCTGCATGACCGCGCGGTGCAGCTCGTTCAACGTGTCGACCAGAATCTTGTGCTGGTCGTCGATCGATTCCACGCCAACAGAAAGCTTCGCATTCCAATTCAGGAGCGCCATACTTCCCTCATGCGCCGGGGGAGACCCGGCACTTAGAACATCGGCAGCTTTCCGCGGGAATTGAATGGCACGATAGAGGGACACGGGTGCAACTTGCCGTTAAAGAGCAGAAGAATGGGTGCTTTCAGTAGACTCCACGTTCGTTGAGCCACCGGCTGTATTCACGGTCGGGCCCTTCGACGTGCTCCACATATTGGCCACGGACGAATCCGAGCACTCGATGGAGTTCGGCGTCATCGCCGCGATCCGCCCGTTTGACAGCGTACCGGATTTGCTCCATAAGACGCTGGTGCGCGGCACGGTGTTGTTCAAGCCCCGGGAATCCGTAGCGGCGCAGGAGGCTCTCTTCGCAGCCGAAGTGCATATCTGTGAACTCAATCAGCCGCGCCATTTGCTCGCTGAGCCGCGCGCTACCGTTTCCCCGCGCCAATTGCTGCCGAAGCGCATTCAGGGTATCCATCAGGATCCCATGCTGGTCGTCCATCGCCTGAACACCGACGGCCTCGCTACGATGCGTTGCAACGCTTGTCACGGAGCCCCCTCTTGAATACTTGATTCTTTATCGGGATCATTCCGACCAGCAATACCGCTTCAGTGGACTCGCATTGCGACCTTGGTCTCATAACCGAACGAAAGGGCTATTCGAGAACTATTTCGGGCTGGATCTCATTGCCTCGGGTTGTCAAAATGATCGCGGCAACCAGGATGAGGCCTCCTCCGGCCCAGGCAAACGGCCCAAGACGCTCGCCGAGCAACTTGACGCCCAGGATGGATCCGAGGGCCGGCTCGATATTGAGAAAAACACCCGCACGCGATGCAGGAACGTGGTGAATTCCCCAGTTCCAGAGGAAGGTCGTCGTGGCCGTGCAAGCCAGGCCGCCGATGGCAAGCGCAGCCCACGCTGACAGGCTGACCCCGGCGAAAGGCGGGGGTTGAACCTTGTGGGCAAGCCACGGATTGGCAAGAAGGGGGCCCAGGATCAAAATGATCAGCATCAGCGTGCCCGACAGGACGGTGTAAGCGCTCACCACCGGTGGGCTGTGGGTGAGCATCAGTTTTTTGCTCAGCAGAATCCATGCCAGGGCAGTACAGAGCGAGAGCACAACGAGCAAATCGCCTTCGAGAGATGGTCCACCGTGCGTAGCGTGGCCCTTGTGCCCGCCCAGAACAATGAGCGCGGCTCCCACTGTCGAGGCCACCAGCGCTCCCCAGCCGATGCCATCGAGCCGCTCTCCTGCGAAGAGCGCCGCAGCCACTCCCAACAACACAGGCATCGAACCAACCATCAACGATGCATGGCTCACCGTAGTCAACGTGAGGCCGTGAAACTGAATCAGGAATTGAACAGGGATGCCGAAGAACGCAGAGATGAGGAGCAGGCGGGTTTCGCTTCCAGAGAGGCGAACACGGTGGATCAAAGCAACCGGCAGCATACCCAGCGAGGCGAAGAGAAACCGGTAGAGCACCATCGACTCAACGTTCATCTCGTTGAGTGCGATTCTGCCGAAAAAGAAGCCCGTGCCCCACAAAGTCCCTGCAAGCGCGCAGGCGCTGTATCCCAGAAAGGCCAGCCGACGCGTGGATTTGATCGGGCTTCTCATCTCTATGTTTACTGTCGCATACGGGGAAGCGCCGGTATCACTGCTCAAAACCTTCTGGATCGGAGAGAATATTCATCGATGGCGAAGGGGCTGATGAAGGCCGGGAATTGTTTGCGTGCGGGCCTTGCGTTTGCGGTTTTGGCATCGTTGGCGTGCCCCCATCGTTCGCCAGCTGCCGGGCTGTCGTTGTTGCACCATCGCAAACCTGTCGCAGGTGATGCCGCGCAGAAGAAGGGGCCCTCTGCCTCCCAGCTTCCCGCATTCTCGATTCCTGTCGAGCCTCTCGGTTTTTATTCCCCTGGACCCTACTACGAGGGGCAGCGTGAGAGCCTCGTCTCGCTCGATTTCCTCGATGAAGACAAGCTTCTATTCACATTCCGAGCTCCGGGTTTGATCCATCGCGCCATTGCGGGCGATGAGGAGCGCCAGATACGCGCGGAAGTTCTGACATTGCCCAAGGGAACACTCGAAACCGAGGCTTTGTGGACGCTTCATGACCATGAGCGCTATTTGTGGATGCTGCACGATGGCCACTTTCTTCTCCGCGACGAGGAAACTCTCAAAGAAGGCAACGCCAAGCTTGAGTTGAAACCGCTGCTGCAGTTTCCCGGTCCTTTGCTTTCAATGGAAATGGATCCCGCTCAGCAATTTCTTGTCACCAATTCACAGGAGCCTTCGACTCCAAAACCGCAAGAAGGGCAGGTCACGAGCCCTTCAACGGCGGAGGCCGATGTCTCAACCGATGATCAAGGTGGAAACGAGCGCCGCGACGTCGTGTTGCGGATTCTGGAGCGGCAATCGGGCCAGGTGATGCTCGTGAGCCGTGTGCGCGCCGCGGTACATTTGCCCATCAACTCCGATGGCTACCTGGAGACACTTCGCGGAAGCGGGCAGGAATGGGTTTTGAATCTGAAATTCTTTAGCGGCGGCAGCAAGGTCGTAGGGAAACTCGATTCGTCTTGTCAACCACCGGTCGAGTTCATTTCTCCGACTGAGGCGCTGGCCAACACCTGCGTCTTCCAGAATGGGCGTCGGTTGATCGCGCTTTCGATCCAGGGCCAAAAGCTCTGGGAAGCCGCCTCGCCGCCCACGCAGATCTGGCCCATTCTGGTGAGGTCGCCGAACGGCTCTCGATTGGCTCGAGAAACCTTGACGCTCGACCATTCAGTGGAGGATTTCGCGCATCCTCTGGACGTGCAGGACATTAAGGGTCAGTTAGTGGAAGTCTATGATTCGGCAGCGGGTACGCTGCTGCTGAAGACACCGGCGAACCCTGTGCTCGATGGCGGAGGCAATGTGGCAATTTCGCCGTCCGGCCGGCGAGTCGCCATTCTGAATGGCGGAGCCATCCAGATCTACGAGTTGCCCGCGACCCCGCCATCCCTCCACGAAGCCGCGACATCGAAGCAATAGACACGGAGCGGGTTGTGTTTTCAGCCCTTATTGCTCCCATGTAAACTGGGCTGCGGGAGATGATTGCTTGGCCACGGCGGTTCTCCATTATTTGGCTGCGGCAGTTTCTGACCGCGGCCGAAAACGTCCCTCGAACGAGGAT
>Ga0182024_10014040_pt1 | contig 15530 bp, 9 predicted proteins | sample P32metaG_FD_120480 | JGI IMG/M metagenome (GOLD analysis project Ga0182024, IMG submission 120480) | Permafrost microbial communities from Stordalen Mire, Sweden - P3-2 metaG (Illumina Assembly) | ecosystem: Environmental > Terrestrial > Soil > Wetlands > Permafrost | place: Sweden: Stordalen... | reverse complement strand
CGGCTGCAGGCCGATCGCCGCTTCCAGCAACAGCTGGCTCGCCGCAGCGCCATCGCCCGTTCCTCGGCGGCAACTTCGCCGACGGTGGACATGCGCCGCGTCACCCGACCCTACCCCTATGACCCCAGTGTCCCGTCCAGCGAAGGCAGTTTGTCGAGGGATTGGACTTCTTCGCTGACCAACTTCGGCACCGTCGGCGACGAGCAATATCCCGCCAAGTATGAGTTCGACATCAACGCTCCGGTCACCACCGCCAACTGCACCAGCGACTTTGTCGTTTTCAACAACAACAACGCCTCCGGCACCCGCACCGGCTTTATTGAGGACGCTTCCGACGTCGGCATTTTCTGGGGCATGCCGCCCATCGGCTCCACCGTCACTATCACTCCGCCCGCGACGGGCATCGCCGCGGTATTTACCGCGATTGCGAACACCATCCCGGTCACTTCTCTGACTTTCCAGCAAGGCACCGACGCGGGATCGGCGGCGGCGAATTTGGCAGCCGCGATCAATGCTTACGAGTTGGCGCAAGGCGGCGTGACTGGAAATTTCCCTTACACCGCCGAGACGGTCTTCGGCAACTCGGTTTTCGTTACCGATATTGCCACCGGCGGAACGGACTCTGGAGCGGGCGGGAACAACACTACCGCGGCTCCGATCAATTGCTTCCCTTTCTTTGGCAAAACGTGCGCAGGTAACTTCACCTTTCTCTTCGGGAACTTTTTCGGTGGCGGCGGAGGCACTACGGCTGCGGTGGCCAACCTGATAGGTCTTATGAACTTGTACTCGGGCACGCCGGCGGGGATCTGCCCGGGCACCGGACCGACCGTGAAGTTCGCCTACGGTGTTTCCACCACCCAGGGTGAAACCACCACCTCGCCGGCGCTCTCGGAAGACGGTACCCAGATAGCGATCGTCGAAAGCACGTCGAGTTGCCAACCCCACCAGTCCGGCTGTACGATCGGTTCCGTCCTGCACATTATAAAGTGGAAGAATGCAAACGGAACTTTGGCTAGCCCGGTTGTCCCCGGAAGCGTCGCGGCTGCCAACTATAGATCGTGTGCCGCGCCGTGCATGCTGGATCTCACGCTGAGCACATCGCCCGACAGCAACTCAGCGCCGTTCATCGATTACACCAATGACGCCATCTACGTCGGCGACGATGGCGGCAAAATCCGCGAGGTTACCGGCGTGTTCCTGGGCACTCCATCGCTGGGATGGCAGACCAAGGTGGACTCCGGCTTCGCGCTCACCGGTACGGTCTACGACGCGACATCCGGCAACATTTACGTGGCCGATGCCAACGGAGTGGTAAGTACGGTGGTTGCGTCTAGCGGCACGTTGGGACCACAGGCCTATACTTCCGGCACGACCGGCGTTAACGGATTCCCCATTCCCGATCCGCCCATCGTGGACTCCAACGCGGAGACGGTCACCGTCTTCGTTAGCAACGACACCAACGGCAGCGCCGAAATCGTCCAGTACTCTACCGATTTCACGCCACCGCCGCATGGATTCGTGGTGGGACCCGCCGGCGTGCAGATGCATGACGGGGATTTCGACAACACCTACTATTCGAACGCCAACTACGAATACGGTTATCTCTACTTCTGCGGCAAAAATCCCGGCAGTTCCGTCGACAACCCGGCGATCGAGCGCGCCTACTTCGATTCCAGTGGTGTTTTGGCGGGTGTGGATGGCAACTTCCTCAACGTCAGCGGGACCGCGTCTGCGGAGTGCTCGCCGATGACCGAGGTATATAACGCCGGCGTCGACTACATGTTTTTCAGCGTTCAGGTCGGCGGCATCCCGTCAAATTGCAGTATCTTGGGCGGGAGCGGGGTGGCCGATTCTAATCCTTCAGGCGGCTGCGTAATGTCGATTGTCGTGACCGACGGCAGCGCATCGGAGTTCCCGACGCCCATGCCCACTGCGGTTAATTCATCGCTCGGCGAGCCCGGGGGAAGCAGCGGGATAATCCTCGACAACGTTTCCCCCGCCGCGCAGGCGTCCAGTATTTACTTCAGCCCGTTGCTGGTCCCGGGAACTTCCAACGGAAACTGTACGGTTACCGCGCCCAGTAGAGGTCATCCCGGCACGAGCGATGGCTGCGCCGTGAAGGCCACCCAAGCAGGGCTGGATTAGACGTTTAGGGTCGCAGCTCGCAAGTAGCAGGAACCAGGCCGGCAGCGCGCGCGCTGTCGGCCTGCGGTTCCCCCGATTCACCCGAGGGAATCATCTCGGCGCAAATTCCAGCAGGCCCAATCCACGATTAGCATATTCACATTAGGAGAATGCGATACAAGCTGAACCTGACTCCTCGCGCATGCGAGTCACCGGCGATTGCTAGATTGCTGCCACATCATAACCTCTGCTGCAAGTTCCTCTCCACTTCGAATTGGCGACCGACCTGGTTGAGATTAGATGGTTTCGCCTCATCACTGACCGGTTAACGAGTGGTCGTTTTCATACCTCACTATCGCGTAGCCGGACACCGTCTCTGTGAAGCAGTCCTATCAGCAAACGTCGGCAGGGAGAAACGGGGTTGTGGGAAGCGAAAGATGAGGTTCTGGACGAGTGCTCGGCTACTCTGCAGGTATCCGAGAACGGAGCTCCTGGTCCCAATCGTTTCAGACTTGGTGGTTTTCCTTGACGCTGCAACCGCTGGCCCCCGCCTGCATCATTTGCGCGGCCAGATTCAAGATGCGGGCTGCGGCGGGGGCCAAGTTTATGCCTCGCGCATGGATGTTTGAAATAAGGTTGCGGTCTGCATCGGAGTGATCTTCGCGGGGACGATAGGCCATATACGCTGAGAGGCTTTCCGCGGTGGCAAGGCCGGGGCGCTCGCCTATGAGCAGCACCACCACCCGAGGGTCAAGCAATCCGCCAATTTCGTTCAAGATGCCTACGCGGCAGTGACGGATTACAAATGTGCGCCCCGCTTTCCAGCCGGACGACTCAGCCCCTGCGAACAGGAGAGGCAGCAGTGTCGGCACTTGCCTGGACACGGCGGGCACGGACAAGCCGTCCCCGATGACGATTTGCAGATCACTGCCGCGCGAGCAACGTTCTTGAATCTTCAACCGGGAGCTTTCGTCAAAGTGCCTCCCCAGATCGGGCCGCAGGAGATATTCATCCTTCCCCGCGGCTCGCGTTTGAACTTCGAAGAGTTCCCAGTGGCGTACAAAAGCCTCTCCGAATACGCTCAACAGATCCATTTCACTACGGACCGCGTCCCGCGCGGCAGCATGGGCCTCACGCAATTCGAGTTGTACGTTCGTGCGGTAGGCGGCTCCCGCTCTTCCCATCAGTATGCGCGCCGGAGTTCTGGCTCGAATTTTCTGCAAGCGTTCGGACAGATCGGAAGTGACCAGGAACTTATTAGGCCCATCGGCCATCAAAGGATCTCCGCAAGGGAAGCCTCCAGGCCCTGCATCAATTGACGCCGCTGCGGAGCCTCGATTAGAGCGGGCTCGCCATCGCGATAAATGGCTCTTGCCTCCAGCCAGGTCAAAAACTCCGGCGCCGGTTTCAGCTTGAAGAGGCGCCTTACGGCAAGGGCATCGTGGTAGCTCGTTGACTGATAGTTCAGCATCACATCGTCGGAGCAGGGAACCCCCATGAAGTAATTGCATCCCGCCGCAGCGAGAAGAAGCAGGAGATTGTCAGCCGAGTTCTGGTCCGCGTCCGCATGATTTGTATAACAAACATCACAGCCCATTGGCAGCCCGAGGAGCTTTCCCATGAAGTGGTCTTCGAGCCCAGCGCGGATAATCTGGCGTTCGTCGTAGAGGTACTCGGGGCCGATGAAACCCACGACGCTGTTTACGAGGAATGGATCGAAGCATCGAGCGACGCCGTAGGCGCGCGCTTCCAGCGTCAGCTGGTCCACTCCGTGGTGTGCCTCTGCGGAGAGCGCGCTGCCTTGACCGGTTTCGAAATACATGACGTTCTCACCCTTCCAGGGGACGTCGCGGCAGCGGTGATGTTCGAGCACTTGCTCGCGGCCGTCACGAATCATCTCCAGGGTAATTCCGAAACTGCGATTCGCGGTCTGCGTTCCGGCAATCGATTGGAAGAGAAGATCTACGGGCGCGCCGCGATCCAAAGCCGCCAACTGGGTGCTGATGTGGGCAAGACAGCAGGTCTGCGTGGGCACTTGATAAGCATTGACCAGGCGGTGCAGCGCTTGAAGGATCGCGTTGGTGGTCTCGACCGAATCTGACGCGGGGTTTACACCGATCACCGCGTCCCCACAACCATACAGGAGGCCCTCGAAGGCGGAAAGAAGTATGCCGCCGATATCGTCGGCCGGGTGGTTGGGTTGGACCCGGATGCCTAGCACGCCGGGCTCACCCATCGTGTTCTGGCACCGGGTTACATTCCGGATCTTGGCCGCAACGAGGACCAAATCTTTGTTGCTCATGATCTTGGTCACTGCCGCAGCTATTTCCGGAGTAATAGCCCACTGAAGTTGCTGCAGGTCTGTTTGAAGCGTGGCATCGTCAAGGATATGCTCGCGAAATTCGCCAACCGTCAAGCTCTGGATCGACCGAAAGGCTTCCTCGTTGAAGGTTTCGAGAATGAGACGGCTGACGTCATCCTCGCTGGGGTCGATCAAAGGCTGCTGGACAATTTCGGCGAGCGTCAGATCTGCGAGTTTGCGCTTTGCTGCAACCCGTTCACTTTCCGATCCCGCGGCAAGGCCCGCCAATCGGTCACCGGACTTCTCCTCGTTAGCTTTAGCGAAAAGCTCGCGAAGATCAGAAAAAACAAAATGCCCAGGCATAGGAACTCACGGGAACACAAGCAATTGTAGCAATCTTAAGTGTTGATACTAACCTAAATGCGGTGCGAGGAAGTTTCCAGTGAGTACCTCGAACAGCCATGGATTACTTCCCTATGTGCCATCACTCGGGAGAATCCTTCTCCTAAATGAAACGATGCAGCCTTGGTGCGGCCGGCGGTAATCGGTGGGGGCAAGAAACACGACTGCGGCGGACTCATCGTTTGGATGCCCCATGGGGACCAGGATCGTGCCACCCGCGGTTTGAAGCGATGATCGCGTCAGCTTCTTTTGGCCCCCAACTGTGGCGCTGGTAGGGGCGAGCCCGATGGTGCTTCTTTAGGATCGGATCGACCACCGCCCAAGCAGCTTCAACCGCGTCTTCACGGGTGAAGAGCGCTCCGTCGCCTACCATGGCGTCGCCCAAAAGCCGCTCGTAGGGCGTTTCCTCTCCCGGCTGTTCTTCGACCAAGTAGAGTTCTCGCTGGTCGCCGACGAACTCCTTCCCGGCACGCTTGACGCGAGCGGCGAGCGCGACAGCGGAACCTGGGGAAAGCTGGAATCGGAGATAGTTGGCCCGGCCAGTCTCCGGCGCCGAGTCGGCGAAAAGTCTCTGCGGGGGCGGTTTCAGCTCCACAAAAATCTCGGTGGCGGTTTCCGTCAGGTATTTGCCGGAGCGCAGGTACCACGGCACTCCATCCCAGCGCCACGAGTCGATGAAAAGACGCAGAGCGCAGAAAGTCTCGACGTCGGAGTTCCTCGCCACGTCTGGCTCCTTCCGGTAGCCAGCGTACTGACCACGGACCAAGTCGTTGGATTTCAGAGGGCGCATCGCTTGAAAGACCTTGGCTTTCTCATTGTGGACGGCGCCAAAGTCCCGATCGGCCGGCGGCTCCATGGCAAGCAGTGCGACGATCTGGAAGAGGTGGTTCTCGATCACGTCGCGCAGACAGCCGGCGGTTTCGTAAAACGCGCCGCGGCCCCCGACGCCGAAATTCTCGGATAGAGTTATCTGGACGCTAGCCACGTAGTTGCGATTCCAGATCGGCTCCAGGAAGGAATTGGCGAAGCGGAAATAGAGAACATTCATGATCGCCTCCTTCCCGAGGAAGTGGTCGATGCGGAAGATGGAGTTTTCCGGGAACACCGCCCGGGCGACGTGGTTGAGCTCCCGCGCGGAGGCCAGGTCGCGTCCGAACGGCTTTTCGACAATGACGCGGGCATGCTCAGCCAAGTTCGCGGCACCGAGCCCTTTGATTACGGTCTCGAAAAGTGAGGGCGGGATCGCTAGGTAGTGCGCTGGATTTCGAGAGCCATCCAACTCCTTTTTAATTGCCGTGAACGTGGCCGGGTCATGATAATCCCCACTTACATACCTGAACTGGGATAGAAGGTAGTGCAGGGCACGCTTGTCATCGATCCCGCCTGAGCGCTTTATGCTGTCGGTCACGCGTTTGCGCAGACGCTCCAGACTCCACTTCGGGAAGGCGACGCCGACAATCGGGACCTTGAGGGCGCGTCGTTTTGCCATCGCGTAGAGTGCCGGGAAGATCATCTTGTGAGCAAGATCGCCGGTCACACCAAAGAGCACAAGCGCGTCCGAACGGGAGGCGGTCATCACGCACTTCTCTTCTTGACGGCGGCTTTCTCCTCAGGGCCGGTCCGCAGAAGACGCCGCACCATATCGGTTCCCATCCTGCCCAGTCCGATCATGCCCAGTTCCATGGGGCTCCTTTCGATTGATTCTGGTGTTCCAGCGTTTGCCGACGCTATTCCCACGCGCATCATGATTTCCTCTGGACGCGCCACGGCGTTCGTAAGTCCTCTCGGCGCGGCATTCTGAACCGGCGTCTCAGGCGGAATGGGTGATGCCACTGCGGCAAAATCACCTGAGGTCACGAGTTGTTCTCCGACTCTCTGCGTAACACCGGGTGTCCATCAGCGTTGCCAAAGGATCTGCTGAACTTCGAGCGGCACAGCAGCGTTCGGGTGGTAGGGGATGACGCGCGGAGTGTAGTCACTCGCAGGACGAGTTGCGGATACCACGGCCGAATAGATCAGTTCGCCTTGGGAATCCGGGCAGGTCTTGCATGTAGTCATGGCTTCGAGAGCAGGGTCGCCTCCCTGAACTGAATCCGCGTAGAGTTCGACTTTCAGTTCATCCGGATTGAGGCCGCCCGGGAAAACCTGTACCCGGAAGAAATGCCGGCCCTCATGCGTCTCGATGCTCACTGCCCCAAAACGCACAGCGTTCCAATGCTGAGCGACGTCCTGATGCCACTCGAGCAGGCTGACGCCAAGCGCACTGTCTCCGGCGGTACGCTGGCGATAACCAGCAGCGGCGGGGAGATAGTGATTCTCCGTATATTCGCGGATCGCACGGCTGGCAGAAAATTCTGAAGTGAGCCGCGCCATACTCTCGCGGATACGTCCCAACCACCTGGATGGCATGCCCTTTTCATTCCGCTGATAAAATTCCGGGATTACCTCACGCTCAAGCAAGTCATACAACGCTCCGGCCTCTGCAGCGTCACATGCAGGATCTTCGCCGTGTTCTTGGCCGTCACCAATTGCCCAGCCGACTTCGGGGGAATACGCTTCCGCCCACCAGCCGTCCAGCTCAGAAAGGTTCAGACCACCGTTGACGAGGATCTTCATTCCACTGGTTCCGCAGGCTTCCCAAGGGCGCCGCGGCGTGTTGATCCACAGATCGACACCCTGGACTATTTCCTGTGTCAGGAGCATGTCGTAGTCACTGAGGAAGACCACACGGCAGCGGACCTCCGCATGTTTGATAAAGTCGTTCCACTGCTGGATCAATGCCTGTCCGGGCAGATCCTGCGGATGAGCTTTCCCGGCGAGAATCAGCTGCAGAGGACGCTGCTGATCGGAAAGGAGAGAAACCAGCCGTTCAGGATCGTGCAAGAGAAGATTGGGGCGCTTATAGGTGGCAAATCGGCGCGCAAATCCCACGGTCAGCACATTTTCATCAAAGACGCCGCTGGTATCGGACGGTCTCCCATTTTCTGAGGCGAGCTGGCGCGCGTACCGCTTGCGCATGCGATCGATCAACATTTTTCGCCCTGCTGTGCGCATTTGCCACAACTGCGCGTCGGTTAAGCGGCGGATGTCATCTTCGTCCGGACAGTCCCCACGCCAGCGCTTCTGCCCGCACGCTGTGGTCCAGAGCGCATCTGCCCCCGCTGAATCCCAGGTAGGTACATGAATGCCGTTGGTCACCGAACCTATGGGAACCTGCTCCTGCGGCCATCGCGGGAAAAGTGGTTGGAAGATATGGCGGCTCACTTGCCCGTGGAGCTTGCTAACGCCATTGATCCGGCCGCTGCCACGGACAGCAAGATAGGCCATATTGAAGGATTCCGATGCATCATCCGAGTTCCGCCTCCCTAGGGCGAGCATGCGCTCAAGCGAAATCGCGAGTTCATCCTGCGCATAATGACTGAGATATTTGCGAATGAGCTCAGGATCGAAGCGATCAAATCCGGCGGCGACCGCGGTATGCGTAGTAAAGACATTTCCGGCCCGCGTGACATTCAAGGCAAAATCAAACGGTTTTTTATGATCCTCCATGTAGCAGCGCGCCCTTTCGAGCACGGCAAACGCTGCATGACCCTCGTTGAGATGGCAGACCTCAGGCTGCAAACCTAGCGCTCGCAGCAAACGCCAGCCGCCAATACCAAGAACGATCTCTTGCTTCAGCCGCATCTCCGCGTCGCCGCCATAGAGCTCACTGGTAATACCGCGTTGAGCTGCGCTATTGGCGAAGTCGTTGGTGTCGAGCAGATATAGCTTGGTCCTTCCAACAGACACCTCCCAGCACTGCAGCCAGATCTTCGATTCGGGCAGTTGAATCTGTAACCGTAACCACTCACCGTTCGGTCGCCGCAGGGGCTGGATGGGCAATTGGCCAGGATCATTCACCGGATAAAGTGCCCGCTGCCGGCCTTCCGAATCGAAGTCTTGGCGGAAGTATCCTTGACCATAGAGCAAGCCGACTCCGACTACCGGAACACCCAGGTCGCTGGCTGCTTTCATCTGGTCGCCTGCTACATTGCCAAGCCCCCCCGAGTAGATGGGCAACGCTTCACTCAACATGAACTCCATGCTGAAGTAGGCGATCAATGAGAGCGCTACACCTGGGTGCTTCTTCTGGAACCATGCGTCTGCGTTATATGATTTTCGGTTTTGGCGAAGCAAATCGTCGACACGCTGCTGAAACTCCGGCGCTGCCAACACAGCTTTGACGGTGTCTTTCGAAACCGTCTGCAGGATGACCCACGGATTTTGGGTGATCTCCCAGAGTTCGGGATCGAGACGTCCCCACACTTCGTCCGCCGCATGGTTCCAGGACCAATGCAGATTGAGCGCCAGCTCGATCAATGCATCCATTCCCTCAACCTTTGGTCTTCTAATGGTAACTTCTTCTGGATTGCTCAAGGCGTCCCCCCAGCGTACTGATCATTAGGCAACAGAGATCGCCGTCGCAAGTGCGTTAGCAACGATAGCCTCCGCCTCCGCCTCAATTTGCTGTAGATGTTCCTTTCCGTTAAAACTCTCGGCATAAATCTTGTAGACATCCTCAGTGCCGGAGGGACGCGCTGCGAACCACCCGCTCTTGGCAACGACCTTGACACCACCGATGGACTTGCCATCTCCTGGTGCGGTGGTCAGGATTGTCAGGATTTTCTCGCCAGCCAGATTGGCAACACGGATGCTTTCTTTGGTAATCCTCTCCAGCATCGTCTTCTGCTGGCTGGTTGCAGGCGCCTCGGTCCGGTCATACAGCGGGTCGCCAAGTTCCTGGGTGAGTTCCAGGTAGATCGCTCCAGGGTCCTTCTCCATGTTGGCGGTGATTTCCGCCGCCAGCAGCGCAGCGATGATGCCGTCCTTGTCGGTGGTCCATACGGTGCCGTCGCGCCGCAGAAATGAGGCACCGGCGCTCTCCTCACCTGCAAAACCGAGATCCCGATTCAAGAGACCGTCCACGAAATACTTGAAACCTACCGGAACTTCGTAAAGCCTCGTGCCGAGCTTTGCCGCGACGCGATCGATCATGCTGCTGCTCACCACTGTCTTTCCAACCGCCGTATCCTTGCCCCACTGGGGACGATGGGAAAACAGATAGTGGATGCAAACCGCCAGGTAGTGATTGGGGGGCAACAGTCCGCTGCTCTTGGTCACAATTCCATGCCGGTCGTGGTCTGTGTCGCAGGCCAAGGCGACATCGAAGTCGCCCTGCAGTGCGATGAGCGACTGCATGGCGTAAGGCGAGGAGGGATCCATGCGGATCTCGCCGTCCCAGTCGAGCGTCATGAAAGAGAACGTCGGATCGACAACATCGTTCACAATCTTGAGCTTCAGGCCGTAGCGTTCGGCAATTGGTTCCCAATAGTGCACGCCAGCGCCGCCGAGCGGATCGACTGCAAACGCGATCCCCGAGTTGCGGATAGTCTCCATATCGATGACGTATTGAAGATCCTGCACGTAGGCTGTCAGGTAGTCGTGCTTGTGCATGGTGGGGGAGGACAGAGCTCTCTCGAACAGCATGCGCTTGATGCCATTGAGATTGTTGGTGAGGAAGTCATTGGCCTTCGATTCGATCCAGGAAGTGACTTCCGCTTCAGCCGGGCCCCCATGCGGCGGGTTGTATTTGAAACCGCCCCATCGAGGAGGGTTATGAGACGGCGTGATGACAATGCCGTCGCACAGACCGCTTTTGCGGCCATGGTTGTAGGTTAGAATTGCATGAGAAATGACCGGCGTGGGTGTGTAATCATCCTTGTCCGCCAGCATTACGTCGACACTGTTCGCAGCCAAGACTTCAAGCGCACTGGCCAACGCTGGCCGCGAGAGCGCATGGGTATCGATTCCCAGGAAAAGTGGCCCATCGATTCCGTGCTGCTTCCGGTACAGGCAAATCGCCTGGGTAATGGCTAGAATGTGCCATTCATTGAAGGACCGCTCGAATGATGAGCCTCTATGGCCCGAGGTGCCGAAGACGACGCGTTGCTCCGGAACATGAGGATCCGGTCGGTCTTCATAGTAGGTGGTGACCAGCTTCGGCACGTCGACGAGATCAGCAGCCCTCGCCGGTTGCCCAGCTCTGGGATTTATTTTCATGGAAGTCTCCGCTTCATCGCGCGTTTCTTGTTTAGCTATCGCTGAACACGTTTGCGCGAGGATGTCCCTCGGCCAGCGGGGGAGGAGCGCCGGGCTCGCTGAAAATCAGTCGTCCATCGTCAGTTCCTGATCTTCCCCATATCTTCCAGGTGTTGCCGATTGTAATCGTGATGTTCATATAGCTTCCGGTTGAACATGTCGATCACGTCTGAAGCCCGCGAACCTAAACGTGGCACATACTTCAGTGCGCGAATAATCGGTGGTCCTTTTATTTCATTCTGAGCGGCAGGACGCACTTAGACTCCCGGATTGTTACTCGGCAGTGCGTTAATTACTGTATCGAACTGCACAGCACACCAGCTTGCACTATGCAAAACTGAGCCCGTCGATGAGTCTGCCGCAGCCATATTTGTTGTGCATCCTGATCGCAGCCGGCCAGGTCGGCCACCCTGACACGAAACTGTCTGCCTAGCAGAAAGCCGATTGGAGCGCCCTAAATAGTCCACGAAATGGGGCCGAGGCTCTGGCTCGATAACATTCACCCGCGGTATCAGTTGTGAAAAGAGGAGTTAACTATGGCTAAGATGCACGCCGCAGTTGTCGAGCAGTTCGGAGCACCCCTGGTGCTTCGGGAATTGGACATCCCTTCGCCGGGCGCCGGCCAGATCCTGATCAAGACTGAAGCGTGCGGCGTGTGCCACACCGATCTTCATGCCGCGCATGGCGACTGGCCCGTAAAGCCCAATCTCCCGTTCATTCCTGGCCATGAGGCCATCGGACTGGTCACCGCCGTCGGAGCGGGCGTGACAATCGTCAAGGAAGGCGACCGGGTCGGGGTTCCCTGGCTCTACTCGGCGTGCGGTCATTGCGAGTATTGCTTATCGACGTGGGAGACGGTGTGCCCCCAGGCGCAATTCGGCGGCTACACCAGGAACGGCGGCTTTGCCGAGTATCTCCTCGGAGACCCGAATTACGTGGCCCATGTGCCTGGCGGGCTCGCGGCTGTGGATGCCGCGCCGCTCATCTGCGCTGGCATCACGACCTACAAAGGGATCAAGGAGACTGGGGCTCGGCCTGGCCAATGGATTGCGATCTCCGGTGCTGGCGGACTTGGACATCTGGCAATCCAATATGCCAAGGCCATGGGATTGCTCGTCTGCGCGATCGACATCGATGACGGCAAGCTCGCCCACGCCAAGCGCGTTGGCGCCGATCTCGTGTTCAATGCCAAGGCCGGCGACCCGGCAGCCACCTTGAAGAAGGAGACCGGTGGCGGAGCTCATGGCGTTCTGATTACCGCGCCCTCGCTCATCGCATTCAAGCAGGGCGTTGGCATGACCCGGAAGCGTGGCACTTGCGTTCTCGTCGGGCTGCCGCCGGGCGAGTTCCCGGTCCCGCTCTTCGACGTGGTGGCGAACTGCGTCACCATCCGCGGATCGTTCGTCGGCACGCGCCAGGATATGGCCGAAGCGCTGGCCTTCGCCGTCGAGGGCAAGGTCAAGGCCGATATCGAGCTGCAGCCTCTATCTTCGATCAACAAGATTCTCGACCGGCTCGAGCATGGCGATGTGGCGGCACGCGTAGTTCTCGACTTCGCGCGGTGAATCGAAGACCCAGCCCCGCTGTTTAGGAGCGACGACCGTGCTCTGGGGAATCGCTCCCCGTCGAGGCAAAACCAGTCTTTACTTTTTGCGTGAGACGAATTCAGCCAATGGGCTGGTGATCGACAAGGACCGAAGTGGGAATTCTTTGCTTTCCGGTGAGCCTTTGCAGGGAAAGATTCAAAATATCGTGCGTTGATTCGACACCTTTTTCGGTCACTATTCTGCGGACTGCGGAAAGTGCTCAGGCGCCAAAATCAGGCAGTCGTTCATCTCGATCAAATATAACCCTGTTTTGTCCGGTTTCTGCGTGTCGGGTACACAGTAGAACACCTATAGAGCTATTCGGATATAGCGGCTGGCATAGAGCTGCTCATTCGTAATGGCATATTTGACAACGCCTACGCCCTTCGGAAACATGGACACACCATTCACCCGGATTGTGGGCCCCGGCCCAAAATCGATATCTTCCAGGAATTTGATCCGACCTGGTTCCTGAACAGCGGACAAACCTGCTCGCCTTTGCACTCGACGGCTCTCCTATGAAAAAGAGCCTAAACCCTGGAACCGATTACGGGGTCAAGGTCGGGACCCTAGACGCCTGGGTTCATCGCTGGTGACGGGTACTTGATGCCGCTAAGCCGACGACTCAGGATTTAGCCCAATCCTTTTCGGTGAGCCGCCGCATCGCCTCACCCTGATGGCCTGGACTGAAAATACTTGGAGGGACGCGGCCCCAGCAGGAAATAGCCGACCACCGCCAGTAGTACGAGATGCGCTATGGATTCCGATACCGAGTGAAATGCGCTCACCACAACGTGAAACGCTAGCCAAGCGAGCAGCAACCAGCGAGCCCAGTCGTGACCCATGAGCAAGAAGACTCCGCCGACTACAGCGATAATCCAAATGATGGAGATGAGGACGAGCCAATGATCGCGCGGACTTCCCGAAAGGTGATAGACGAGACCTGCCAGACCCGCAACGATGAACATACAACCCAGGATGGTGACGGGTAAGGGACGTTTCATGGCATTGCGATTTTAGCGGCAGTTTTCAAGGTTGAGATCTGCATGGGCTATTGTACGCCGGATGCGACGTTACATTCTACAGATACGCTGAGACTGTTCGTGCAGCGACCGCGCGATCGGTGAGATTGTGAACCAATACTGGCCCACACCATTTGGCCCAGACAGTCTTTGTTGCTTGCGTTCGGATTTAGTGCGTCATAGATACGCTTATCGGAGGTGCGGATTTCATTTGATGTCCGGCTTCGTTCAAGCTGGTTTTTCAGGATTCAACCCCTTGGCTGTGTCTTCATCATCGCGATGACGGCGACGTCATCTGACCGAACCGCAGCTTTGATCGGTCCAACAGCATGGCGTTACCTACAAGTCGTGAGAGGGTATGTTATCTGGCTCGTCTTCGCTAAATCCTATTTTCCTCGGGCGCTTCGTAGCACCTTTTACCTTCCATTTGCGGGCGTCCTTGTCGTGGCGATGATAGTTCGCCTGGCCGGATCGTTCAGCAAACGCAGTTTGAACGCAGGGATTGCAGCGGGACCCCTACCCGTAAGCTAATTGTGTCCAGAGGGAGCTTACCTGCGACTCGTCGATCCGTGCGACTCCCGGTGAATCACTTCAAGAACAGGAATGGAGTAGCACATCCCAGCAGCCGGCAGCGCGGGCGGTCCTGCACTCCCCTCCGCGTTTCGCGAATTTGCGGGCGCACCCTTCGATCTGCGGGCCTTTTTCCTGGACGTCATCCACCATCCGGAGAGACTTGCACAAGCCATGAAAGAGATGCAGGCCAGATTCAGTTCCTCGAACAAAGCACAATCGTCCCCTCCACGCCCCTCCCCCGCGAACTGAGATGAGCAGCGGCTATGCCTTCAGCCGCTCACCTGCGACGGTAATACGACCTCTGGACTTTTCGTCCGAGGCTGCGACGCACTCCCGTTTTTCGGCTACCTTTCGGAATCTCATTGGTGCGAAGGACTATTCGTATCTCAGGGCGACCATGGGATCCACACGCATGGCGCGGCGCGCGGGGGCGTATCCGGCGAGAACGGCCACGGCGGCGAGAATGAACGCGACTACTGCGACCGTGGCGGGGTCATGCGCGGAAATGCCGAAGAGCAAGTGGCTGACCAGGTGAGAGGCGACCAGCACGCAGGGTACTCCAATGAGCAGTCCCGCCAACGTCAGGGCCAGCGTTTCGCGCAAGACCATGCGCAGAATTGCGCCACGCGAAGCGCCCAGTGCCACGCGGATGCCGATTTCGTTGGTGCGGCACGAAACTGAATAGGAAATCACGCCAAAAATTCCGGTAGCGGCGAGCACCAAGGCTATAGCGGCGAACAGTCCGAGCAAGAACGTCTGAAACCTTTGCTGCGCGACGGAATCGTAGATCAGGTTGGGCATTTTCGCGACGTCAGTTACCGGCAGGTCTTTATCTATTTTTTGAACAACCTGGCGAATCGCGGCTGCCACCGCGGATGGACTCAAGGTGCTCTTTACCACCACGCCTGCGCCCCAAAAAGGGGCTTGCACGTATGGCACGTACATCATCGGGCCGGGGGCCTGACCTAGTGAGACATCCCGCACATCACCGACGATGCCGACAATCTCGCGCGCGGTTCCGGGATCTGGAGGAAATCCGAAGTTAAGTCGCTTGCCAATGGAATTTTGATTTGGAAAATAACGCTGCGCCAACGTTTTGCTGATCAGCGTGACGGGCGGCGCGGATGCAAAATCCCTCTGGTTGAAGAAGCGGCCAGCCAAGAGTGGAATGCTCATCACACGAAAATAATTTGGACTGACCGAAGCGTAGTTCGCGGTTCGGGATTCGCCTTCGGACGCTGGAGGAGTTCCCACAATGTCGAATTTGAGGTTGACGTTTCCCTGGACTATGGGCATGGGAACAACCACGGCGGATTCTTTCATTCCCGGCTGAGCTTGGATTCGCGCCAGCAATTCGTCGGAGAAGGCAGTCCACTGCCGCGG